>PVBE011495625.1_pt1 | contig 14773 bp, 12 predicted proteins | sample 1631181 | NCBI WGS metagenome assembly PVBE01 (sample SAMN08397723, study PRJNA350692) | Marine metagenome, whole genome shotgun sequencing project. | isolation source: water | place: Pacific Ocean | collected 2012-04
GGCGTTTTCATTTGCAGCTTGGCGGAATTGTTGGCGAAACAAGGGTGCTCCAATCACCGTGAGAAGCACCTGAATCGGCACAACGATCAGCGCCACGATCGTGAGAACCCAGCTGTAAATCGCCATCACCAGGATGTAAATCACGGAGAAGGCCGCGTCAATAATGGTTGTGAGTGCTTGGCCAGTGAGAAATTGACGTATTTTTTCCAACTCAGCCACCCTGGTGCCAAGCTCACCCACCGGCCTCTTGTCGAAGTAATCCAGCGGCAGGCGCAGCAGATGATCAATCACCTCAGCGCCCAAACGCATGTCGATGCGATTGGTGGTTTGCGTGAACAAGAAGGTGCGCAGTGCTCCAAGCACGCCCTCAAAAATGGTGACTCCCACAAGCGCGATTCCCAGCACCTGCAAGGTGTCGAGGCTGCGCTGGCTGATCACCTTATCGATAATCACCTGAATCAACAGCGGATTGGCCAAAGTGAATAGCTGCACCACAAACGAGGCCAGAAGCACTTGAAGCAGTACTGCGCGGTAGCGGCGTAACGCGGGAAAAAACCAACTCGGCCCAAAGCGTTGATTGGGTGTGGCGCTGGTGCGCTCCACCAGCACCACACTCAGGCCATCTGGATAAAGCTCCTCGAGCTCGGCCGTGCTCACCTGAAGCCAACCTTCGGATGGAGATGCAAGCGTGAGTCCTTGTTCATTGCTGACAACCGCCAGAGCAAAGCCATTGCCCCACTGGAGCAACATTGGTGTTTTGAGGCGATTGCTCATCGAGGGACTGATCTTGGCGCCAACGGCATGCAAGCCGAGCATGGCCGCCACCTGACCGAGCAATTGCAGATTCGGCGTTTGGCCTCGGCGCAAGGCATCGCGCACTACCCGTTCCACCGCATCCCTGCGAAAAGGCAGCTTGAGCAAGCGGCTCAACATCTGGAAGCAAGCCAACGTCTCCTCAAGCGACCCGTCCGCTCGGATCACTTCTAAATCGCGGAGTGGATCCTGCTGACCGAAGGCTTCTGCACTGGCCAAGGGGCTTGGTGGTGCCGTAGCCAAGGCGTTGGCTTCATCGACCACCTCGGCCTTGCTCAGTGCAGGTTGTTCGCCTTCCAGCAGAAGGTTGAGTGGTTCAGCCGGCAGGCTGATCAGGCGCCTGGCCAAGGGTGGCCTCAGCTCTGGCAATGCATCGTCTGCTGTCGTGAGTTCGCTGCCGAGCGGCTCAGAGCAGTTGGCGCTGCCCAGAAAAACGCGGCGGCCCTCTCGCAAGGCCTGCCCTAGAGCTTCCTGAGAATCATCTAAAAGTGTGGCCTGATCGAGCAAGTCGTTTAGCCGGCCCTGTAAAGGCGGAAGGGCACTCTGGCTTCCTTCGCGAAGCAAGTGCAGCAGCCGGTGCAGTTCCGCGGCCCAAAACTGGGTGTTGCACCAGGTTCTGAAGTTGTCGTCTTCTCGGTAGAGCGCCAACACCTGCTTGTCGCTTAGCGCTGCCGCCTCCACCTGGGTGCTGGCAATGATCGATTCGCAGGGATCTACCGACATCAACGACGCAATTCCAGCGACATCGCCAGCTTTGAGCTTGAACAGCGTTTGCAAACGTGCATGTTCGTTCGCCAGCACGCGGGCTTCGCCGCTCACGATCAGAAACACCTGGCTAGGCAGTTTCTTATCGCTGCACATCGGTTGCCCTGGCTCGAACTGCAGGCGTGCACCCGGCTGGTTCAGCAGAGATTGCAATGCATTCGGCAATGCAGCACTAGCAGATGAGGCGTTCATGACGGCAAATTAATTGAGAGAGCCTGAAATTGCTGATTGACTTTCTCTTGAAACCACTGTTGGAACAGCTCGTTGCACATCCGTTGGCGTGTGGCGTCATCGAAGCTCACCGGTGTGTAGCGATCCACTCGAACCACCACCCACCAGTCTTCGATTAAGAAGGGTTCTAGCAACGTGCCTGGAGCATTGGTGCGTAGGGCCTCAGACAGGAGCGGATGGGCTTGGCGCAGCGGCACCGGTCCGATCGAACCACCCTTTGTGTTCTCTGATCCCTCGCTGTAATCGCTAGCGAGCTCAGCAAACGTTGCTTCGCCCTCGGCGATGCGCAAATAGAGCTCTCGGGCCAGATCTCCATTCTTCAGCCGCAATAGGCTGTACATCACCTGATCGAGTTGTTCCTTGCGCTCTAGAAAGCGTTGTTCGGCCTTGTGGGCGAAGTGCGTTGCGCTGTAGCTGGCGATGCGGATCGGGAGAGTGACCTGCCAACGAAGATCGGCCATGCTCAGCGCCTCTTGAGCGAGGTGATCCTTAAGAGCCTGCTCGTTGCTCAGCTGATGCTGTTTGCAGTAGCCCTCGATCGCTTGTTGCTCTTGATCTTGAGCCACCGAAAGATCGGAAAGAGTGCCAACAAGGATTTGTTTGCTCAGCAGCGGTTTCAGAAGTTGGTGTCGAGCAAGAAGTTGCAGTACCTCGGCTGGAAGTTCACTAATCAATGGTGAGGTCGGCATTTGTTTGCAATCGCCCGGCTACAGCACTTGGTCCTAGAGAGCTTTGACCTTAGGTCTATGGCAATGGGCCAGGATTAGTAGGCTGCCCAGAATTCTTTTCGGCCCTTCCCATGCTCAAGCTACTGCTGGGTGATCCCAATGCCCGCAAGCTGAAGCGTTACCAGCCGATCGTCACTGACATCAATATCCTCGAAGAGGACATCGCCTTGCTCAGCGATGACCAGCTGCGCTCTAAAACGGCCGATTTTCGCCAGCAGTTTGAGAATGTCGTCAGTTTTACTAAGCAGCGAGTTTTACTTGATGAGCTGCTCCCAGAAGCCTTTGCTGTTGTGCGTGAGGCTGCTAAACGGGTGCTCGGCATGCGTCATTTCGATGTGCAGCTGATTGGCGGCATGGTGCTGCATGAGGGTCAGATTGGTGAGATGAAGACCGGTGAAGGGAAGACTCTTGTAGCCACTCTGCCTAGCTACCTCAATGCCCTTACCGGCCGTGGGGTGCACGTGGTTACGGTCAATGATTACCTGGCACGGCGCGATGCGGAATGGATGGGCCAGGTGCATCGTTTTCTCGGTCTCAGTGTTGGTTTGATCCAGCAGGACATGAGCCCTTCTGAGCGGCGGCGTAATTACGCCTGCGATATCACCTATGCCACCAATTCAGAGTTGGGTTTTGACTACCTGCGTGACAACATGGCCACCGATCTCAGTGAGGTGGTTCAGCGGGAGTTTCAGTACTGCGTCATCGATGAGGTGGATTCGATCCTGATCGATGAGGCGCGTACTCCCTTGATCATTTCCGGACAGGTGGAGCGTCCCCAGGAGAAGTATCAGCAGGCTGCAGATGTGGCCGCTGCTCTCGAGCGGGCTGCCGAACAGGGGAAGGATGGCATTGATCCAGAGGGTGACTACGAGGTTGATGAGAAGCAACGCAGTTGCACACTCACCGATGAAGGCTTTGCCAAGGCTGAGCAAAACCTCCAAGTGAGTGATCTGTTTGACCCCGCTGATCCCTGGGCCCATTACATCACCAATGCATTGAAGGCCAAGGAGTTGTTTGTTCGGGATGTGAATTACATCGTGCGCGATGGTGAAGCTGTGATTGTCGATGAGTTCACAGGTCGTGTGATGCCAGGCCGGCGCTGGAGCGACGGACAGCATCAGGCGATTGAAGCCAAGGAACAGCTAGCGATTCAGCCTGAAACTCAGACTCTGGCTTCGATTACTTATCAAAATTTCTTTCTGCTCTATCCCCGCTTGGCTGGCATGACCGGCACCGCTAAAACCGAAGAGGTGGAGTTTGAGAAGACCTACAAGCTTGAGACTTCAGTGATCCCTACCAACCAGCCTCGGGCTCGTGCGGATTGGGTGGATCAGGTTTATAAGACTGAATCAGCCAAGTGGCGGGCCGTGGCCAACGAAACGGCCGAAATTCATAAGCAGGGAAGGCCTGTTCTGGTTGGCACGACCAGTGTTGAGAAAAGCGAACTGTTGAGTTCCCTGCTTTCAGAACAAGAGATTCCCCACAATCTTTTGAATGCCAAGCCGGAGAATGTGGAACGTGAGGCGGAGATCGTTGCTCAGGCTGGCCGTGCAGGGGCTGTGACGATTGCCACAAACATGGCTGGCCGTGGGACAGACATCATCCTTGGCGGAAATAGCGATTACATGGCACGCCTCAAGTTGCGTGAGGTTTTGCTGCCAAGGCTGGTGCGGCCTGAGGAGGGTCATCGTCCACCAGTGCCATTGCAGAGGGCTGCCGAGACAGGTGGTGGGTTCGCTGCCAAGGCCGTTGCTTCGAATGGATCTCACGGCCATGTCTTAAGCGAGGCCCGTGCAATCGGGAGTCTCTATCCTTGCGCGCTCACTGATGATACTGATCAGTTCCTTGCGGAGTTAGCTCGGGAGCTTGTGAAGGTTTGGGGAGATAGGGCACAGAGTGTGATCGAATTGGAGGATCGCATCTCCACTGCTGCTGAAAAAGCACCTACCGATGATGCGCAGATTGCTGCCTTAAGAGAGTCGATCGCAAGAGTAAAGGCTGAATACGACGTGGTAGTGACCCAGGAGGAGGTTCGAGTGAGGGAAGCAGGTGGCCTTCATGTGATTGGTACCGAACGTCATGAATCTCGCAGGGTTGACAATCAACTTCGTGGTCGGGCCGGCCGTCAGGGGGATTTAGGTAGTACCCGTTTTTTCCTTTCTTTGGAAGACAACCTATTGCGCATCTTCGGAGGCGAACGGGTGGCTGGGCTGATGAATGCTTTCCGCGTGGAGGAGGACATGCCCATTGAGTCGGGCATGCTTACCCGTTCTTTAGAGGGGGCTCAGAAAAAAGTAGAAACCTATTACTACGATATTCGTAAGCAGGTTTTTGAGTACGACGAGGTAATGAACAATCAACGTCGTGCCGTTTATGCCGAACGTCGCCGGGTCCTTGAGGGTCGCGGGCTCAAGAAGCAGGTGATTGGTTATGGAGAGCGAACAATGGACGACGTTGTTGAGGCATATGTAAATCCTGATTTGCCCCCTGAAGAATGGGATTTAGGCCAACTGGTTAGCAAGATCCAGGAATTTGTCTACCTGCTTGAGGATCTAAAGCCTGAGCAGTTGCAGGGGCTAAGTATGGAGGAACTTAAGTCTTTTCTTCAGGAGCAACTGCGCAATGCTTATGATATTAAAGAAGGTCAGATTGAGCAGCAGCGTCCAGGGCTGATGCGTGAGGCAGAGCGTTTCTTCATCCTTCAGCAGATCGATACACTTTGGCGGGAACATCTGCAGGCGATGGATGCTTTGCGTGAATCTGTAGGTTTGCGAGGATATGGGCAAAAAGATCCGCTCATTGAATATAAGAATGAGGGCTACGATATGTTTCTTGAGATGATGGCAAATATGCGTCGTAATGTGATTTATTCGATGTTCATGTTCCAACCTGCTCCTGCTCCTGCGCAAGAGGCTTCGACTGTTTGATTTTATTGAATAGCTTGTCTAACTATCAGCTTCTGGGATTGTCTCCTAGGAACTCAAGGATTTCTCTGTCTTTGAGGTTTTGAGCTTGTCCGGTTTGAAGATTTTGAGGAACACGATCAGTACTTAGTTCTTGTAGGAATGAATGCAAAGCTGTGACCTGATTCTCTAGTTGGTCGATACGTTCCATCAGATTGCGTATTACATCGGCCTCTGCATCTGGTAGTGCTGAGTGGGCTAATGGATTGATGCGGACTCCGCTTTGATGCACCACTCGCCCTGGGATGCCCACAACCGTGCTGTCGGCTTCAACGTCCCGCACTACGACTGATCCGGCACCGATTCTCGTATTGGCCCCCACGTGAATTGCACCAAGAACTTTGGCGCCCGCTCCAACGACCACGTTTTCTGCCAGGGTTGGATGGCGTTTGCCGTGTTCTTTTCCTGTACCCCCGAGCGTTACGCCTTGATAGAGCAGGCAGCGGTTGCCGATTTCCGTTGTTTCGCCGATCACAACACCCATGCCGTGATCGATGAATACTCCTTGACCGATTTGGGCGCCTGGGTGGATCTCTATGCCGGTCAGGGCACGTGTGATCTGGCTGAGTAGTCGTGGCAGCAAAGGTAATCCGGAGCGCCAAAGTCGGTGACTGATTCGATGAAGTGTCAAGGCCTGAAAGCCCGGATAGCAAAGCAGGATCTCAAGCAGGTCCCGGGCTGCTGGATCTCGCTCTTTGATGATTGCTAGGTCGGTCTTTATGGCTGTGAGCATTTGCCCAGATTAGTGAGCTTAATTAGGCGCTGAGCAGGCCGATCTCCTTGCGCAGTTGTTCGATCGTGTTGGTGCTGAGATAGCTGTCGGCGCAGTGAAGTTGGGGCATGCGTATCAATTGGGAACGGTTTTGGCGCAGGCTTTGCTCGACGAGGGGCAGGCTGGGGCGATCGCAGAGCACGTGGCTGGCTGCTCGTAGCAGGGCTAGTAGGCGGCTGCCTACATCCGGTGTAGCTGTCATGAGCAGGAGTTCATTGCCGCGCATGCTGTGCAGGATCACTTCGGCAGCTCGTAGGATCCCTGGGCTGATGCTTACCAGCCCCACGCAGCTGCCGGGTCGCAACTCCTTAAGCATGGCGAGCTCCTGGCGGAAGTCATTGAGATCTACTGCGACGGCCCGAACTCCGTGGCGTTTAGCTAGCTCTTCTAGCGGTTGCAGGAAATAGCGACTGGTCACCACGGTGCCGTTGCTTGAGCTTTCAAGAATGCTTTCCAGCTCCTCCATCGGCACCACTTCAACTGGAACATCAAGGTGGGGCTCCAGCTCTTCTGCAATCAGCATGGAGGCGCCAATATCCTCTCTCGGAGTGCTTACCAACACTCTCGCCCCGCAGCGAAGTCGCCAGTCAATTTCGCGGGTTAGCAGCTCTCTAGTCTGCTGCAGAGTACAACCAGAATTGAGCAGACCATCGACGCACTTGCGCACTTCCTGGTCAAGGTCAGGGGTGCCTCGATTGCGAATATGGGGAGGGGTTTTGATTTCGCGCGGCTTTTGCTGGTCGCGCACGTAGATACCTGAACCAGCCATGGCTTCGACGACCCCATCTGTTTCCAGCTGTCGATAGACCTTGCTGATCGTGTTGCGATGAAGGCCAGTTTGCATGGCTAACTGGCGAGTGCTGGGCAGTCTGTGGCCAGGTGGGTAATGACGTGCGGCGATTGCGAAACAAATCTGGTTGTAAAGCTGGGTCGAAGCCGGAATGTCGCTTTCCTGCTGAATATGGAATCGCACGCCGGTAGGCCAGGTTGCAATGCGGCCACCTTAAAGAGCAGGAGGCCCTCATGACAATCGCGCGTGTGTCCTGTGATGCTGTGACAGTTCACTTTGGCCTTGGCATGGCTGAGCTTGATAGTGGTTTTTATTGAGCTCCTTGAGAATTCGCAAAAAGGGCACGCCTTGTTGGTTTTCCCAGTTCGAAGGTTTTGCCTAACTGCATGCTGAGTGGCAATATCTCTCTGGTCCGGACGACTCTCTATCTAGCGAGATGTGTAGGCGGACTATCCAGGTTTCTGCTGGAAAACGCGGGTTTTTGAACAAGCGGTGTTGCCAAAGGGAATTCAGAGGGGTCGAGCCCTCTGAATTGATGGACCCGAACACAGTTAGTTGCTCAGGATGCTGTTAAGGGATAGCAGGTGGTTGATTCCACTGAAGTAAGGGATTTATTGATCTTTGTTGAGCTGTGTTTTGGCAGCAGCAGTGGCTCGAGGTGGGGCTGTGATGGTGCGAACCGCACGCGTAGGGATTTGGTTTTCTTTATCTGCTTTTATTAGCGGTGTTTTGCGCGGTGTAAGGAACATGATCATGTTCCGACCTTCTCGCTTAGGAGCTTGCTGAATTTCGGCCTGTTCTTCCAGGTCTTTTGCCATGCGTCGTAGCAGCGTTTCAGCAAGGGCAGTGTGCTGAATTTCTCGACCGCGGAAGATAACGGTGCACTTGACTTTGTCACCAGACTTGAGGAATCGCACGGCTTGGCCGATGCGCACGTTGTAGTCGTGCTGATCAATTTTGTAGCGCATTTTGACTTCTTTGACTTCGGTCTGATGCGATTTCTTCTTGGCTTCCTTGGCTTTCTTTTCCTGCTCAAACTTGAATTTGCCGTAATCCATGATTCGGCAAACGGGTGGATCCGCTTTCTCGCTGACAAGGACCAGATCAAGTTCCCTATCTTTTGCTACATCAAGGGCTTCTTCCCTATTGATCACCCCGAGCTGAGTTCCGTCTGCGTCAACGACCCGCAACTTGGGATAATTGATGCGGTCATTAATGTTGGGGAGCTCCCTGACGGGTGCGCGACGGTCAAAACGAGGACGTGGTGGCATTCAGTGAGATAAGGGAATAGAGCAGACGACAAGGAGACCAGAAGGTTTTATGTCTGCACTATTCACCTTAGACCGGCTTGAATCAGTGATAGTGCTTCGCTCAGCGGTTCCTCACCTTTGAGCCAATAGGGGTGATGCTGTCTGCGGAACCATGTGCGCTGACGCTTGGCGAACTGCTGGGTACGACGTGTGGTCAGGGCGATGGCCTGGTCACGGTTGAGTAGGCCTTGAATCACCTTTAGGGCTTCCCCATAGCCGATCGTTTGCAGCAAGGGCAGATCGGTGTCGTAGCACTGACTCAAGTGTTCGGTTTCTTCGATGAGACCATTGGCATAGAGCTGTGTTGTGCGTTGGCCGATGCGTTCGCGCAGGTTGTGTGGGTCGAGGCCTAGTTCCAGCACGCGCCAAGGGGGTGGGCTTGAGCCTTGTTGAGAGGTGATCGATTTGCCAGTGGCATAAACCACTTCCAGAGCCCGTTTGGTGCGCATGGCATCAGCAGGGGCAATTCGGCTGGCAGCGGTGGGATCGGCGGCTTGGAGTAGGTGGTGGCAGGTGCGTTGTCCTAGCTCGCCTAACTGCTTGCGGAGCTCCGGTTGTGGTGGCACTGCCGGTGGGCGCAGCCCACAAGTGAGAGCTTTGAGATAAAGACCACTGCCGCCAACCAGAAATGGCATGTTTTGGTCCCTTAGGTTTTGCGCAAGGATCAGTTGCGCGGCTGCCTGGAATTCCTGCAGGGTGATCGGTTGATCTGGGTGACGAAGATCAATCAGGTGATGTTGCACGCGCCGCTGCTGTTCTTTGGTTGGCTTGGCGGTGCCAATGTCCATGCCGATGTAGAGCTGGCGGGAATCCACATTGAGCACGCTCAGCTTCAGCTGTTCTGCAAGCTGTAAGGCCAGGCATGTTTTACCGCTTGCTGTGGGCCCTAGCAGGGCAATCAGAAGCGGCTTAGAGGCCGGCATGAGCAGCTGTGATGAGTGTCATGTCAGCAACGTTTAGGTAGTCCCTTTTGAGCAATGACGCTTCAGCGACCTTTGCAAGCCCCAGTGGTGCGCCAGTGGTAAAATGAGCTTGCCAGGTCGAGGTTTCTCGCCGATGAGGCCTCCTAGAACAACCCTTCCTGGCTGCGGATTTATTGAATGAGCGAAGACTCCAAGGTCCAGGCTGCCTATGGCGCCGAACAAATTCAGGTGCTGGAAGGGCTAGAGCCCGTTAGGAAGCGTCCGGGGATGTACATCGGCTCCACTGGGCCAAGGGGATTGCATCACCTTGTCTTTGAGGTTGTCGACAACTCTGTTGATGAGGCGTTGGCCGGGCACTGTGATGAGATTCTCGTGGTGCTTGGACCAGATGGTTCCGCATCAATATCTGACAACGGCCGTGGCATTCCCACCGACGTTCATTCCCGGACAGGCAAGAGTGCCTTGGAAACGGTGCTCACCGTGCTTCATGCTGGCGGTAAGTTCGGCAGTGGTGGTTACAAGGTCTCTGGCGGTTTGCACGGAGTCGGTGTATCTGTAGTCAATGCCCTAAGTGAATGGGTGGAAGTGACGGTTCGCCGTCAAGGACAGGTGCACCGTCAGCGCTTTGAACGTGGGGCCGCGATCGGTAGTCTTCGCTCCGAAGCCCAGCCTGCTTCAGAGAAGGGGCGCACTGGCACGAGCGTTTGTTTTAAGCCTGACCAAGAGATATTTACTGTTGGCATTGTTTTCGATTACACCACGGTGTCAGCTCGTTTGCGTGAACTGGCTTATCTAAATGGTGGTGTGCGGATTGTTTTCCGCGATGAGCGTCAGGCTGTTTTAGATGTTGAAGGGGCTCCCCATGAGGAGGTCTATTTTTATGAGGGCGGTATCAAGGAATATGTCACCTATATGAATGCGGAAAAGGATGCTCTTCATCCCGAAATTATTTATGTGAATTCTGAAAAGGATAATGTGCAGGTTGAAGCAGCACTGCAATGGTGCGTTGATGCTTATTCAGACAGCATTCTCGGATTTGCCAATAATATTCGCACTGTAGATGGAGGTACTCATATTGAAGGGTTGAAGACAGTCCTTACGCGCACTCTCAATACGTTTGCCCGTAAGCGTGGCAAACGGAAGGAGGCTGATTCCAATCTGGCCGGAGAAAATATTCGTGAAGGACTTACGGCTGTTCTTTCCGTGAAGGTGCCTGATCCGGAATTCGAAGGACAGACAAAAACCAAGTTGGGGAATACCGAAGTCCGCGGCATTGTCGACAGCTTGGTTGGTGAAGCATTGAGTCAGTATTTGGAATTTAATCCTGCGGTGATTGATCTCATTCTTGAGAAGGCCATCCAGGCATTTAATGCAGCTGAAGCTGCACGTCGTGCTCGAGAGTTAGTGCGCCGCAAAAGCGTACTTGAGAGTTCTACCTTGCCAGGCAAACTGGCTGATTGCAGTACAAGGGACCCCTCCGAATCAGAGATTTACATCGTGGAGGGCGACTCTGCTGGGGGCTCTGCAAAACAGGGTCGAGATCGTCGTTTCCAAGCAATTCTGCCCTTGCGCGGTAAGATTCTAAATATTGAGAAAACAGATGATGCTAAAATATATAAAAATACGGAGATTCAGGCGCTGATTACTGCGCTTGGACTTGGTATTAAAGGAGAAGAATTTGATGCAAAAAATCTCAGATATCACCGTGTGGTGATCATGACTGATGCTGATGTTGACGGTGCTCATATTCGTACGCTGATACTTACATTTTTCTACCGCTACCAGAAAGAATTAGTGGAAGGTGGTTATATCTATATTGCTTGCCCTCCTCTTTATAAGGTTGAGCGAGGTAAGAACCATACCTATTGCTACAACGAGGCTGATTTACAGACGACACTCTCAGGGTTCCCCGAGAAGGCCAACTACACCATTCAGCGCTTTAAGGGTCTCGGTGAAATGATGCCAAAGCAGTTGTGGGAGACCACCATGGACCCTTCTACCCGGATGATGAAGCGGGTGGAGGTTCAGGATGCATTAGAGGCTGATCGTATCTTCACAATTTTGATGGGCGACAAGGTTGCTCCTCGCCGGGAGTTCATTGAAACCCACAGCGCTGAGCTCGATATGGCAGCGCTAGATATCTGATGGGTGTTGTGCTCCGTTGGGGGTGGGTCCTAGGGGTGGCTTTGCTGGCTCCTGCAGCCTTGCCGGCTGGTGGGGGTGAGCGTCGCCAGCCGGAAATTCGTCGTTCTGATAGCTCAGGACCTTTGTTTGCTGGTACAAGCTGTGAATTGCGAGTTAGCCCTCTGGCTGTGGCTCCCAGCTTGCGAAGACTGGCCGTTGGCACCCCCTTGAATGTGCTCCGTCGCTGGCATGGCGAAGATGGTAAGGACTGGCTGCAAGTACAGATCGCCTCGGGTAGTGGGGAGTGCTTGGCCGGGGTTGTTAGACGTGGCTGGCTCAATGTCTGATCTGGCGTTGCCCGGATGGCAGGCTTCACTGGTAGCTATAGGCGCTGTGCCAGGAGCTTGGTTGCGCCTCAGAGTGGTGAATCACCTCGCGCCGATGGTGCCGAGGAAGCACTGGGCCACATTTTCAGTGAACATTGTGGCGGCCTTTGCCCTGGGCCTTGTCTTGGCTTTGCACCAGAAAAGCGGCGTTGCCATTGGTCCATCGCCGTTCATTTTGCTGATTGGTGTGGGCTTCTTCGGTTCTCTCAGCACCTTTTCGACTTTTGCGGTAGAGCTACTCAATACCTTGCGAGAGCATCGCTGGAGTGAGGCCCTTGTGCTTGCTGTGGGCTCGATCTTGGGAGGTCTCTTGGCTGCAGCTGCAGGGGTTGGCTTGGCTTGATGGCTAAAACGACGCAACCCTTGCACACTGAATTGAATGAGCTCTGGCTGGTGGCTCTTGGGGCTGTGCCTGGGGCCTTGGTTCGCTGGCAGGTTCAGAACGACTTGCTGGTGAATGTGATTGGAGCTGCCATTTTGGGGTTTGTGGTTGGTTTGCCGTTCCGTCCAAGCCGTCAGTTGTTGCTGGGGGTGGGTTTCTGTGGTTCTCTCACCACTTTCAGTAGCTGGATGGTGGAATGCAGCACCCTGATCTCCCAGGGAGCTTGGTGGTCAGCGCTGGGATTGATTGGTCTAACCATGGGCTTAGGTCTTGGTGTTGCAGCCCTTGGCTTTTTGATGGGTCGGCAGTTCAGGTCATCAGGGCTTGGTCGATAGCTGTCTTGAGCTCAGTGCTCTCAGGCTCGACTCCACTTTTGAAGCGCTTCAGGACATTGCCGTTTTTGCTAACAAGGAATTTCTCGAAGTTCCAGGCCACATCTCCTGCTGGTTCAGTTTGATTGAGGGTGGTGTAGGGCTCGGTGGTTTTGCCCATGGCGTGCACCTTGTCAAACAATTCGAAGCTGGCGCCGTAGGTCGTGGAACAGAAGCTTTTGATCTCCTCGAGGGTGCCGGGCTCCTGGGCTCCGAAGTCGTTGCAAGGAAAGCCCAGCACCTTTAGTCCCTTCGGGCCGTATGTGTCTTGCAGCGCTTGCAGACCTTTGTATTGCTTGGTAAATCCACATCGGCTGGCCACATTCACGATTAACAGCACCGTGCCGTTGTATTCGCTGAGGGGTTTCTCAGCACCCTCTGGAGTGCGAACCACAATCTGGCTGATGTTGATGGCCATGGATATTCGGTTTTGTCTTCAAGACCCTAGCGAGGACCATTCGCCATACAGTGTGCTCGCCTTGACGGCGGGCCGATGAACGAGGCAAAGGGGGCAACCAGTCCGGAGGCGGCCGTCGTCAGCGGCTCTGACCTGGTGGACTTGGTGGCCCAGCAGCTGCAAGCGCTGTTGTCAGCAGGAAACTATGATGCCGTGAAGATGTTGCTTCAACCGGTGCAACCGGTTGACATCGCTGAAGCCATTGGCATTTTGCCTCGTACCCTGCAGGCTCTGGCCTTCCGCTTGCTCAGCAAGGACGAGGCCATTGAGGTTTACGAATATCTAGACCCTGCTGTTCAGCAGAGTTTGCTGGAACGCCTTCGCTCTGGTGAGGTGCTCGAGTTGGTGGAGGAGATGTCCCCCGATGACCGGGTGCGATTGTTTGATGAGCTGCCTGCCAAGGTGGTGCGACGATTGCTGGCAGAACTGAGCCCGGCAGAGCGACGAGTCACTGCTCAGTTGCTTGGTTACGAGACTGAAACCGCTGGTCGGTTGATGACGACCGAGTTTATTGATCTCAAGGAATTTCACAGTGCAGCTCAGGCTCTCACGATCGTGAGGCGTCGAGCTCCTGACACGGAGACGATTTATAGCCTCTATGTGACTGATGGCGAGCGCCATCTTACCGGGATCCTTTCATTGCGAGATCTCGTGACTGCTGAGCCGGAGGCACGCATCGGGGATGTGATGACCCGCGATGTGGTGAACGTGCGCACCGACACAGATCAAGAGGAGGTGGCTCGAGCGATTCAGAGATACGACTTTTTGGCTGTCCCAGTTGTGGATCGAGAACAGCGCTTGGTAGGGATCGTCACCGTCGATGATGTGATTGACGTGATTGAACAGGAGGCCACACGCGATCTTTATGCCGCTGGAGCTGTGCAGGCGGGGGATGAAGATGACTATTTCCAGAGCAATTTGTTGGTTGTTGCGCGCCGTCGAGTGGTGTGGCTGGCTGTGTTGGTGGTAGCGAATGGCTTTACTAGTCAAGTGATTGCTATGAACGACGATGTGCTGAAGCATGTTGTGCTGTTGGCGGCGTTCATACCGTTGTTGATCGGTACGGGCGGCAACGTTGGCGCTCAGAGTTCCACTGTGGTGATTCGAGGTCTTAGTACTCAGCGCATCCAGGCTCTTGGTCGCATGAAGGCGGTGTTGCGTGAGGCCATGGCGGGCGGGCTTTTGGGTTTGTTGATGTTGCTTGTGGTTGTTCCTTTTGCTTGGTGGCGGGGTGAAAGTCTTCTTGTGGGTGCAGCAGTAGGGATCAGCCTGATGGCGATCACGACCCTGGCGGCTACGGCTGGGGCGGCTTTGCCTTTGTTGTTCGATCGAATGGGCCTGGATCCCGCACTGATGTCGGCTCCCTTTATTACGACAGCAACTGATGTGGCTGGGGTCTTCATCTATTTACGGACAGCGGCCTGGCTGCTTCAGCGTTCAAATGGAATAGCTTTCTAGGTATATTTGCCTAAATCCCTTGGCGAGGGGGTTTTCCGCAGGGCCTTTTGGATTGCTCGGGGGTAGGCTTTACAAAAAGCAATAGAGTTGTCGTGGCTGACTCCGCAGTCTCCAAATCCCTTGTTAAATCTGCGGTTGTGCCTGCTCGCAAGTTGCCCGCAGATGTCGACCTGGTGCGTTCATACCTGCGTGATATCGGTCGAGTGCCGCTGCTGAGCCATGAGCAGGAGATCACGCTGGGTCGTCAGGTGCAGGAGTTGATGTCTTTAGAGCAGCTTGAGTCTGAACTGGAAGGTAAAA
>PVBE011361289.1_pt1 | contig 14771 bp, 12 predicted proteins | sample 1631181 | NCBI WGS metagenome assembly PVBE01 (sample SAMN08397723, study PRJNA350692) | Marine metagenome, whole genome shotgun sequencing project. | isolation source: water | place: Pacific Ocean | collected 2012-04
CCACGGTCCGCGGGTCCCGGTGATCTCGTAGCACTGCCGGATCCCGTTTGCGATTGCCATGGTCGTCGGCACAGGAACCCCCCTTCTCCGCTAAGAACAGCTATGCCGACGATGATAGCCCGATTCTGCCCTCCATCTGCCTATGTTCGTCCTGGTACGGAGACGGATAATGACGCGCCGCAGCGAGACCGGCGCGTCATTCGCCAGGTCGAACGGACGAGAGGGATCCGTATGCACATCGTCGACATCGTGGCAGGCCGTGCGGGAACGATTCAGACGGCGCAGCCGCGTCACTGAATCGGCCCCCCTGCATCGCGGAGCGAGCCCGAGAAGAGAGTCACCCGAAAGGGGTTACGGGTAGAGGGCGATACCTCGTAGGCCTTCTGTTTCGGGGATGCCATGCATGAGGTTCATGTTCTGGATGGCCTGCCCGGCCGCGCCCTTGACGAGGTTGTCGAGGGTTGTGATGACGACGATGCGGCCCGCCCGGAGGTCGATGACCGGGTAGACCTGCGTCATGTTGCTGCCGAGGGTCTGTTTTGTCTGTGGAGGGTCGTCGGTGACGCGGACAAAGGGCTCATCCGCGTAGAAGTCGCGGTAGACGTCGCGGAGCCTCTTCTGGCCGTCCTCGCTGATCGGGATGCGGTTGTCGAGGGGCTTCAGGTAGATGGTCGACAGGATGCCGCGCGTCATCGGGATGAGGTGTGGCGTGAACGTGACCGACCACTCTATGTCCGGGTCGGTTTCTTGTAGTTCCTGAGTGATCTCGGGGAGGTGCCGGTGGCCGGTGAGGCCGTATGCCGAGACGTTCTCGTTCGCCTCTGAGAAATGGACATTTAGGCTGAGCGCTCGGCCCGCGCCTGAGACGCCGGACTTCGAGTCGACGATGACGTCGGGCCCGATGAGCTTTTCCTTGACGAGCGGCGCGAGGCCGAGGAGGGCGCCGGTCGGGTAACAGCCGGGGTTCGCGACGAGGCGCGAGCCGATGATGTCGTTCCGGTGGGTCTCCGTCAGGCCGTATACGGCCTCCTCCAGGAAGTGGGGCGCGGGGTGCTGGACGTTGTACCAGGACTCGTACTCGGCGACGTCTCGGAGGCGGAAGTCGGCGGAGATGTCAACGACCTTGGCGCCCCGTTCGAGCGCCACGACGCAGGCCTCCGCGCTGGCCTTGTGGGGCAGGGCGGAGAAGGCGACGTCGACGCCTTCGAGTTCGTCCTGCGCGACGATCGGGAGGTCCATGCTGTCGAGGTGTGGGAAGGTTTCGTCCAACTGACGTCCGGCCGACGAGCGCCCGGTGACGCCGACGAGGTCGACTTCGGGATGGAAGCGGAGGAGTCGCGCCAGCTCCATCCCGGCGTAGCCCGTGACGTTGATGATTCCGGCCTTGATCATTGTTCGAGTCTCCGTGTTCGCGGGTTCGCCTGATGGATCGCCGAGAGATCACTCATAGGTCACCGTGACCGCTTTCCTATATCTGAGTGCCCAAGACCCTTATCTGAAATGGATCACTTTTTTCCCAACCCGCTCAAACCCTCGAAGATGACCCGGGCATGGTGGGGAAGGTCCCATGTCCAGTTTATATGGAGCGCTTTTTCGGGGCGTCCGTCAATGGTCTATTGGCAGGTGACACAGCTGGTGATGCGGCGTTCGTGGTGCTGGAGGGGCAAATCTCATTCAGGATGCAGGTGGCGCAGGCGGCGCGGCGGGCATGGCAGACCTTGCGGCCGTGCTCGATGAGGTTGATATGGAACTGGTAGACGTCGTTTGGGTCCACCAACGATTCGATGATCGGGTGGGCTTTGTCGGCGGAGAGCTTTTCGGCGATGAACCCGAGACGCTTCGAGACCCGGTGGACGTGCGTATCGACCGGCATCGCTGGGAGGCCGAACGAGAAGAGGAGGACGCAGGCCGCGGTCTTCGGGCCGACGCCGGGGAGAGCGGTCAGCCAGCCCCGCGCCTCGGTCATCGGGATACGTTCGAGGAAGCCGAGGTCCAGGTCCCCGCGGTCAGCTTCGATAGCGTCGAGGATGGCTCGGATCCTCGGTGCTTTGACCCGCGAAAGGCCGCCCAGCTTGATGGCTTCGGCGACCTCCTCGGGGCTCGCGTTCTGGACGGTACGCCAGGCAGGGAAGCGTGACTTGAGGCTGGCGAACGTCCGGTCAGTGTTGGCGTCCGAGGTGTGCTGCGAAAGGACTGTGTAGATGAGCTCGTCGAGTGGCTTACGGCGTTGGGTCCACTTCTGATGACCGTAGAGGCGCCGGAGGTCCGCGAGCACCCGGTGAGGGTCTGCCGGGGAGTGTTTTCGCTTTGTTGTCATCTGGATGATCCGTCCGATGCCCTAGTTGTGTGTGGGGTGTCTCGTGGGAGGGGCGTAGACCGGGTCTGGTAACTAGCGCGCTGCCCTCGCAGAGAGAGAGGCAGCGATGGCTACGTCTGCCAGCGGGTCCGCCGCTTCGTCGGGCATCGGATAGGCCGAGCTGACGTTCACCTCGCACAGGACAAACGACTCATCGCCGTCGGTTGCACCTTTTTCTTCTTGCGGCGACTTGTGAAGGAAGTCGGCGTCCCAGATCGCTGGGAGCCGGGTTTGGTCGAGGTCCAGGACCCGCAGCATCTCCGGAAGCCACTCGGATTCCATGCGGACCCTGAGGGGTTGGAACTCGGCCTTCTCGGCACCGTAGTAGAACCTCGCTGGAGGGTTTGGCGGCTGCGATCCCGGCTCGCTCGGCGCCAGGAGCGAAGTGACCATCTGGTGGCCGAAGCCGACGACGCGGTCCCCGGCCATGTAGCAACGGACCATCCCTTCGGCCAGCCGCGACTGGAAGGCCTGGTCGATCATGGCCGCGCCATCTGTAAAGTAAGGCTCGCAGGTCCGGGCGAATGCCTCGAGCGACATGGCGTCGACGACGCTGTCGCGTGCGCCGTGGAGCACCAACAATTGCATCTCGGTCGCGGGCGACCTGTGCGACGTCGTGAGTTCGACCCGCCATACGCCGTTGCCACCGTTTCCCCGGTGCTGTTTCAACACGCGTGTGCCGTCCTTTAACGCTTCGGGTAGCTTCTCGCGCAATTCGTTTGCGCTGGAGTATCTACGTGTGTCCGTCCCCCACCCCATGTCGCGGGTCAAGAACAAGACGTCCTTCGTTCCCATCGCCAGGATCGTGTCCGGATGTGTACTGACGTACACCCCGGCGGACGCCACTTCACGTAGCAACCCGTCCAGTACGGACCGGTTCACGCCGCGCATGATCGGGTCCACCCACACGACTACGCCATCGAGTTGGAGAAGTTGGTTCCGGACGCGATCGGCGTCGTCGTCCGCGAATATCACCGGGCCCGTTTCGGCGCCCTTGGACGCCAGGGCTTCGAAGACCCGGCTGAGGTGGGTCGATCGAGGCGATGGCGTTGGCGCCGCCGCATCGCCTCGCCAGAGTACGCCGATGCGAGGTGGGCCGGTCGATCGCTCAGGGGTTTGGGTCACCGGTCACCACTCTTAATCGGTGGAGGCGTCTTTCTGTTCGCACTGGATGGGACGATCATAGAGAACCTTCGGTAAGGCCAGGCGTGGACCTAGTCATTCGTCCGAGGCCCGCAATCGTTCGCGGGTCTCTTGCTGAATCCGGTAGCCCTCCCGTTCCATCGGATGAAAGATGGGGAACAGGCGTCAGGCGAGGGTGAGGAGGCCGCGGTTTCCGTCGACGGTTATTACCTGGCCGTCGCTGATGGTTTCGGTCGCGCCCTTGGTTCCGACGACGGCGGGGAGGCCGACCTCACGGGCGACGATGGCGCCGTGGGATAGGACGCCGCCCGAGTCGGTGACCAGGGCACCGATGATCCCGAAGAGAGGTGTCCAACTGGGGTTGGTGGTGCGCGTAACAAGGATGTCGCCTGCCTGAACGTGATCGAATTCCTCGGGGGATAGGACGATCCGGGCCCGACCGGTGTGGATGCCCGGCGCTCCCGGGGTGCCTCTCAGCGTTCGTGAACCCTCATCGGTGGCTCCGGCGGGAGTGCCGAAGGGATTGAAGAATTTCGCGAGTTCGGAGTCGAGGACGGGTTCCTTCTCTGGCATCGTGCCGAGGAACCGCGGGGGCGCCGATCGACTCAGAGTTTCCCTTACCGCTCGGCGTTCGTCGACGCGTTGGTGAAGGCGGACATCAGGCGACTCGAGTGCTTCCTGAATCTCGGGAATCTCGAGATAAAACACATCGTCGGTTTGGGCGGTCGTGCTCTGTTCGGCCAACCGGTTGCCGCAGAGGAGCAGGGCCCGCCGGAGGAAGGCGATGCTCTGCTGGTCGATGTAGTGGGCGTGGTCTTCTCGGAGAGGCCAGGTGGCGCGGGCGACCTCGACGGCGCTCTCGAACTCCTGCCGAAGCGAATCGTCGCTCGCGGCGATGAGCGCCAGGGCGTCCATGAGGGCGCGGTTCGCCTCATCGGCCTGAGATGCCAACTCGGCCTCGAGGTTCCGCGGAGCACCCTGGATGTACCCGCGGAGGGCCAGGAGTGGATAAGAGGGGTCCTCGATCCAGGTCGGGCCGCTGATGTCCTCGGCGACGGAGCGGTGGCCGTAGTTGGCGAGATAATCCTCGAACCCACGGACGAGATCGGAGGCCTCCGGTGTCCGTTTGAGTCTCCGGAGTATCGAATGCGGATCCGGGTTGTCGAATAGCTCAGCGACCACCGGGACGGAACGGCCCAGCGTGGCGACACGTTCCAGGGCTCTCGTAGCCTCGACGCTCTTCGTCGGAAGTCCTTGGAGGAGGCGGTACGGGCCCATCTCATCGTTGGAGCCGGTGATGCGATGGAAGAGCGTCGCGAGGCGGCCGGTGGCGCCGAAGAGGGTGAAGATGACGATGAAGTGGATGTAGTAGTGGTACTGGATAATCTCGATGGCCTGTACGAGTCTCTGCCCGATGGTGGCGCGGTCGGTTCCGGATTCCCCGAGTGTCCGGAGGGTCTCGAGGTCAGATTCGAGCCGTGGGAGGAATTCTTTGTCCCATCGATGCCGTAGCGCCGGAATCGCCACGTCAAGCACTCGCTCGTGACGTTCGACCTCGTCGCCGGCCGGAGGGGTCGGGAGGTAGGCAATGTAGGCGTAGCCGTTGAAGTTGCGGCGGGGGCCTCCGCGGGGCATTTGGAGTTCACGGGCGGCCTGTCGGATCCCGCGGCCGGTGACCGAGTTGACGGACTGCTGGAGCGGCGTGGCCGGGACCGGCGCATGGACGTCGTCCCAGACCCAGAGATACCCGGCGTCTGCTGGGTTATCCCACTCGACTCGGAAACCGTCGGGGATAGGGAGTGTCCGTCCCCGAGGTTTAGTCATGCGGTCAGCGTTCGACCGGCGTGTCCGTTTGCCGAGACCACTCTCCGAATGAACCCGTGTAGTTCATCGCCCGGTCATAGCCGAGCACTTTCAACACGATGGCGGCGAGACCCGCTCGCCCTCCGCCCTGTCAATATGTGGTGACCGCCGACTCAGGCGTGATCCCCTTGCTGGTGAGCAGCGCCTTCAACTCGGCCGCTGGTTTCAGCGTATGGGGGTCCTGTTCGAAGAGTCCCGACCATTCCAGATGGACCGCTCCGGGGAGATGCCCCAGCCGGGGTGGGGCGTTGAATGGGGCGGACGCGCCGGTGTATTCGTCAAGGCTGCGGGTGTCCCAGAAGACGACGCCGCTCTGGCCAAGGGAGGTTTTCGCCTGATCCAGTCCGCAGTAGAGGCCGTCCATCACCTCGGGCGTGAACGACCTAGGCTCTCGGCTCGAGACTTCCGTCGTTACTGGGTTTCCTTCGGCTTTCCATTTCGGCAGGCCACCGTCTAGAAGGCGGGTATGCGACTGCCCGTAGTAGAGGAACGCCCAAACGGTCATCCCGGCCATCGGGCCGGTATCGTCGTAGACGACAACGGTGGTGTCGTTATCTACGCCCAGGCTCCCGGCGAGGATGGCGAACGCGTCGGACTCCGGCATCTCCGGACCGCTGCGGATCCCGCCCAACGTGAACCCGGGGAGGCTGACCGCACCAGGGATGTGGTCTTTGCCGTAGTCCTCCTGCGAGCGAGCGTCGACAATGCAGAGGTTACCGTCGCCGAGTCGCTCTTGAAGCCAGCCTGTATCGGCGAGGAGTTCAGGCCGCGCGTAACCTCGATCGAGAATCGGGGTTGTCATCTTTCCTCCGGCTCGCATTGAAGTTGCGCGAACGAGGTCAGGATGGGTTCCCACTGGGTGAAAAGCAAGGGGCCGGTCAAGTTAGCATCTTCTCTGACAGAGAGAATGGAAAACGAGAGGTCGCGAGTCGTGAACGAGCCGGCGATCGAGTGCGAAGGGGTTTCCATCTCGCCAAGTGGAGAATCCTGAGCACAATGGTCTTTGACATGAGGTCATGGGGTGCGCATATTCGGTCAATGGTTGAGGATTCCTGATGGAACAGTCACCGGGCGTGCTCGAAGACGTGCTCGACGTGGCGGCACCGGTGCCGACCGCGCGGTTGACCGAACTCTCGAATCTCGATAGAGAACCGGCGGAGCGGGTAGTCCAGGCGCTGAACGAGGTGTCGTTCGAGCGTCGGCGCGATGTGCTGAAGAACATGTTGGAGATTGCGGAAGAGAGCATAGAGCTGAATTTCGACGCGATATTCCGGAGATGTTTGGGGGACGAGGATGGCGAGGTGCGCCAGGTAGCGATCGAGGGGTTATGGGAGAACGAGGAACGGTCGCTCATCGGGCCGTTGATCACGATGTTCCGCGAGGACGAAGAAGAAACGGTACGGGCCGCGGCGGCACAGTCGCTGAGCCGGTTCGCGCTGCTGGCGGAGCTGGGGAAACTGCTCGACCGGGACGCGGAGATGGTGAAAAGGAACCTTCTGGACCTGATCGAGGGTGAGGACGAGTTGTCAGATGAGGTGCGCCGTCGGGCGATCGAGTCGATCGCGCCAATCAACGAACCTCAGGTACGGTCCGTGATTCTGGAGACCTACGAAACAGCAAGCGAACGGCTCCGCACTGCGGCGGTGTATGCGATGGGCCAGAATGGCGACCCGGTCTGGGTCCCCTACGTGCTAGAGGAGTTGGAGGCCGACGAGCCGGAGCTGCGATACGAGGCGGTCGGCGCCGCCGGACGGATCGGCGACGAGAGCCTGTTGCCCCCGCTCGCGCGGATGGTGAACGATGACGATACCGAGGTGCAGGGGGCGGTTGTGGCGGCGATCGCGGCGATCGGGGGCCCGGTCGCGGCGCGAGTGCTCATGCGCCTGACGGAGCACGGGGATGACAACGTGCGGGAGCTGGCGCTGGATGCGATTGAGAGCCTGCAGGCGTTCGAGACACCCGGGTTGGACATCCTGCGGAACCCACGGACGCAGGGCGTGATGGATGAGCCGGAGGACGGGACAAACTTCGACCTAGACGATCTCGAGAGCTATCTCGAAGAACGAGAAGAAGAGGAAGCCGACAACGTCACCTGATGGAAGGCACTGTTTGGATGCACGCGAGGTCGCGAGACCGGTCGGAGATTCGACATGCTCACCGCAACCGGGAAAGGCCTGCTGCATGGGTAAGGAAAAAGACCCTCTGATCGCTTCGTGCCTGTCATTCTGAACGCCTTGGCCAAGCTTCGACGCTACCATGCTGTTGGGGGGTGTGGATGGCAGCCGAATCCAGTAGCGGACAACCGGAGAACGGTAGTGACGGACGGCCTTCGTCGAGGCTGATTGCGACCCCTGTGAGCGCCGGTGGCGTCGTGTTTCGGAGGATTGGCGAGGGACCAATGGAAATGGTGCTGTGCGGTCGCCACCACCCCCACCAGTGGGCGCTCCCGAAGGGCACCCCCGACGAGGGAGAGACCATCGAGGAAACGGCGCTGCGCGAGGTTCGAGAGGAAACCGGACTCGAGGTGCGGATCGTGGGCGACCTGGGGCACATCGAGTATTCGTTCTCGCGGAATGGAGTGCGCAATCTGAAGCGGGTTTACCACTACCTGATGGAACCGATCGGTGGAAGGTTCGAGAACCATGATTCCGAATTCGACGTGGTGGAGTGGTTCCCAGAGGCTGAAGCCCTGAGCGTGATGACCTATGAGAACGAAACGGAGATCGTCGAGAGGGCGCGCCGGGCCGTGCTGAGGGAGGAGGCATGACCCGGACGGTGGGCGACGAAGATTCCGTGCGGGTCGGCACGAAGGTAGGGTTACGAGAGAAGTCCGACGACGATGCGTGGAACGACTGGCTGTGGCGGACGGATGAGGAGCTGTCCGAACTGGATGCCGCGCGGCCACTGACGATGTCGTTCGAGCAGTACCAATCGGTACACCATGAGGACATCCGCTATCCGGCACCGAGGAGTCACCGGTTCGCGATCCACGACCTGGAAACCGGGACCCATATCGGGAACTGTATGTACTACGACCTGGATACGCGGTCCGAGGAGGCCGAACTGGGAATCATGGTCGGCGACCGTGGGTATTGGAATCACGGGTACGGGCAAGACGCGGTACGCCTCCTGCTCGACCACCTCTTCGAGCGCCTGCGGTTGAAGCGCGTCTACCTGAAGACCTTGGAGTGGAACATCCGGGCACAGCGGTCGTTCGCCAAGAATGGCTTCCGCGAATACGGATCAGGGGACCAGGGTCGGTACAAATTCACGCTGATGGAAGTCAGGCGGTCCGGGTGGGAAGCCCTGCGATCGGAGACCGAGGTCGACCGGCCGCCCCCGGACTGAATCGTGTTCCTGTCGGGCCACGTTGCTCTCACCATGACGCTTATCATCCGAACGTTCGAATTCAGATGAATGAACAATTGTCTGCCGCCATTTCTATCTGCTATACTCAAATAACGGTTACATTTTCGGCGGCCGCCACTTTCGGTGGACCCGGCAAAAGGATTCTCCTTTCAGGTTCTTTTTCCTACCCTCGCGTTGCGCTGACCGACTCGTTTCCGAAATCTCATTTCAGGAGTCAGCGCGTTGACTACGACTGACCTAATGCTCACTTGCCGCGAGTGCGGTAAGGAGTTTGCTTTCACGGAAGAGGACCAGAAGCAGGCGATCGCCAACGGTTCGGCCGGACGGCCGTCCCGGTGCCCCGAATGCCGCAGCGGACAGCCCAGAACCTACGAGACCCCAGTGTTCGAGGACACGGCTCCGCGGTCGTCACGGCCAGAACGAGGCCGGAGCCGCCGTCGAGAAGGCGGTGCTCCGACAACATCGAACCAGACGGCCTCCGGGTCCGAGCCCGCACCACACGACCCCAGTTCCGATCTGGGTTCCCGAAGCCGGACACGTGGCCACCAGGTCACGTGCGCCGAGTGCGGAACCGAGACGACGATTAAGTTCAAGCCACGGAACGACCGCCCGGTCTACTGTGATACGTGCTATGCCGCCCGGAAGTCCAACGGCACCGGACAGGGCGATGGACAGACGCCCCGTCGCGAACCCATTCGACCGGTGGCGACTCGACCCGCAAACAACGATGCGCCGGACGATTCGGATGAAGACGTTCCGGAGGACGGGCAAGAGATTCCGGACGCCGCAGAGGTCTTCGGGTCGATAGAACTCCAACCAGCCACACGGGCAGCAGTTGCCGCCATGGGAATCACGACGCCGACGCCGATTCAGCAGGGAACGATACCTGTCCTGTCAGAGGGTCGCGACGTCGTTGGTCAGGCCCGGACCGGTTCCGGGAAGACGCTCGCCTTCGCGATCCCGATGGTCGAGCGGATAGACCCTTCAACCAGACAGATCCAGGGGCTAGTGCTGGTGCCCACGCGGGAACTAGCCATCCAGGTCGAAAAGGTCGTGCGGGAACTCGCGACCCCGCGTCGGATTACGGTGACGCTGCTTTACGGCGGGCGTTCGTTGAGGCCAGAAGAAGAAAAGCTCCGCCGGGGCGCCCATCTGGTTGTGGGTACGCCGGGCCGGACACTCGACCACCTTCGTCAGGGGAACCTGTCATTAGGAGCGGTCCGCATCGCAGTGCTCGACGAGGCCGACGAGATGTTGGACCGGGGATTCGCCCCGGACGTCGAGCGGATCTTGTCGCACACGCCTCCGGAGCGACAGATGGCGCTGTTCTCGGCCACGATGCCGGACTGGGTTGAGCGTACTGCTGCGAAGCACCTCCGCGATCCAGAGACGGTCGAAGTAGATGCGGGCATCCAAGCGCCGCCCGAGATCGACCACCTGATCTATGACATCGATGCGAGGGAGAAATTCGAGGCCCTCCGTACCCTCCTGAACCAACAGGGGAAGGGATCGGTTCTCATATTTGGTCGAACGAAGCACGGCGTGCGGAAACTGGCCAAGATGTTGCACGAGAAGGGCTACCGGGTCGATGCGCTCCAGGGAAACATGAGCCAACCGGCGAGGGAACGAGTGATCGAACTCTTCCGGTCCAAGAGACTCCCGGTACTGGTCGCGACGAACGTCGCCGCTCGCGGTCTGGATATCGATCACATCGACCAGGTCATCAACTACGACCTGCCCGATTCGGAACTTCTCTTCACGCACCGTGTTGGCCGGACAGGCCGGATGGGACGGCAGGGCGAGGCGATTACATTCGTGACTCCGGACGAGGCTTCCAAGTGGCGCGAGATCTGGCGGGCGTCCGGCAAGACGCTGACCACGCAGCCATGGCCGAATGCCCGACGCCCGGTAATCCCTTCAAGCGTCTCTGACGACCTTCCGAGGGGGCGGAATTCCGGCGGCGACAAGAAAGCCTGGCATTTCGCACCGGCTGGCGCCAAACGGGGCGGCTGGTAGAGACCGACTGAACGGCTCGTCCATTTGGGCGAGCCTGGGCGAGCCGAAGCCTCGACACTCAATGCCCCGGTCCTTTCCGGGGAAGAAGCGAAGGATGCGCTTAAAGAGGCTTTCGGCCGTCGTCGGGTTGCTGCTACGCGATTGTTTTCAGAAATTCTTGCAGCACGTCTTTGAACTCTTTGCGCTGCCAGTTTCTTATCACAGAAGGCCTGCCGATCTCGTTCCCAAATTCCTCGGGATACCTGGCGAGTCGCTCGAGGCTTGCCATCGGCCACAAAAGCGAGGCATCGACGTCCAACTGCTCTCCGAGATCGTTTCTCCATGCCTTGAGCGCGCGGAGCCGGTCCTCCTGCTGTTTGGTCGGACGCGGGTCGAGCGACCTGGGGGAGCGCGGGCGTTGGACCGGATCGGCCTCCGTACCACGGGAGATCGCGGCACGGAGCTGCCCGCCTAAACGGTTCGCAGTGATCGGCCCGATCCCAGGGGCTTTCATGAGTTCGTCTTCCGGCTGACCGGAGAGGTGGAGCAGCGCGTCATTGCTGACGATGCGGTAAGGCGGAACCCGTCGGCGCCGGGCTTCGCCATCCCGAAATACATACAACTCCCTCAGAACCGCCAGGCCTCGGCCGTCAAGTTCTCGGGAGCCCTTCATGGAGAGGAATGCCACCTCCGGGGGGTCGGGGGGCGTGTAATGGATCTCCTCGAGCCGGAGGCATTCCTCGAGGGCCCAGGCTGTCCGTCCGAGTTCGCCGAGTTTTCCCCCCTGGACCCTGCGGAGTTCAAGCAGGTGATTGACATCGTCGATCGCGTAGTTCAGCGCCTCGTCGGACAGTGGCCGCAGCGACCAGTCCGACTGCTGGAGTCGCTTCTGCTTGACGATCGCCACATCGAGCGTGTCCTCCAACACGGCGTCCAGCCCGAGCCGTCGGGACCCGGCAATCCGGGCCGCGACACTGGTGTCGAATATGTTGTGGACCTGGAACCCCCATTCACGATCGAGACTCCGCAGGTCGTAGTCGGCAGAGTGGATGATCTTCTCCACGCGATCGTCGGCGAGAACCGCGCCGAGGGGCTCCGCGCCGGATCCGATAGCGATCGGATCGACGATGTACGAACCATTTACGGTCGCAATCTGGACCAGGCAGAGCTGTTCGGGGTACCGATGACGGCTGTTCCCCTCGGTGTCGAGCGCGATCCGTGGTTCGGAGTGGAGTGCTTCGGCGAGGCGCGTAAGGTCTTTTTCGGTCTCGACGATCTCCACGGTTGAGACGGGTGAGTGCTCGCCGTCAGGCGAGCTTCTCCAACATGGCGTAGGTGGCGAGCAGGCGTTTCACGCCCTGGCCCTTGAATGCGACGGTGACCTCGAAGTCATCGCCGGAGGGCGCTGCGAGGCAGGCAACCACCACGCCGTCTCCGAAGGAGGCGTGCGAGACCCGGTCGCCCGGGCGGAACGGTGATTCGGCCTTCGTGTTGGTACCGAGGACTTCACCCGGGTTCGGGGGCTGGATCGTCGTGCGAGGATGGAGCCGTTCTCCGGGACCGCGTTCGCCGATGGAAGACATAGATCCCGCCGTCCCGGCGATGTTGGTCAACTCGCGCGGGATATCACCGAGGAATCGAGAAGGGGTGCCTCCGGCGGGTCGACCCATCGATCGCGGGCCGCCGCCCATGGTGCGGTGACCGGCCATGGTGAGGAATAGCCGCTCCTTTGCGCGTGTCATGCCGACGTAGCAGATCCGGCGTTCCTCCTCCATCTGTGCGGGATCATCGAACGAGCGCTGGTGGGGCAGGACACCCTCTTCCATCCCGACTATGAAGACGTTCCGGAACTCCAGGCCCTTCGCCTGATGGAGCGTGATAAGCGTAACGGCGTCCGGTCCGTCTTCGGCCAACTGGTCGAGATCACTAGAGAGTGCGGCCGTCTCGAGGAAAGCCGAAAACCCCTCGCCAGGTGGCAGGTCCCGGTACTCGGACGAGATCGATCGGAGTTCCAACACGTTGTCCCAACGGTCCTCCCCATCGTCGTCGGCGAGGACGTGGTCGCGGTATCCGCTCTTGGACACGACCTGGTCGAAGAAGGTAAGGACATCCATCTCCTGGCTGAACTCTATGAGGGTATTGATGAGCGAAACGAACGCCCTGAGCGGACCCTCAGTTTGCCTGGGTACCGTCGGTTTCCCGGCCAGCGATCCGGTGGGGGCACGGCCACCGATCAAGTCGGCGTCCTCTCCCTCCGGCGTGACGGCCATCTGCATCGCTGCGTAGAGCGGGAGATTGTAGGAACGCGCCCACTGGGCGAGGGTATGGATTGTCTTGCTGCCGATCCCACGCGTGGGAACGTTGACGATGCGGGCCAGACTCACGTCATCGAACGGGTTGTAGACGACGCGGAGGTAGGCGAGAACGTCCTTCACCTCGCGCCGTTCCCAGAATCGCAGGCCGCCGATGATCCGGTACGGGATGCCGGCCCGTACGAAGGCTTCCTCGATGGCGCGTGATTGTGCGTTGGTGCGGTACATGATGGCGGAGTCGGCGTAGGAATCCGATTCGTCGCGGACGAGGCGCTCGACCTCGCCGGCGACGAACAGCGCTTCCTCCTGCTCGTTGTAGCCCTCGGAGAGTACGAGGGGGTGGCCAGGGCCCTTTTCTGTCCAGAGCTTGACGTCTTTACGTTGCTGATTGCCGGTGATCACCTTCATCGCAGCGTCCAAGATGGTCTGCGACGAGCGGTAGTTGCGCCCGAGCAGGATGGTCTTTGCGCCTTCGAAGTCGCGTTCGAAATCGAAGACGTTACGGACATCGGCGAACCGCCAGGAATAGATCGACTGATCCGGGTCGCCTACGACGGTCACGTTCCGGTGGTGGTCGGCCAACTGCTTCGTGAGCGTGTACTGGGAGCGGTTGGTGTCCTGCCATTCGTCGACGAAGACATGGAGATAGCGCTGTTGGTAGCGGCGGAGGACCTCGTCGTCTTTCTGGAAGAGAAGGACCGGGAGGAGGAGCAGGTCATCGAAGTCGACGGCATGGCTCTCACGGAGCAGCGCGTCGTACCGCTCGTAGGCCCGGTTGATGACCTCGTCGAAGTAGCTGGCCCGCTGGCGTCCGTGATCCTGCACGGTCAGGAGCTGGTTCTTTGCCCCCGATATGGCGTTGTGAACGACTGGCGGTGTGAAGTTCTTGCCTACTCCGATGTCTTGGAGCGCGCGTTTGACGACCTCGCGCTGGTCATCCTGGTCGTAGATGACGAAGTCCTTCGGAACGCCGATGCCCTCGCCGTAGGCCCGGAGTATACGGGCCCCGAGGTTGTGGAACGTGCCGACGGTCAGTTCGCTGACGCGCTCTCCGAGAAGCGCTTCGAGACGCGAACGCATTTCCCGTGCCGCTTTGTTGGTGAAAGTCACGGCGAGGATGCGGTGCGGTGTAACGCCCAGAACCCGAACGAGGTAGGCGATCCGGTGCGTGATGACGCGGGTTTTGCCAGACCCCGGCCCGGCGACGATAAGGAGCGGCCCGCCGACCGATTCGACGGCATCGCGCTGCTCATCGTTGAGATCTTCGAGCAGGCGGCGGGCGGCTTCCGTGGTCATAAGGGAGGGTTACCCAGAATAGCAGCCATGGACGGTCTTGAACCCACGGACGGGACCAATCTTGCGGCGCGGTGGCCATGATCAATATGGCGTCGAGCCGATCGCGATTGGATCGGGGTCGATCCGCGTGAGCCGGCTAGTCGGTGGCGTAATCGGTGCGGTTGGCTTTACGCTCCCCACCGAGTGGTAATTAAGTGACGAGGAGTGCGGCCCTGCCTCTCTCGGCGGTCGCCGCCGCATGAAGAGACAGAAGGCGCCGGATATGCCCAGCGGAGAAATGACCGCCGAGTTAGTGACGATCACCGGTCACGGCGGGACACGCGCTGGCGTAGGTTTGCGTTCGGCCAAAGACGAGTTACGTGGCCCCTCCTTCCCCAGAGAGGGGCCACTGTCGAATCCGGTGTTCTGCTAAGCGGGTCGTGGGGGCATGAAGGCGG
>PVBE012178885.1_pt1 | contig 14771 bp, 12 predicted proteins | sample 1631181 | NCBI WGS metagenome assembly PVBE01 (sample SAMN08397723, study PRJNA350692) | Marine metagenome, whole genome shotgun sequencing project. | isolation source: water | place: Pacific Ocean | collected 2012-04
ATCCGTAGCAAGGCGGGTTTGAGCAACGAGAAGTTGATTGGATTGTTAACCCGGCTGGATGCGGTGTCGGAGGAGTTGGGTCAAATGAAGGGAGATTTGTCTCATTATGAACCAAAGAGTCGAAAACGATCTGCGTAGCATACTCAATGAGTTGGGGAGTATGAGTTTATAAAACTTCACCACCGCAAGCAGCAGGGTGCTGGAGTAGTTCTCAAACAGTTACACTCCGAGGGGCAGAGGATTAAACCCAAAGAGATGATATAGGGGTTATGGCCTCCTCAACAGATCGAGTGCTGCCGCGACAGTAGCGGTGATGCCGGTGCGGAGGCTTGGCTCGATGTCCGGGGCGTAGGTGCTGGAGTGTACCATAGGCAGCTGTTTTCCAGTAGCACGAAAGCGTTTGATCAGATCGGGCGACACGGTGCCCAGCCCGAACATGAAGATCGGTATCTTGTGCTCGGTACGGCCGTACATACCGAAATCCTCGCCGCCCATCGTCGGCTGCCGCTTAATCAGTACTCCTCGACCAAGCCAACCGGCTATCGCATCGGTCACCCGCGTGGTCAAACTAGGGTCGTTATAGCTGGATGGTGTGAATTCGTCCTTCACGACCACGATCGGCAACCGATCCTGGGACACGCCAGCGGCCTGCGCAGTGCCAAGGCTGATGCGCTTTATCGCGACGAGAATCTGGTTGCGAATCTGATCGGTGTACGACCGTACGGTCAGCTGTAATTTCACCTCGTTGGGGATGATGTTGTGCTTGGTGCCGCCATGGATCGAGCCAACAGTGACGACGGCCGGCTCGCGCGGATGCACCTCACGGCTGACGATCGTCTGCAGCGCGATGACAATCTGCGACGCAAGCACGATCGGATCCTTCGACGCCTGTGGCTGCGAGCCGTGGCCACCCTGTCCGCGCACGGTAATGTCCACCGAATCGACGTTGGCGTACACATAGCCGGAGTTGTAGCCAATCGTCCCGGCCGGTTGGTCGGACGCCACGTGCAGGCCGATGCAGTAGTCCGGCACCGGGAACCGCTTGAACAACCCATCCGCCAGCATCGCACGCGCGCCAGCGCCGCGCTCCTCGGCCGGCTGGCCGATCATCACCAACGTGCCACTCCATTGATCGTGCAGCGCGCCAAGCATTCGTGCCGTGCCAATGAAGCTCGTCATGTGCACGTCGTGTCCGCACGCATGCATGGTATAAACGGTGTTACCGTGGTCATCGGTCATCTGTTTTTTGCTGGCGTGCGGCAGGCCGGTCTCCTCCTGCACCGGCAAGCCGTCCATGTCGGCGCGGATGAGCAGCGTCGGCCCGTCGCCACTCTTGAGCACGCCGACAAGGCCGTGGCCACCTACACCGGGAGTGACCGTCAAGCCGGCTCCACGCAGCTCGCCAGCGAGGCGCTTCGCCGTCTCGGCCTCCATGAACGAAAGCTCGGGATTGGTGTGGAAATGCTTGTACAGCGAAACGAGTGACGGCAGTTCGGCGTCAACGCGTTTGGCTACTTGGTCTTGGATTGAATCAGCCGCTTGGCCAAGCGCGAGGCCTAATCCAAGCGCAACAATGCAGGGGAATGATTTGGTTTTCATTGTCGGAATGAACGACGGAGCATCCGGTCAGGTGCCGAGTCAAGCAAGGCCAAAGCGACCCCAATTGTTATGTGGACGCGATGGAATCTTCGATGGCAAAAGGTCTTTGTCTACAACAGCCCGCCACGTCTATCGTCACCGGCGTGAGACGTTTTTTTGTTTTTGGCTTTTTGCCGGATTGGCGGTGACAACCCTCGTCGCGGAGAAACCCGACATTGTGTTCATCATGTGCGATGACCTTGGCTGTGAAAATATCGAGGCAACGGGAACAAAACCATCCGCACGCCTCACCTCGATGCGATGCCCAAGGCTGAGTCGAAGTTCAACAGGTTTTACTCCCAAACTAAATAAGAGAGCGAATCCAGTCGCCCACCCGCTCCCGCCCAAAGTTGGCGAGGATGTGCTCTTGTGCGCGAGAGCCGATTTCAGAGGCTTCGTCCCGGTTTGAAACAACATGCCGCATGATTTCGCGAAGATGCTCGATCGACGGCTCCGCCCAGTTGTGCGCGGCATACTTGGGATACAGTCTGGCCGCTTCTGCAGAAACTGGGGCAACCGTGTGATCCAAGATGTAGGCATTGTCCTCATTCATGAAGGCAGACTGCCCACCGAACATGGGTGCAATCACCGGTAACCCGCAAGCCATCGCCTCCATCAATGGCCGCCCCCATCCCTCACCGCGAGTCGGCAGCACAAAACAATCTGCGCCATGATAAAGCCTGGGCATGTCGTTGACTGGAATGGAGTCATGAAGGAACCTAATCGCGGGTGCCACTTCGCGCGACAAGCCAAGCCGGTCTTTGATAAAGCTCCACGCCTCGACCTCGATGTCCGCGGGCGATTGTTCACGATCTGGGAATACCTTGAGAATGAGTGTCACTTTTTCATCGCTCGAAAACTCCCGGCAATAAGCTTCCAGCAAAACATCCCAAGCCTTCCTCGGCTGCCAGACGAACGTCGAGAGAAACTTAAAACCCGGATCATCCTTAGGCCAAAGAGCCGATGCAGATTGCCTATACAACCCCGCATCAATCGCCTCCGGCAACACTCTCAACTTGGATTCATCCACCCCGGATCGAGCAAAGGAATCCAAATGAAACTCGGACGGCACCCAGACAAAGTCGTACTCATTGCAGGGTTCAATCCAATCGGCGGGAATGCGATCCGTCTCGAACATCGTCCGGCATACGTTGACCGCAGCCGCCTCGGCCAACGGCACCTGCTTGGGAAAAAATTGGTTGACGCAGATAAAATTGGGAGACAACCCACGCTGAGTTAACGCCTCAAGCCGGCTCCGAGTTTCCGTATCCAGCTTCGTGTCCGGCACATCCCACGGGATGGGTTTCAAGTGAATCGGAATCCCGGCATCTTCAATCCCCAGCACAAAATTGCGTGCCTCATCCGCGAATCCCGAAGCATCAAACACGGGCGCAATCCAAAGCAGGGAATCAATATGTACCGGAGAGTTCACCGTTCTGCCCAATTGTTTGCGTCTGCGGATTTTAAGTTGTCGCGCCCAGGACCAGTCTCAGTGCCTCGTCGCTGTGGAGCATCAAAAATATACCTCTTTTATTGATAATCTTCATGCTGTTTGTTGCTTTTTAAGACGCACCATAATATTTAAGGGAACCATTAAACATGCCGTATATGTAATGGAATCCCTTCTTGGAATGTGCTGACCTTCTTCAGCGCCGCCAAAGCTCTCTGCAATGCCACCCTGCCGCGGAGTGTCAAGGGAACCTTTGCAATTACGCTCTCGATGCATTGTCGGATAAATCGACTGCAATTGAGAATTGAAGTTATAACAAATATTTTCAGCATCTTTTTACTCATTGATACCTGTTACGCACAGCGTGACGAACCAATCAGCATATTGAGTGCCACAATCTCCTGTAAGCTATAGGTTCCTGGTGTGCAGCATGAAACTGGTTTTCAACATTGTTGAGCTAATTTTAGCCGGCCTGCGCCTCGGATAAAGAACTGCGCAAACTCGTCATTCAACGCTCGCTACGGGCGCCTCCTCGCCATGATCGAATGAGACAGTTACGGCAGTGTTCCCAAGTCCCCAGTACCTCGGCGCATGACAGGCCGGTGGGCTCCGCTACTGAGTTGCTTCCCCGCTTAGCCAAGCTATGCTGCCGCCCATGAATCGCCTCCGGCATCTCCTTGCTTCGCTGGGACTAGGCTTGACTTCCATCACAACCCAAGCGGCAGACAAACCCAACGTCATCCTCATCATGTGCGATGACCTTGGCTGGGGGGATGTCGGCTTTAACGGTAACAAAATCATCCGCACGCCGCACCTCGATGCGATGGCCAAGGCAGGACTGAAGTTCAACCGGTTTTACGCCGCAGCACCAGTGTGCAGCCCGACACGGGGGAGTTGCATCACCGGCCGACACCCTTATCGCTACGGCATTCCGTTTGCCAATAGCGGTCACATGAAGCCGGAGGAATTGACGCTCGCGGAGTTGCTCAAGAAGCAGGGCTACGCGACCGGCCACTTCGGCAAGTGGCATCTCGGCACGCTGACAAAAACCGTGAAGGACGCCAACCGCGGCGGGCCGCGCGGCACGAAACATTTTTCGCCGCCTCAGGCCAACGGCTTCGATGTCTGTTTCTCGACCGAGTCGAAAGTGCCGACATGGGATCCGCTGCTCCGGCCGAAGGGCAATAACTCCAGCAAGTGGTGGGACGCAGTCTCCGGTGCGGGCGAAGCCAAGCCGTACGGCACGGCTTACTGGAACGAACGCGGCGAAAGTGTCACGGAAAACACTCGTGGTGACAACTCGCGCGTGATCATGGACCGTACGATCCCGTTCATTCGCAACGCCGCCAGGCGCGGGCAGCCGTTCTTCGGCATCGTGTGGTTTCACGCGCCACACCTGCCGGTGGTCGCCGGGCCGAGGCACGCAGCGATGTACGCCGAACATCCGAAATACACACAGCATTACTACGGCTGCATCACCGCGCTGGACGAGCAGGTCGGACGACTGCGGGCGGAACTGCGAGCGCTTGGCGTCGCTGATCACACGCTGTTGTTTTTCTGCAGCGACAACGGTCCAGAAGGCAAAGCCGGCAGCGCGCCGGGCACGGCAGCTCACTTCAGCGGGCGCAAACGCTCGCTGCTCGAGGGCGGCATCCGCGTGCCGGGCATTGTCGAGTGGCCCGGGAGAGTGAAGACCGACCGCACCACCGACATCCCGTGCGTCACCAGCGATTATTTGCCGACGATTATCGACCTCGTCAGTGCCAAACCGGTGGCCAACCGACCGATCGACGGCATCAGCCTTGTGCCACTGCTCGACGGTAAGTTGCGCAAACGCGGCCAGCCGATCGGTTTCGAGTCGAAGGGGCAGCTCGCCTGGATCGACGGCCGGTACAAACTTTACCGCAACAGCAGTACAGCGGCTGAGTTCATGCTGTTTGATCTCGTAGCCGATCCATCCGAAAAGACCGACTTGGCCAAAGCCAAGCCGAACTTGGCCAAGCGCCTGATTGGCGAGTTGGCGGCGTGGCGTGCCTCCTGCCAAGCGAGCGCAACTGGGAAGGATTATTGACAGTGCGACGCCGCCCAAAACGCCGCTGGCTGCGCTGGCTGCTGCTGTTGGCCATACTCGACGGCGCGGCGTATTACTGGTGGTGGAGTCATCAGGCGGAGCGGCGCTACAACAGAATCATTCGCGAGGTCTCCGAGACGTTCGACGTGGAGTACGCGCTGATCAAGGCGGTCATCTGGCAGGAGAGCCGATTCCGGGAGACCGCCGTGGGAGACGCCGGTGAGATCGGCCTGATGCAGTTGATGGAGTTGTCCGCGTTCGAGTGGGCGGACGACCACGGCGTGCACGACTTCGAGCACTCGCACGTGTATGACCCGCGCACGAACATCCTCGCTGGCACCTACTATCTTAAGACGCGTCTCGAGCGCTATCCTCACGCCGACGATCCTTTGCCCTTCGCCCTGGCTGACTACAACGCCGGGCGCGCCCACGTGAACCGCTGGGCCACGGAGTCTGCCCGCACCAACAGCACGGTGTTTTTGCAAAACATCGACTATCCCTCCACGCGCCGCTACATTGACCTCATCATCCGCCGCCTCGGGCACTACCGGTAAACCTCGACCTCTTGCAGGCTTAGCAAAACTTGGATAACCTGTGTCCGTGCTGGTTGACTTCACCAAAATGAACGGAGCCGGGAACGATTTCGTGATGATCGATAATCGCGAATTGGGTCTCCGACTCACGCCGGAGCAGATTCAAAAAATCTGCCACCGCCAGCGCGGCATCGGCGCAGACGGCATTCTGATGTTGCGCTTGGCCAAAGGCAACGCCGACCTTGGCTGGGACTTTTTCAATCAGGATGGCAGCGAGGGGGAGATGTGTGGCAACGGCGCACGCTGTTTCGCGCGGTTTGCCCAGCGCCATCTCGACGGGCGAGAGTCGCTCTCGTTCGAAACGCTAGCCGGTGTGATTGAAGCGCGGCTCATCGGCGAAAGCGTCACGATTAGCCTAACGCCGCCCCAGGATTTCCGCATTGGCGACCGCATCGACACCTCGTCCGGCGAACTGAAGATCCACTCGGTGAACACCGGCGTGCCGCACGCGGTTTTGTTCGTCGAGGACGCCGACGAGGCGATGGTCTCCGAACTGGGCCACGAAATACGCCATCACATGCACTACGCGCCGGCCGGCACGAACGTGAACTTTGTGCAGCGCACCAACAACGACTCGATCCGCGTACGCACGTACGAGCGGGGTGTTGGCGAAACGCTGGCGTGCGGCACCGGCGTCTCGGCTGCGGCACTGATCACAGCCCGACTGCACGGCTGCGGCTCGCCCATTCACGTGCGAGTGCTCGGCGGCGACGATCTGAGCGTCGAGTTCGAAGCGGACAGCGACTCGTTCGCCAACGTGCGGCTCACCGGCCCGGCGGAGTTCGTTTATTCCGGCCAGATCGAAATCTGAACGGACGGCAGAAATATAATCATGGAAACGCCTAAACCTATCTGCATGGTGAGGGACGCCAAAGAGATTCGCCCGCTGAGGAGTGGGGAACAGGATCGGGTGACCGGATTCCTGCTGTGCGGTGAGGGGTACGGGGATATGATCTGCATGATCCCAACGGTCGAGAAAACCGCGCATCAACTGGGTCGCACGCTCAATGTCTGGACCAAGCGGCCGGAGGTGTTTGTCAACATCCCTTTGCTCCGTCCGCGGATGAGCGATGACTCCGAGTTGGAGCCGCACCTCGCCGGGGGAGACCTGTTGATCGTATGCCCGGTGCGGTTTGACCAATCGCCCAAGTGGAACCAGACCCACCTCGCCATACGGCCAGCCGAAGGAATCGTCCAACTGGACGACGCAGACAAGGAAGTGCGGCTCTACACCACGACAGAAGATCGCGCCACGGCAGCCCGACTGCTTGAGTCGCTGGGAACGGGATCGAAGGTGGTGATCCATCCCAATCGCAACCGGCCGGTTCGCACTTGGCCAAGCGAACGGTGGCGGCAGTTGGCGCTTGGCCTACTGGGGCTGGATGTGGGCGTGGTAGCTGTCGGGACGAATGTCCCGAACCTCGCCGATACCGAGGAAAATATCCCCAAGGGCGTCTTTGAACTCGGTATCGCACACGATCGTTTCCTCGACTTGACCGGGCGCACCAGTCTACACGAACTGTGCGAAGTGATCGCTGCGAGCGATGTGGCCGTCACGTTCGACAGCGGCGTGCTACACGTGGCGAACTGCACCGAGACGCCGATCGTGGCGCTGTTCAGCGACAATGACCCCAACTTCTTCACCCGTATTCGCGGCGGCAAACCGGGCGTCGGCACCGTCGCCGTCCATGGCCCCTGCCAGACCCAGTTTTGCCAAACATGGCACGGGGCATGGAGCGAGTGCCTGCAGGAAGGTGACCGCCGAATGTGCTGCCTCCCGAGCGTGGAGCAAGTGCTTGAGGGGGTGATGGGCTTCCTCCACGACAAAGCCAAGCCATGACGCCGCTTGGCCAAGCTCTTCACCAATAAAAAAACGGCCCCCGCATGGGAGCCGTTTTTGAATCATTCAGCACAGGTTATTTCTTCCCTTTCTTACGCTTCATCTCGAGATCGATCACCGAGAAGTCACCTACTAAACCGGCATCGTCAACTTGGAAGACTTGCAACTCGATGTTGTTCTCGTCGATCCGGCGAAAGCCCACGGCCATACTCCGTTTTTCCCCAGTGTCAGACGTGCTGGTGAGGGTGACCGACGGCATACCGTCCTTGGGCCCCCACTTGCCGGTGCTCTTCTTGCCCTTGTCGTCATACCCTGTCTGCTCGATCTCGCCGGTCGTGGGATTGACCGCGATCAGGCTGGCCGACTCCGAGGCATCCCCTTGAGGATTCACCCCCTTGAAGTGCGACGAGATCACATGATCCTTCACGGCCCACTTGTACGACAGAGTGATGCTGTTTCCATCGGCTTCCCCCACCCAAGTCCCTATAATCCATGCGACATCGTTTTCGTTGATACGGTCGGCGAGCGATGCCTGCACCTGAGGAGAAAAGGCCAGACCCGTTATTGCAAGTAGAGTTAGTATTTTTTTCATTTTTTCCAGATAAGCTGACATGCCGGAAACCGGGGATCAGATTGTAGCAGATACACCGGAAGTACGGTGAAGGTTACAGCGTAACGAGGAACGTGTCAGCACTACCCAGACCGAACAAGAAAAACGTAAACGTTTCCTCCGGCGCAAATTGCCTCAAGTCGAGGTGACCTCGCCAGATCGTTGCACTTGACTTTTTCCGACATCATACAAATCTCCGATCTCGACATGAAACTGTTGTCCAAGATTTTCAGGCGACCCGGAGAGCGAATGGCGCAGATGCTTGATCTCGCACCCTCCTCCGATGCCGTAGAGACCGTTGACAAAATCGTCAGCCTGGCATCGGAGATCACCGGCAAACCGGCTGATCTCGATACCATCACCGGAAACAAAACGCTGGCCAAACACAAGGCCGACACGTTCGATCCGGCGGCGTACCAGAGGGCCAAGCGCTTGGCCAAGCGGCCGCACTCTCGAAGCCGCCCGACACGATTTAACCCCCAACTCCCAGTGAGTTAGCTGCTACCGACTACGCCCATTGGCGCGGACCGCCTCGAGTTTCCGTGTTAGCTCCTCAACCAGGCCCGGCTTGGCCTTGGCCAAGTCATTGCGCTCTCCCAAGTCGCTCGACAAGTCGAACAGCCTGTAAGGCTTGCCGAACGGTTTGCCCTTGGGCGCCTCGCGACCACCGGAGCCATTGCCGGCCACCAGTTTCCACTTGTCACGGCGCAACGCAAACATGCCGGCGGCGCTATGGTTTATTACCGGTGCACGCGGCTTGGCCCAGTCGTCGCCCCGGAACAGTGGCAGCCAACTGAAGCTGTCCTCCGCCGCATCGTGCGGCAGGTTGGCCCCGACTATCTCGGCGCAGGTGGCGAACAGGTCGACATGCGCAGTGGCGCGTTCGCACTTTGAACCCGGCTCAATAACCCCCGGCCAACGCGCAAAAAAAGGCACCAGATGACCCGCCTCCCACACATCCGCCTTAGTGCCGCGCAGATCACCGTTAGCTGTATGATGCGTTACGTTGTACGCTTGAATCGTCGGGTCGCTCAAGTGATCCTCCTTTTCATCAACACCACGGCGGTGCATGAATGATCCGTTATCGCTCGTGAAAACCAATAACGTATCTTTCTCGATGCCAGCCTCATGGATCGCCTTCATTATCTGACCAATCGTCCAGTCCACCTGCATCACGAAATCGCCATACAGGCCGAGTTTCGACTTACCAATAAAACGCGGATGCGGCTGCACCGGCTTGTGAGGCGCGGACAGCGGAAAGTAGAGAGAAAACGGCTGATCTTTCTTGGCTCGCTGTTCGATCACACTTGTCGCCTTGCCTGTGAGATCATCAAGACAATCATCCATCACCAGGCCAGGCTGGCGCGGACCTTGCCGCAGAAAGCCGGGAAACTTCACCGCCGACTGATCGATCGTCGGCAACTCGATGACCTGACCGTTCTCAATGTACACGTACGGCGGGAAATCGAGCGACGCCGGAATAATGTGCGAGTAATCGAAGCCATGTTCGTTCGGCCCGTCGGTAACCGGCTTGGCGTAGTCGATCTTTCCGCCAGCGTCCTTTGGGAAACCCAGACCCAAGTGCCACTTGCCGACTACACTGGTGTGGTAGCCGCTCGCCTGCAGCATCCCGGCGACTGTCAGACGACCCGACTCGAGCAACGGCGCGCTGTAACCGTTGAGCACTCCACGCTTCAACCTTGAGCGCCAGCAGTACCGGCCGGTCAAGACGCCATAACGAGTCGGCGTGCAGACCGACGACGGCGAGTGGGCGTCGGTAAACATCATGCCCTGCTTGGCCAAGCGGTTGAGATTCGGTGTTAACACCTTGGATCGGGAGTTGAGCGCTTGCACATCACCAAAGCCCATGTCATCCGCGAGCACAAAGACGATGTTCGGGTTGGCGGCAACCATCGCTGGGCCAAGCGCCAGAGCAAAAACTGCTGCAACAACACAGTTAGCCAAACGAACCGGAGTAAATCGATACGTATCGTTCTGTTTCATCAAGGCGCAAAGCCTACGAACAGATGATTCGATCGCCAAGTCAGTCCTGAGTCGGGGAATATTTCCCAACTGATGCTATGAGATTTGGGAAATAATCCCCAAAATAAAGCTTCCTGCTACTCAGCCAAGTAATTCATTTATTTCTTAAAATACTAATATTTAAATACTTAAGTGTTACCATGCTGAGTTGGCACGCGCCCTGCATTACTAGTGTCCAGATGGCGAGGGGGTCTCGTCCATTTAAAGAATAACTGAAAGAAAACTGATTATGAAAATTAAAACACTACTGATTGTGAGTGCCATTGGCCTCGCCTTGGCAACACCGGAGACATTACAGGCACAGGCAAAGCCAAAGCCGGTTAAGCCGGATGCTGGAGACGTAAAGGAAGGTGGCAAAGAACGCCCGAAGGTTGATCTGGCAAAAATCAAGGAACGCCTCAAGGCCGCCTTTGAAAAACGCAAAAAGAATCAAGGGGAAGCCAAGAAAAAGGGCCACAAGATAAAGGGTAAAGGCGGTAAAGGCGGTGCGTTCGGAAAGCTGGTTCGCGACGATGCAAAAGTCAAAGAATTGCGTGAAGGCTTTCAGGCTGCAGCGAAGGAACAGCACGAGAAGGTCAAGGCTCTTCACAAGCAACTTAAAGATGCCTCGGATGAGGACAAAGATGGCCTGCGGGAGCAGTTGAAGGGCCTGCGAACTGACTGGATTGAAAGCATGAAGGGCAACCGAGAGGAAGTCCGCGCTCGACTCAAGGAGATCCGAGAGGAGTTCAAGAACAAGCGTGACGAAGTGATCGATGCCAACGACGACGGTAACGCCGATCCGGGCGAATAAGCCCAGACACAGTTAACACTTCACGGCAGGCAGCGGAGACGCTGCCTGTTTTTTTGCCCACTTGGCCAAGCGCTTAGCCAAGAGTACACTGCCGGCCATGCACAGCCATGGCTGACGACTTTTCAGACAGCGCACTTGTATTGGTGGCGCATGGCTCGAGGCAAAACACGGGTTCAGCGAAACCAGCACACCAACACGCAGCCGAACTGCGCTCACGTGGATTGTTTGCCGATGTCCAAGAGGCCTTCCTCAGGCAGCAACCCAGCGTCGGCGCCGTACTTCGCGGCATCGCTGCCAAGCGAGTGTTCGTCGTGCCGCTATTCATCAGCAAAGGTTACTTCACGGATGAAGTGCTGCCCCGTGAGCTTGGCTTCCGGAAAAACGGTGACACATCGGTCGCTCGCATCCGCGAAGTCGACGGGCAAACGCTCCACTACTGCGGCCCGGTCGGCACGCACAAGAGCATGACAGCCGCACTGCTGGCCCGAGCCCGGGGTGTCGTGAAACAGCACCCCTTCCCCCATGCACCAAAACCAGACGACACAACGCTGTTCATCGCCGGGCATGGCACCTGCAAAAATGAAGATTCAAGAAAGGCCGTCGAGCAGCAGGCTGGTTTAATAGGAAGCAAGCGCGAGTACGCCGATGTGCGGGCGTTGTTTCTAGAAGAAGAGCCGCGCGTCGAATCTTGTTACGAACTGGCCGCTACTCGGAACATCGTCGTCGTGCCGTTTTTCATCAGCGACGGACTTCACTCGCTCGAAGATATCCCGGTCATGCTAGGTGAGCCTGAAAAAAGGGTGCAAAAACGCTTGGCAAACGGCCAGCCAACCTGGGTCAACCCCACCGAGCGCAACGACAAACGCGTCTGGTACTCATCCAGCATCGGCACCGAGCCGTTCATTGCAGAAGTGATCCTCGAGCGCGTCCGGGAGGAGGCGGTCGGCTGATCAACCAATTTGATGGCTGAACATCCCATCACGCAGCTTGGGTTCAAACCAGGTGCTCTTCGGCGGCATAACGCCTCCGCCATCGGCGATGCTCATCAGATCCTTGATGCTCGTCGGGTATAGGGAAAACGCGCAGGCAAACTCGCCACCGTCGACAAGTTTTTCCAGTTCAGCCGTGCCCCGGATGCCGCCAACGAAAGCGATGCGCTTACTGCGACGCGGATCGTCGATACCCAGCAGCGGCCCAAGGGCATGATCCTGCAGGATACTGACGTCAAGCTGCTTGATCGGGTCGTCCGGATCGATCGAACCGGCCTTCGGCCGCAGCGTACGCCACAGACCCTCTAGGTAGAGGCTGATTTCGTGTTTGCCGTTCGGCTTGGCCAAGCCGCTTTCCCCGATGTCGAACAGTTGGTCAAGCGCGGCAAGGAACTCGTCCGGCGACTGACCGTTCAAATCGCGCACAGCACGGTTGTAGGCCAGGATTTGCATTTGGTTGTGCGGGAAGAGCACAGTCAAAAAAAGGCCGCTCGTTCCGCTATTGGCGCGGCGCTCAGCCACCCGCGCGGCGGCGGCGCTGCGGTGGTGCCCGTCGGCGATGTACAGATTCGGAGTGGAGCTGAATTTGCTCTTGATGAACGCGGTGTCTTGCGCTGACGCAACCGTCCATGAGGTGTGCCGCACACCGTCCGGAGCGGTAAAGTCGTGATCCGGTTCACCGCCGGCAATGCGGCCAAACAACCCGTCGAGTTCGGCATCAGCCGGGTAAGTCAAGAACACGGGCCCGGTCTGGGCGTCGAGCGCCTCGAGGTGGGCAACTCGGTCGTCCTCTTTTTCAGGGCGTGTGAACTCGTGTTTGCGAATAGTATTGTCACTGTACTCGGCACAACTCGCCACCGCCACAAGGCCAAGCTGGCTATGCTCTCCCATGATTTGCTGGTAGAGATAGTAGTGCGCCTGCTCGTCCGTACGCAGTGCACCCCCGGCGATGAGGCGGTCGAGATTCTTGCGAGCCATGGAATAAACGACAGCGTCGGTGGAATCGGTGCCCTCCGGCAGGTCGATCTCCGGCCGGCTCACGTGCAAAAAGCTGTACGGCCGGCCCTGGGCCATCTGTCGGGCTTCAGCAGTGGACATAACGTCATACGGAAGTTCGCAAATGCCCAAAGCACGCCCAGCGACGGGCAAAAGAGCATGAAAAGGCTGAACAGTAGCCATCGGCACGGCACCGTAAGGGAGCGCTTGGCCAAGCGCTAACAAAAAAACCAGATGTCACGTAACTTATTGCAGTCTAGAAACTTGACCCGGCATGAATAGACAGTGAATATCTCTTGCTTGCAAAAACCACTGTTCCGGAGCCTACTTTTTGCCCGTTTTTTTCCAAATTCACTCAAAATGAATAACTACACCCACTCAAATCTAAGGAATGTTGCCTTGGTTGGCCATGCCTCGTCCGGCAAGACCATGCTCGGCGAATGCATGCTAGCCTGCTCCGGAAATATCAACCGGCTTGGCAGCGTGACCGACGGCACTACGGCATCGGACTACCACAAGGCGGAGCAGGAACGGCAGTTCTCCATCCATACTTCGCTGCTGCATGCGGAGTGGCTGGGCACAAGGTTTAACATCATCGACACTCCTGGCTATCTGGATTTCATCGCCGAGAGCCGCGCCGCGCTGAAGGTAGCCGACTTGGCGGTCGTGGTTGTCCACGCCACGCACGGCATTGAGATTGGGACATCAAAAGTGTGGGACTTTTCCGAGGAATTCTCCTTGGCTAAGGTGGTGGTCGTCAACGGCATCGACGCTGAGAATGCTCAATACGAGCCGATCCTCAAGGAGTTGAAAAACACGTTCGGCGCACGCTTCTTCCCTATCAACATCCCCACCAACCCCGGCCCCGGCTTCAACGAGGCACTCGATGTCATTCGCAAGTCGAAGCTCACCTACAAAACCGACGGCAGCGGCAAATACGACGAGGGCAAGGTCTCCGGCGAGGAAGAGGAACACCTCGACCAGTTGCACACGCAGTTGATCGAGCTTGTGGCTGAGTCGGACGACACATTGCTGGAGAAATTTTTCGACGAGGGCATCAACGAGGACGAACTCCGAGGCGGGCTCCACAAGGCATTCCAGTCCCGAACCTTCATCCCAGTGTTCTTCACCTCCAGCGAGACAAATGCCGGGGTGGCGCGGTTGATGGATTTCGTGTCCAAGTACGCCTCCTCGCCGGATGACCACATGGAAACTGCCGCCCAAAACGCAGACGGTGAAGAGGTGACCATCAGCCTTGATGACAACGAAACAGCCGCCTTCGTCTTCAAGACCATCAACGAATCCCACATCGGAGAGTTGTCCTTTGTCAAGGTGGTGGCAGGCACTCTCAAGGCCGGCGAAGACATCGTCAACGCCAACACCAACGAACCCCAGCGACTCGGCCAGATGTTCATCCTCAACGGCAAAAACCGCGACAAGGTAGAGCAACTTAACGCCGGTGAAATTGGCGCGCTGGTTAAGCTGAAGAACACCCACACCGGCAACACTCTCACCTCACCCAAGCGCAAGGTCATCGTGCCTCCCATCGAGTACCCCAACCCCAACATTCACGAAGCGCTCAAACCCAAAAACAAAGGTGACGAGGACAAGATCGCCGTCGGCCTCTCAGCCCTGCACGAGGAGGATCCGTCATTCCAGTACCACGTCGACTCCGAACTTCATCAAACGGTTATCTCCGGTCAGGGCGAATTGCATCTTCAAGTAGCCATGGAGCGAATCAAGGAACG
>PVBE011012123.1_pt1 | contig 14767 bp, 15 predicted proteins | sample 1631181 | NCBI WGS metagenome assembly PVBE01 (sample SAMN08397723, study PRJNA350692) | Marine metagenome, whole genome shotgun sequencing project. | isolation source: water | place: Pacific Ocean | collected 2012-04
CTTCCCAGTTTCGCGCCGCGAGCGTGCGTCAGATTCGTTCGCGGCGACCGAGCTCAACCGCAGGCGTACCAGAGGTACGTCGAGGATTGGGCGACCGAGGCGCGGGCGAAGATGGCGTGCGCTCGTGGATGCGAAACCGGAAGTCATTGTTGCGCGGGCCCTTAGAAGTGGAAGGTGGTGGTCAGGCCGAGGCGACCGCGACCGACCGGACCGTCGTCGAGCCCGGCGGCGACCGCTGCGGCGTCCGCGTCCTCACGATTCGGCAGCCACGACAGCCCGCCGCCAATGCCGAAGGAGAAGTTGTTGGTGACCCGGTACTGAAGGCCGGCGTCGGTGAAGATGGTGAACTTGGAGTCTTCGTACTCGAAGCGGTCGTGCCCGGGACGGTCCACCTCCGCCGTGTCGTATGTCCCGCCGAAGGTCAGCTGCAGCGAGACGCGCAGCCGGTCGGTGATCGGCAGGTACATGCGGCCACCTGCGGACAGCTCGGTCTGGCGCAGCTCCACGGCGGCGCTGCCGTAGCGCGCGGGCCCTCGAAAGCCGAAGCCCGAGCGACCGGCACGCCCGACGATGTAGTAGGCCGGCGCCTGCCCGGGGATGCGGCCGCCGAAGCCGAAGGTCCCGCCGAACTGGCCGCCAGGCTCTGACTGCGCGTCTACGCCCAACGGCGTGGCCACTCCGCCCTCGGCCTCGAGGATGAAGTGGTTGTGGGCGAGCGCCGGGGCCGCGAAGAGCAAACTGAAGACGACGAGTAGAAAACGCATGAGATCCTCCTTGTCCGTACGGATTGCACCCGGCGTACCAGCCGTCGTGCTCCGTGCCATGCGGGTTTGCGACGGTGGACAGGCGCCGCGTGTTCACACGTGTGCGACGAGGGCACGCCCGGTACACTCCCCGCGCGTGTTCTGGGCATGGACCGGATGGGGCCTGGCGGCAGCGCTGGGCGTGTTGACGCTGTGGCTCGGTGTGCGCGGGCGCGGCACCCCACAGGCCGAGACTCTGCCGAAGCCTGACCAGGCCCCCGAAGACGACCGCCTCGAGAAGCTCCAGGCGCTGCACGCGCAGCTCGCCGCGGCTGGATTGATGCCGTCGGAGCAGCGCGCCGCCCTCGACCCCTTCGAGCACGACCCCGAGCGCCACGCCGCGCTGCTGGCGCACGAGGCGGCGCTGGCCGAGGCCGCCGGTGCCCACGCCGAGCGCATCTGGGCCGGCATCGCGGAGGGGCGCTACTTCCAACCGGCGCAGTCAGGCGGGGCGCGGCCCGGCGTCGCAGCGATGCTCGCGGAGCTCTACGCCGCCGCCCAGACGGTCGCGCAGATCTTCCAGGCCCCGCCGGCGCCGATCGGGGCCACGATGGGCGCCGTTCGCGACGCCGCCGGGCAGCTGCTGGAGCGCGCGGCCGCGGTGCCGTTCGTCGACCTGCCCGGATGGACGATGGACGACCTCGCGCGCCGCCTCGGGGTGGTCGAGCGGGCGCGCCAGGGGTGGCAGGTCGCCGGCCCGTACGTGCGCGCGGCGGTGTGGACCCATCGCTTCATGCGCGGCCTGCACCCGGTGTGGCAGGTCGCGGGGGGTGCCCTGGAGTCTGCGGCGGCGCGCTGGACGGAGCGACACCTGGCAGGTCTCGTCGAGGCGGTCGTCGCCCTCGTGTACGTGCATCTGGCGCGGGCGAGCGTGCCCGACCTCACGCGCTACACGCTCGACGCCTGCGCGCTCGAGGAGGTGCTGCGCGTACACGCCGCGGGGCCCGGGATCGACCCCAACCGCCAACGTCTGCTCGCGGCGATCCTCGCCGCCCCGCTCCCGGACGAGGCGCACCGTCGCCACCTGCTGCGGCTTCTGACCGCCGACGCGGCTCCGGGGGGCGTGCTTCCCGACTACCGCACGCTGTCGACCAGCGCGCGGCGGGCCCTGGCGACGCGGCTGACGGAGCTGCTGGCCGAGCTGCACGGGCTGGCCGACCCTCGGGTGCGCGACGTGCTGACGGGCATCGAGCACCGCCTCGGCCACGGGCTGGCCCTTGACTACCTGGCCTCTGCGGTCAGCGTCCGGTTCCGGGCGCGCGCCGGCCTGCTGGCGCTCGCCGAGGTCGCCCGCACCCGCCTGGAGATCTCCCCGGCCGAAGCCATCGAGCGGCTGCGGGAGACACCCTTCGCGAGCGAGGTGACACGGTGGTTGCCGGATGGCGCCGACGCCGAGCTCGAAGCCGCGGTCGAAGCCGCCTACGACGGGACCGGCGAGCCGAGCGTACCGCGGGCCCTGTGCGGCGACGTCTCGGCCGGCGCGTGGTGCGACTCGCTCGTGCAGCTGCTCGACCGAGCACCCGGCCCGTGGTGCGCCGGGGACGACGAGCTCGCGCTGGTCGCGCTCATGACGCTCCTGCCGAGCCGAGCCGACTTCGACAAACGCTGGCGAAACCACCTGGGACGCGCCCGAGCGCGGCTGCGGGAGGCGCGTCGCACTGGCACGCTCGAAGTGCCGGACGCCGCGACGGCGCGCCTCGTGCTGCGCTCGCTCCCTGGCGGGGCGGTCCTGGTGGACGCGACCTTCGCGGACGCCGTCAACGGAGAGGAGCGGCGCAAGCGCTCCCATTGGGTGGCCTTCGTCGAGGGCTCGGTCTTGTTCGGCCGCGTCCCGCCCGAAGGAGACTGGCTCGCCGACGTCGAGGTGACGCGCGCTGCCGCGGCGGACGTCGTGTCGCGGCGCCTCAAAGGCATCACCTCCGACGATCTCGAGCTGCTGGCCTGTGGCCAACGCCTGGTGGTCGAGGGGGTGGTGAGCGCCACGTTTCGGGCCCGCTTCCAGCCAGTCCTGGCGGCCACCGGTTTGAGGCTCAGCTCGTGAGTAGTCTGCGCGCGCCGCTCGACGCAGCGATCGCGGTGGCCCGTGAAGCCGGGGTGTTGCTGCGCGCCGAGTTCCACCGCCCGGGTGGCCCGCGTGGGGCGGCCGGCAAGGCGCCCATCGACGAAGAAGTCGAGACCCTGCTGCACGCGCGGCTGAGCCCCGCCTTCCCCGACTTCGGGTTCCGCGGCGAGGAGCATCCGGAGCTGAATCGAGCGCCGCAGGATCCACTGCAGACGAGCTGGCTCGTCGATCCAAACGACGGCACGACGCCGTTTCAACGCGGCCATCGGGGCGCTTCGGTGTCGATCGCCCTCCTGCGCGAGGGGCGCCCGGTGCTCGGCGTGGTCTACGCCTACGCCGCGCCCGACGACGGCGGCGACCTGCTCGCCTGGGCGGAGGGCTGTGGCCCGCTGACCCGCAACGGGCGCGCGATCCCGCCGCACGACTGGCCGGAGGCGCTGACGGAGGCGCACACGATCTATGTCTCGAACGGCGCGGACGGGTGCCCCGAAGCGAACGCCCGCGCGGTGTTGCCGGCGCGATTCCGACGCGCGCCCGGCGTCGCCTACCGACTGGCTCGGGTGGCGGGCGGCGATGGCGTGGCGGCCACCTCGCTCTACCACCCGCGCGACTTCGACTACGCCGCCGGGCACGCGCTGCTGCGCGGGGTCGGCGGCGTGCTGGTGGACGAGCGCGGGCGAGAGGCGCGTTACGACCCGATGAAGCGGCGACAGCTCGGGTTCTGCTTCGGGGGCGGCGCCGCCATCGTGAAGCAGCTCGTCACCCGCGAGTGGGGGCCGCTGATGCGCACGCCGTATCGGCAACGCGGCGAGCCCGGCGACCTGACACGCACCTCGGTCGACGCGCTGTGCCCGGACGCAGGTCGCCTTCAGCGCGCCCAGGGATGCTGGCTCGGGCAGCTGGTCGGCGACGCCCTGGGGAGCCAGGTCGAGTTCCAGACGCCCGACACCATCGCCAGCGCCTGGCCAGACGGCGTGCGCCGCGTCTGTGGCGGCGGGCCCTTCAACCTCTTCGCGGGGCAGCCGACCGACGACTCGGAGCTCGCGATCGCCCTGGCGCGCGGGCTCGTAGAGGCGGGCGGGTACGACGCGGACGTGGTCGCCGCCGCGTACGGTCGCTGGCTCGCTTCGAAGCCGTTCGATATCGGGCAGACGACCCGCCAGGCCCTGGGCGCCGCGTGCGGCTCGACCCCCGCCGCGTCTGCGCGAGCGGCCGCCAACCGCGAGAGCCAGGCGAACGGCGCGCTGATGCGGGTGTCGCCGGTCGGCATCGCCGGCGCGTCGTGGACCGAGGCCGAGGTGGTCGCGACGGCGCGCGCGGACGCCTCGCTGACGCACCCCAACCCGGTCTGCGCCGACGCCAACGCGGTCTTCGCGCTGTCCATCGCCTTCGCCGTCCGCGAGGGGGCTGGCGCACGCGAGGTCTACGCGTACGCCGTCACCCGAGCGGACGCCCTCGGGCTGCACGACGACGTCCGCGCCACGCTCGAGGCCGCCCGGGAGGGACCGCCAACCGACTTCGTCCACCAGATGGGCTGGGTGCGCACGGCGCTGCAGAACGCCTTCTGGCAACTCCTGCACGCGCCAGATGCGACCGAGGGGCTGGTTGACACGATCGGGCGAGGTGGCGACACCGACACCAACGGGTGCATCGCCGGCGCGCTGCTCGGCGCGGTCCACGGCCGTGACGCCTGGCCCGCGGTCTGGCGGGACCGCGTATTGAGCTGCCGTCCCCTCCCCTTCCCCGGCGTGCGCAACCCCCGGCCGGTCGAAGCCTGGCCGGTCGACGCGATGGTCCTGGCGGAACGGCTCCTCTTCCTCTAATCACGATCCCATGCAGCGTGGGTTCACCCTGCTCGAGCTCTCGGCGGTCCTCGCCATCATGGCCGCGATGGTGGCGACCGGCGTCGTGACGTACAGCGCGCACATCCGCGCCGCGCACACCAGCGAAGCCGTGAGCAATGTCCGCCTGCTGGCCGACCTCGTCCGCTCTCACCCCGGCGGCCCGGTGGCGTGCGCACCCAGCCCGCCCGAGGTGCCACGCGCCCGCCCCGCGCCGTGGGTGCCTTCCGCGGGTTGCCGCGCGCTCGGGTTCAGCCCCGTCGGCCACACCCGTTTTCAATACTCGGTGCAGGTCCCCGGGCCCGCCGGCTCGGCGTTCGCGGTCGTCGCGGCGGGTGATCTCGACGGCGACGGCGAGTATTCACGCTTCATGCTGCGCGCTGACCGAGTCGAGCTCGAGGTCGAGCGAGGGCTCGAGTGACGGCCGCGCGCGGTGTGGCGTGGGCAGCGCTCGCCGCCCTGCTCGACGCCGAGGTCGACGCCGCCACCGCCCTCGAGACGGTCGCGTCCCACGTACCGCCGCCCTTCGCCGCCCGGCTCCGCACCGCCGCCGCACGCGTCCGCGACGGCGCGGATCCGGCCGCGGCGCTCGCAGACGCCGAGCCCGACCTCGCGCCGCTGCTCGAGAACGCGGCGGCCGACCTCCCGCACCGGCTGCGTCTCTTCGCCGAATCCGACCTGCGCGGCTGGCGGTTGAATCGCCGGATCCACGCGGTCGTGGCCTACCCGCTGCTGGTGACGCTCGCGACGGTGGTCGTCACGGTCGGCCTCTCGGCTGCCGTGCTCGCCCGCCAGGAGAGCGCCCTGCTCGCGATGCGCGGCCAAATGGCGGTGTACGTGTCCTGGGCGCTGGTCGCCGCGAGCCTCGCCCTGCTCGCCCACACGGCATGGACGCTTCGCGCCGGTCGCGCGCCCGGATGGCTGGCGGCCTTCCCCGGCGGCGCGGTCTTCCACCAGGCGGCGCAGGCCAGCGCGGTGGCACGCTACGCGCTGCTGCGCACCCGCGCGTTGGGTGAGCGGTCGCCAGAGACGGCGCTCGCCCTGGCGACCGCCGACGTCCCGATGCCCACCGACGTCGCCGCCGAGCTACGGATCGGCGAGGCGGCGGACCGGCCCGCCGAAACAGCGACGGTCCTCGCCGACCACCTCGAGCGCGAAGCCGCAGCCTCCGCGGAGCGTCTGCTCGCGTCGGTCGGCGCGGCGCTGCTCGTCGTCGCCGCCATCGGCGTGGCCGCCTTCGTCGTCCTGGTCTACGGCGGCATGTTCGACATCGTGGCCAGCGTATGGTGAGGCGCGACCCGACCTGGCGGCCGTTGGGACGCGTGCTCTGCCGCGGGCTGTCGCTGGGACTCGAGCCCAACGAGCTCGTCGACCTCCTCCCCAACTCCGCCATCCGCGACCGGCTTCGTCGCGGTGTCCACGAAGGCCTCCCCCTCTCGGACGCTCTGGTCGCGGCGAAGGCACCCGAGCACCTCGTCGCCGCGGTCGCGACCGGAGAGGCGTGCGGCGATCCGGCGCCGGCTGCCTCGGCGTGGTTGGCCGGACAACGAGCGGGCCGCGCCGTCTGGCTCTCGCTCGGCGACGCGCTCGTCTGGCCGCTCTTGACGCTGCTCGCGGTGAGCAGCTGTGCCCTGGCCCTGCGCCGCGCGCTGCGCATGGTGTTGCCGCTGGTGGGCGACATGAGCTGGCGCCTGCAATGGGCCACCATCGTCGCGATCGTCGCGGGCGGGGCCGTGCTCGTGGCGCTCGCCCTCGCCTGGCTCGCCCGTGGCCGCACCGACCTGGACGGCCGCCAGCGCGCCGCGAGCCGCGCGGCCGACCTGGCGGTGCAGCTCCGAGCAGGCGTGGCCACAGACGAGGGGCTGCGGCGAGTCGGCTGGGCGCGCGCTGCGCTCGCGGCGGCCGACGGCGCCGACCTCGAAGCGGCGCTCGCACGCGAAATCGACGGTCACCATGTCGCGCCCCTGGTCCGCGGCGCGTGGGGCACCTCGGACCTGCCGGACGCGCTGCTCGACGCGGCCGGGGCGCTGCGGGAGCGAGCTGCGGCGGATTGGACCCGGCGCAGCGCGTGGCTGCGCGCAGGCGGCGTCGCGCTCGCTGCGGCCCTGGTCGGCGTCGCGCTCTACACCGTCTACTCGCTGCCCGCGGCGTGGCCGGCCTCGCCTTGGATGAGCCCATGAGCGCGCGCTTCACGGCGGCGCGGCTCGCGGCCGCGCTCGAAGGCCGCCGCGACCCGGCGGACGTGCTCGTCGCCCTCGCGCTCAGTGGACCGGCGCGTGACGTGCGCGGCGGCGCACCGCTGGCGGACGCCCTCGCGCGCCACGACGCCTTGCCGCCCGCGTACGTCGAGGCGCTGCGCGCAAACGACCCGAGCGCCGTGCGCGCGCTGTGCGCGGCCGCCGCCTCGGTCGAGCGCGCTCGGCTTCGTTTCCGGAGCGCGGCCTACGGCGCCCTCGGAACACTCGCCCTCGTGTGGCTCGCGCTCGGCGTCGGCGTGCGCCTCGCGCTCCCGCTGCTGGTGGCGCCCGACCAGCCCGCGTGGTGGCAGGCCCTGGCGGCCGCCTTCTCCGCCGCGTACTCGCCAGCCGGCCTCGCCGCGGGCACGGCAGGACTGTGTCTGTTGAGCCTCGCCGTCGAGCCCATCTGGCGGCGCTCGTGGCCCGCACGGCGGGTCGACCGGGCGGTGGCCTGTCGCGGGATCGCGGCGCTCGCGAGGGCTGGCGTGCCCGTCGAGCGCGCGATCGCCTCGACCCGCGCCGCGGCCACCCACCCCGCCGTCGCCTCGGGACTCGACGCGGCCGCCCGCCGAATCGACGGAGGCGGCTCGATCGGGGACGCGCTCGCCGAAGCCGACCTCGTGCCGCGCTCGCTCGCGCCCATGTGGCGCCTCGCCGACACGGCCACCCTCGTGCCCCTGGCCGACGCGCTCGCGACCACGGCCGAGGCCGAGGCCGCCGCCGCCGAACCCGCCGTCGGACGCGGGTGGTGGCTGGTGTACGCAGTCGTGGCCGGCGCCGCGACCATCGCCTTCGGGTCGACGATGGTCTACGCCTGGGTGGAGGTGCTGCGTTGGCCCGCGTAGCCCTCGACGCCCAGGCGGTTCGCGTGCGCCGCAGCCTCGGACGCGAGCAGGTCCTCTACTACGAGGAGCTCGCGGGGGCCGCCGCCGAGGACCGCCACCTCTGCCTCACCCTCACGGACGGATCTGCGCTGCGCGTCGCGGTCGGGGCAGGCGAAGCGAAGTCGCTCGCCGCACAGGTCGAGGCCGTGGTGGGCGCGACGGCTCCGGTGCCCGAGGCGCTCGACCCGCTGCGCGAGGCGCTGCGGATCCGCCAGGCCCCTGCCGGATTCGCCGCCGCACCCTACGTCGACCTGCTGCTCGGCTCGGCGACAGCGTTGGGCGCCAGCGACCTCCACCTGCTGCCCAACGGCGACGCGCACCACGTCTCGATCCGGCTCGACGGCATGCTGCACGACCTCGACCGACTGCCCGCGGCCCGCGCCGCCCGCGTCGTCGGGCGCCTGAAGGTGGTCTCCGGCACGATGGCGCACCGTCGCGACGTGCCGCAGGAGGGCCGCGCCGAGGTCTACGATGGCTGGGTGCGCCTGAGCTTCGCGCCCGCCGTAGGGGGCGAAGCGGTGACGGTGCGCCTGTTCGACCAGCTCAAGGGTGCGGCGGCCCTCGACGACCTCGGCTTCGACGCCCGCCTGCGCGCGGGGCTGTCGTCACTGCTCGCAGCACCGAGCGGCGTGCTGCTCGTGGCCGGGCCCTCCGCGAGTGGCAAGACGACGACCATGTACACCGCGCTCCGCCATCTGCTCGCCGGCGGATCCCTGCGCGCGGTCACGGTCGAGGATCCGGTGGAGTACCGGGTCCCAGGCGTGGTGCAGCTCGAGGCGCGCGACGACCTGCGCGGCGCCGCTCTGCTGCGGGCCGCGCTGCGCCACGACGCCGACGTGCTGGTGGTCGGCGAGGCGCGCGATCCGGAGTCGGTCGAGTTGATGCTGCGCGCCGGGCTGACCGGGCACCGCGTGCTCGCCACCGTGCATGCCGGGTCGGCCCCCGAAGCCCTGGTGCGCCTCGCCGAGGCCGGCGCGCCCCCGACCCTGCTCGGCACGGCGGTCACCGGGGTCCTCGCCCAACGCCTGCTTCGCCGTCGCTGCTGCGCCGCAGGTTGCCCGAGCTGCCACGGCACCGGCTACGCGGGGCGGGTCGCGGTCGGCGAAGTGCTGCGCATGGACGACAGCGTCCGCGGCGCCCTCGGCCTCGACGTCGCGGCCATTGCCGCCGCCGCGCAGGTGCGCCCCATGCGCGCCGCCGCCACCGACCTGGCCGAGATGGGGGTGACCGACGCCGCCGAAGTCGCTCGCGTCCTCGGAGCCGAGCGATGACACGTCGCCAGCGAGGCTGGACCCTGATCGAGTCGATGATCGCCATGGCCATCTTCGCGATCGCCCTCGGGGCGGCCGGTGGCGCGTTCGGCGTGCTCGACGGTCCGGGCTCCGTGGGCGTCCGCGCCGACCGCTCGCTGGCCGCGGTCAACGTGCTCACGAGCGCACACCAGGCGGCGCTGCTCGAGCCGATGGTGCCCGGGCGCACCGAGCTTCCGAGCGCCGACCCCGACATCCGGCTGTCCCGGACCGTGGAGGTGGACGGACCCAACCTGCAGCGCCTGATCTTCGTCGCGTCGTGGCGCGATGGTCCGCGCACCCGCGAGCGCCGGTTGGTGTCGTTGAAGGTGACACCATGAGGCGGACCCGCGGCTTCACCCTCATCGAGCTCATCATGACCGGCCTGGTGGTCCCATTGGTCGTGGCGGCGTTCCTGGTCTGGCTCGGCGACACCCGCGACCTCGCCGCGTCCGGGAATCGGCGCCTCGAGTGGGCCGGCGCCGCTCACGCGAGTTTCGTCCGCGTCGGGCGCGACTGCCGAGCGGCCGCCACCGTGTCGTCTCGCGACGGACGCCTGCGCTGCGGAGAAGCGGATTGGCGGGTCGAGGACGGAGTGCTCCGCCGCGGCACGGAGGTCGTCGCTCGCGACGTCGTCTCCTTCGAGCCGATGGTGGACGGCGCACGGCTGACCCTCGCGCTGCGTTTCGAGCGGCGCGTCGGCGCCTACCCGACCCGCGCGGCGCACGAAGCGACCGTCGCACTTCCGAGGCTGCGCCCATGAAGCACCGATCCAATCGCGGCGCGGCGCTCGTGGTGGCACTGCTGGCGCTGGTGGCGATCTCGACCCTCGTCGTGGCGAGCGCGCGCCATCGGAACGCCCGCGCCCACGTGGCGCGCATCGCGTGGCAGGACGCCGCCGCAGCGGCGCTCGCGCAGGGCGGGGTCGAAGCCGCCCGGGCAGCCCTCCGCCGCGCCGGGACCGCCAACGCGAGGTACCCTACAGTGCACCCGCTCGAGACCCCACTCGGCGACCGTGTCGAGCTCGCCGACCGCGACCACGGCAGGCTGCGGGTGTCTCGCGACGGGGACGCCTATCGAAGCTGCGGGGCCGTCGGACCGCGCCGTATCTGCGTCGAAGCCCGATTGGCGGACGACGGACGCGTGCTCAGCTGGCGCGAGGACGCAGGGGGCAATTCACGCAGCGAGTGACATCGGGCGAGCCGATGCCCATCACGTCGATGAGCGTGTGCAGATAGTTGCGGAGCGTATCGGAGACGAGGTCGAAGCTCGTCTCTTCGACGGCGCACGCGTGCTCGGCGATCTCGCGCAGCGTTCGCTCCCCATCGAAGGCCAGAACCATGTGCCAGGCGATGCGATGGAAGCCGTGCGGGTGCGACTCGTGGCGGTGGATGGCGACGCGGTCTCCGTCGAGCTGCGTGGCCGTCGGGTGGAGCCGCATCGGCTTCGCGCTCGCGACGAGCTCGCGCACCGCCCACCCCCCGGTGTCCATCGGCATCGGCACGACCTCCCAGAAGAGGTCATGGTCCGTGGAGCATGGGCGGGTCTCGGTACGCTCCGAGATCCGGCGCGCGACGATCCAGAAGAGCGGCCCCTTGAGGTAGTCGACAATCTCGAGCCGCTCGGCCAGCGGGAGGTCGCGCAGCGCCGCGTGGCGGTCCGGCGACATCACGTCGCGCACGTCCCAGGCCTGAGGCTGTACCGGGCTCACGAGCTCGAGGCCTGCGGTGGCGAGGAAGTCGACGAGCGTCGGGATGGTGTAGCTCACCTCGCGTGGGTTGAGCATCGTGTCCGCGAAGTGCTCCCGGTTCCTCGCGTAGTCCTCGATGGCGCTGCGGAACACATGTTGGAGGCGGTTCGGCTCGCGCGCTCCGGTCGCGCAAAGGTCGACGGCCACCGCCTCGAGCGCCGTGCCTTCGGTGCCGTGGGAGAGCAGGTCGATGATGCGCTGGGCGCGCTGCAGTGGGACGCGATTGGTGTCGCTGTAGAGCATCAGCGCCAGCTGACCTCCGGGCGCGAGGTGCTCGACGAGGTGGGCGAGCCCACGCTCGGGCGACTCGAGGTGATGCAGCACGCCGAAGCTGCTGATGAAGTCGTACGGACCGTCGAGCCCCTCGCCGTGCTCGAAGTTGCCCAGCTCGAAGCGGACGTTGGTGACCCCGACCTGCTCGGCCAGCGCCTTCGAGATCTCGATGGACGCCTCGCTGAGGTCCACCGCGTGCACCTCGAAATGCGGCAGCGAGGCACCCCAGAGGATGGCCTCCCGCGTCCCGCAGCCGGCGATCAGCATGCGCCCGTCACGCTGACCGAAGCGCGGCGCCGGGTTGTCGTAGCAGGCGTGCGCGAGGTAGCGCAGGTGGTCGTGCAGGTTGCGGTCATACTCGACCTGGTCGACCTGCGGATAGGGATAGCGCCGGTAGAAGTCGGCCATATCAGTCATCGAAGCGCGGCCTCCGGGAAGCGAACGTAGGGCTCGATCATGCGCAGCGCGAGCTGAGTGTCGTCGACCTTGCCGTCGACGAGCCGTAGGTCCGAAACGGAGCGCTCGCCTCGATGTGGCCGCGAACGTCTGCGGCGAGGCCCGGCGGGAAGAGCGGGTCGATTCGATGCGTCATGGCGGGCATCCTGCCACAGGTGGCACGCCGCGTGCTGCATCCTGGGCAGGCGGTCGCGAAGCACGAATGAGCGTGCATTCGCGGGACCCAGGTGCCTCGTGGCGAGACCGGAGCGGCACGGTTTGTCGACAGCGCGCAACGCAGTGGTGCGACTCGCGCCGTACCTGGTCACGGCGGCGGTGCTCGGCGCCATCTTGTACCGCTTTCCGGTCAGCCGAATCGTCGCCGAGGTGGCTCGCGGCCACGTGCTGCCGCTCGTGCCGATCACCCTCTTGATGATGCTCGCGAGCCTGCTCTTCGTGGCCACCGCGGACCACGTGGTCGTGCGCTACGCCTGCGGGCCCCTTCGCTGGTTCGACGTCGTGCGGGCCAAGGCGGGCTGCTCGCTGCTCGACATCCTCAACTTCGCGGCCGGCCGCGGCGCCTACGCGGTCTGGATCGCGCGCTTCACCGGAGCCTCCGCCGGCCTCGCGGGCGGCACGCTTCTGTACATGATGGCCGCCGACCTCGCCGCAGTCGGGGCCGCGGCCGCCGTCGCCTGCTGGGTGGCCCCCGACGTCGCGCCGGACGGCGTGGTCTGGGTCGCGGCCTCGCTGTCGGCGCTGATGGTCTTCTTCGTGGTCGCCGGCCGATTCCGACTGCTCACCCGGGGCCGCGACCCCGCGATCTTCCGACCGTGGCACCTGGTCCCGACCGGCGCGGGGCTCGCCCAGATGGGTGTGCGTCTGGTGCAGCAGGGGATGTTCGCGGTGGCGACGTACGCGGGTTTGCGCGCGTTTGGGGTCGACATCCCGTTCGTGGTGGCGGCGGTCCACACGCCGATCATCCTCTTCGTCGGCGCGATGCCGCTCAACGTCGGAGGCTTCGGCGCGGTGACGGCGGTCTGGCTGCTGATGACGCGGTGGGCACCCGGCGAGCAGCTGCTTGCCTTTCAATTCCTATGGAACCTGATGCTGGCTGGGGCCATCGTGCTGCGGGGTCTGCCGTTCGTACGCGGCGTAGTCAGGGAGGTCGACGCGGTGGCAACGCGATGAGAACGATGCTGTGTGCCCTGGTGCTGGTGGGTTGCGGGGAATTCCCGCCCTTCGAGCCGGGCAGCGACTTGCAGGAGGTCGACGCGGGGGCGCTGGTCCCGGACGCGATGGCGATGACCGGCAGCGACGTCACCGGGACGTTCGACATGACCGGCAACGTGATGGCGGCGGGCATGCCCATCGAGGTCGGATTCCTCGGCCGGCTGACCCAAGCGGGTGTGATCATGAGCGGCGAGGCGACGCTGCAGATCGAGCTGCTCGACGAGGACGCCCCGGAGGCGATCCCGCCCTCGTTTCCGGAGCCCGTCCCGATGAACGACGGCGGCGCCTTCAACGGCACGGTCATCGACCTGATCATCCCGGCGGAGTTCTCGGACCTGCTGGCGGAGGACGCCAACGCGGACGTCGAGTTCGACGGAGTCGTGCTGGATAGCGATTGCGTACGTGGTCTGCTCGGCCTTCAGCTCAAGGAGGCGAGGGTGACGATCAGCGACCAGCCGCTGAGCATCCTGCTGATGGGCGAGTTCACCGCCACGCGACAGGGGGCCACATGCACCTTCGAGTGACGCTCGTCGTGGCGGGCCTGATGGCGTGCTCATCCGCGTACGGCGCGGGTTTCATGGTTTCGAAGATCGGCGGCGACTCCGCCGGAGCGACCACGGATTCACCCTCATCGATCTACTGGAATCCTGCCGCGATCGGCCGCATCACCGGGACCCGGTTGTACGTCGATAACAACCTCATCTACCGAACCGGCTCCTTCACCCGCGACACCACGCATGTGAAGGAGGATGGCGAGGTCTTCGACTCCGTCGACCTGACGTCGTTCTCCAGCCAGCCGATGGTCGCCGTCACCAGCGATCTCGGACTGAAGTCGCTGACCTTCGGGCTCGGCGCGTACGCACCGTTCGGGTCGAGCTCCGAATGGGACGACCGCGACGGCCCGCAGCGCTTCGAGAGCATCTTCGGCCGCATCACCGCGATCTACACGACGGCTGCGGTGACCTGGGAGGCGATGGACGGCCTGTACCTGTCCCTCGCCCCCAGCTACGTCAACATCGTGCTGCAGTCGTATCGGGCACAAGACCTCGGCGAGTTCGCCGGCGAGGACGCGCCTGCCGAGGACCCCGCCAACGAGGGTCGCGTGTACCTGGACTTCAGCGGCCACGCGTTCTCGTGGGCGGCCGGGCTGCTGTGGGAGGTCGGCGACTTCCTCGTGGGTGCGTCCTACACGAGCGAGGTCGACGTCGACCTGGACGGCAACATCGAGGTGTACCTGCCCCGCAGCGCGTTCTATCGGTCCATCAGCCCCGATGACGTCGACGAGCCCGCGACGTTCCAGACCACCTGGCCCCGGGCGCTGCGCGGCGCGGTCTCATGGCTCGCGACCGAGCGCCTGGTGGTGTCCGCGAAGGTCGAGTGGGTCCAGTGGAGCGCGTACGACAAGGTGCAGATCAACGTCGCGGAGGAATCGGTCCCCGGCGTCGGTGACCTCGATACGACGCAGACAATCGGCTGGCAGGACACGACCAATCTCCGCGTGGGCGGCCGCTACGCCTTCACGCCCGCGTTCGCGGTGTTCGGCGGTGGCGGCTTCGAGAACGGCGCCATCCCCGAGGAGCGCCTGTCCCCGTCAATCATCGACCTGGCGAAGTTCGGCGTCGCCCTCGGCGTGCGATGGCACATGACCGACGATCTGGAGCTCAACGTCAGCTACACGCACATCGAGTTTCTGGAGACCGAAGCGAAGAAGTCGGTCGAGACCATCCCGCACACCGGCGAGTACTCGCAGCGCGTCGAGTTCCTGAACACGAATCTGACCTGGCGCGTGCTGGACTGACCGCAAAACGCACGCAGCCGCCCGGCCGCCCCACCCGCAGCTTCACTGCATGCGGCGGGCGTCCGCAGGCAGGGGGAGGTTGCAGGAGGGGGCCGCCGTAGGCCCCTTCCTCGGCGCGCGATAGCGCGCCATCAAACAACAGACGGTGGCGTCACGTAGCCA
>PVBE012970654.1_pt1 | contig 14765 bp, 14 predicted proteins | sample 1631181 | NCBI WGS metagenome assembly PVBE01 (sample SAMN08397723, study PRJNA350692) | Marine metagenome, whole genome shotgun sequencing project. | isolation source: water | place: Pacific Ocean | collected 2012-04
CGAAATCAGGTCGGCTAGGGGCAGGCCATAGCCACGGTACCCACGGGCAATTTTCGCCACGAGGCGGAGATGGCTGGTAACGAGCTTGTGGGCAGCTTCGGTATCGTCATGCTCACGCCAACGCTTGGCGAGCGCGACTTCTTCCTGCTGTTCCAGCATCGGAAAAGCCTGGATATCCCGAAGGTATTTACGCAACCCACCGTCCTGGGGAATAGCGGGCAATGCAAAACTGGTCATAATCTTCCTCCTCTTGGAGCTACCTTACGCTCCGGTGCTCTTAACACGCCGATCTCTTCACTTCTGAAGCGGCGTTATATGCTCACCGCACAGGGGAACCAATGCTTGGAGAAGCGACCTACCACCCAACGTCAAACAACGCCGAACGGAACACCCGCCACGCCGAACTCAATTATCCAGAAGATTATGGAATACGAAACATCACACACATGACCACATCCTCTATAATGAGCAATATGATACCCCAACGGCGCCCGTCCATAAGCGTATCGAAACCGGCGCACTCGGCCCCTTAAAGCGGCGACCGAGCCCAGATTGTACACGATTTAATAAGTAATTGGTAATTTTTATGCAAAAAAACGGCTCTTAGCCAACCGGAAAATTTAGGAAAATTTTTCCATTATCCGACTTATGCCCTTGTAATGGTTTAAATAATCCCCTATTGCGGTGGAAAAATAAATGTGAATTGCGGCGTTTTACCGCGGTTTCGTTAACAACATTAACGGGATCTCTCTCGCGTAACGGCGACTTACAGCGTGGAACAAATGGACCTTTGGCTACAAGACCTGAGCGCTATTCTTTCTGGTGATTCCATAAAAGGGATTTCCCTAGCCGACTGGGCACTGGCCGGTGCCGTCTTCGTGGGCTTTCTGTTTCTACGCAAATTATTCTCTACCATAGTCACTGATTTTGCTAAGCGCCTAGCAAGGAAAACTAGAACCGACCTGGACGATAACATCATCGATGCATTACGAGACCCGCTGCGGTTTCTTTTCATCATTCTCGGATTTCTAGCTGCTATCAACTTGCTGCCGTTGGCCACCCAGACCCACACCTTCCATCTTGCGGTGGCCGGCTCTTTAACCACCTTTCTTATTTTCTGGATAACCTACAACATGGTGGTGCCGCTCTCCTTTTTCTTTGATCACCTTTCCGGCGCTTTCGGAACCGCCCTCACCCAAGACCTAAAGAGCTTTTTCATTCGCGCCTCCAAAATCGTCATCGCCTTCCTCGGCCTTATGGCAATTCTTCAGGAATGGGGAATAAACGTGGCAGCCTTTCTCGGTGGGCTGGGCCTTGCCGGCATGGCCGTGGCGCTAGCCGCTAAGGATACCGTCTCCAACGTGTTCGGCGGCCTGACCATATTCATAGACCAGACCTTTACCAAAGGCGACCGGATTGAGACCCCTTTCGTGGAAGGTACCGTAGAATCTACCGGGCTGCGGGCGACAAAAATCCGTTCTTTCGCCAAGGCCCTGATTACTGTCCCAAACGCCAAACTCGCCGATGCTCCCGTGGTCAATTGGTCGCGCATGACTCATCGGAGGATCAAAATGACTATTGGCCTGGAATACAGCACTACCGCCGCGCAAATGGAAGCAATTGTCAAAAAGATCAGGACCTATCTAGCGAACCACCCCGATGTGGCCCAAGATGACGTCCAAAAAGTCCATTTGGTGGAGTTTGGGAGTTCCTCCATCAATCTCGATCTTTATTATTTCACAAAAACCACGGATTGGCTGGCATGGAGCGACGTGCTCAATGCGAACATGATCGACATCAAGAAGATCGTCGAGGAAGAAGGAGCGGCTTTTGCCTTCCCCACTCGCACCGTTCATGTAGAAAATAGCGCCACTACATCCATTGGGTAACGGTGCATAATCAGGCTTTTTCTTTTTCCATGGCAGCTATAAGAAGAGCGGAAAGCAGTAGGTAAGTTCCCTGCCACCACGCCGACCAGAACGAGACATTGACTAGCCCCGCCGCCCAGAAGACCCCGTTAAGTGCCAGAATTCCGGCAATCACGATATTAGGGGTAGCGCGGACGAGTTCACGCAGAAACAGAAACAAGGCCACCACAAGGGCCGAGAACCCGATTCCACCAGTCTCAGCTAATATCTCTAGGGCCCAGTTATGGGGGTGGGCGGGGATGTATTCCTGGCGGAAATTTGGTATCCACACATCCGCCCCGGGCAGCCGGTTAACCACATCCAGTCCGTGGCCGAACCAGGGTGCAGCTTTTGCCTTTTCCAAGGTAAATCCCCAGATAATCTGACGGTGCTGGTCAATGAGGCTGAAGGGAATCTCGAAACTGGTCTCATCTGTAATCGGCGGTGCTGGCAGGCGGCTGATGATAGTCCAGGACAACAAGACCGTGATGACGATCGTCGCCATCCATGCCAGATGATGCGGCAGTGTCCGTATCAGTACCCAAAAGCAAAGAATAAGTATGCCTCCGCTCAATCCCAGCAGACCGGCACGGCTTGGTATTGGCGGCTGCCATATGGAATAGACTACGCCAAACAGCACAGGCGCACAGATAACCCCCAGCCAACGCCATCTTCCACCTAGCACGAAGCCAGCCACAAGAGTTGCCGGTATGAGACATGCCGCGACAGAACCGTAGCCTTTCTGAATAGTGAAAAGATTACCGATGGAGCTATATTTCAGAAAATCTGGCGTCTCTGGCATAAAAAATTGGCACAAAAGAACGAAGATTCCACAGGCTAGTGAACCGAAGATAACCGCACGCAAACAAAGTTCCAGGGCCCTAGGACTTTCTGACAAAAGCCGCCACAGCATAACGGCTAGAAAAACAAAGAAGAATGTACGCCCCCATTTTTCAAGAGATCGTCCTATCTCGAATGAACCTAAGGCACTGACAAGCCAGCAGGCAAAAACGAACAGGACAGCCATGCCCACAATAGTAAAGGCCTGATGCCAAGTGTATGAGAAAAACAAGGAGCGATCTGAACTCAACGCCATGGCCAGAATACACATAGCAATGGCTACACCCATACCCCCCGGCCCAAAAGCGATGAACGGCACAGCGAGTCCGGCACAAACCGCCGCCATCTCGTTGAATAAACGTGGGAGTGTGCTTTCCGTAGGTGTAAAAGAAGAATGCGTCATGATCTTATGGATGGATATTCAAGGAGAAAGTGACTTAATGCACATTACTGGGATGGTCAACATGCTCTGCACCGACAACCTCACAGCCACCTCGTTGAAAGAGAAACAGGGAAGACGATTCTTCCTCTAGGGGAGGGAGTCGACAAACTCCCTCAGAACCAGAGCATAGCGGTTGGTCCACCCTGGACGGCGTAGATGGTCGGACTCACGCATAGCAGTTGTTGGCAGCTCGCCCCAGGCACCGAAATTTTCGAATCGAATATCCGGACAGGAAGCAGCCAGCACTGAATCCATCTGATTCTGGAAATCAGCAAGTGCACCACTGACACGCCACCCGGCTATGACTTCAGCAGGGATAGGAGCACGCAGCACACGGACCTGAAAATCATGTATTTTCGCCAGATCACAGATTTCTCCCAACACCACCTTCACGACAGGTGTCGGTCCCAGTTCCGTGCCAATACGGCCCCTCACGCTTTGTAACGCTGCCTCGGATATGGGGCCCTCCTCCGGGGCCAAGTCCGGAACCGGCAGAACTTTCCCTTCCGGTATTCCGTCTGGCCGTGGTGCTATCACAGCAAGCAGGGGATATCCGATTTTTCCTTCTAGATTGAAAACCGCCGGCTCCCTGGTTTTCTCCAACACCTCCGGCATGTGGCGGGACAGCCACGCCACCTCGCCTTCTTCACGAAAGACAGACGTGACGTAAACCTCGGCCGTCTTTCCCTCCGGGTCATAGCTGAGGAACTCCGGACTCGCCACCAGAACAAGGTGGCGCGGCGAAGGATTGATCTCCAGATAACGCTTCAGGAGGAACATGACCCCGACAACGCCGCTCGCCATATTGGTAGTGAGATTGGCCACCCGTCCGTCAGGTGCGATCCTGTACGTCTTGAGAACATCCTGGGTGACGCTATCGCCGAACACCAGCACATCCGCGGACTGGCCACCTTGCTTCAAAGCAACGGTGATTTTATCAAGATCATGCCGCCGCAGAGGAATATCTTTCAAAAGAATAGCTATCCCCTCGGCGGCGAGGGCGACTCCCAACAAGGCCAAGGGAAGATGAACCAGAAGAAAGCGCCGCCAAACAAAAAACATGGTTTTACCTAGAATTGGAAGTAAAGGAAGGTTCGCGGCTCATCGAGCCAACCCAACACCATCCAGACAAGAACCGCGCTGATAACGGCCAGAAACGGTGTGGGAACCAGACGGTCATAGTCCTTGGCTGGGTTCGGCATCACCAGCGACAAAACCCCGAGAGCAGCGACCCAGGTTATGAATTTTATCGTGAAAACACCTGTAGTAAAGACCACCAGCGTGGCCCAGGGCAGGCCAAGGGGCACGGACATCCATGAAAGCCAGTTAGGCAGGACCAAAGCGCCGGGGGAAAAGAACGTGGCCAGAATGGCGTGGGCATCGGCCACGCTTGCGGCCCGGAAATAGACCAGGGAAATAAGCACTGTCAGCATGGTCAACGCCCAGTTCAGCAATCGCGGTAGGGCCGGGCACTTTGCCTCCCTCCACAAATGGTTGATCACCAGCCCCACCCCGTTAACGGCGCCGAACAGGATAAATGTCCAGCCCGCGCCATGCCACAAACCCGCCACCAGAAAGGTAAGCAGGATAGGCGCCGCCACGGTCAGGGGGAACAGCATGGTCTGGCTTGTAAACCGCGCCAGTCCAAAACGGTTGAGGGAAAGTGCCACGGGCGCATAGAGATACATCATGAAGAACCGGGTCATGGTCATGTGCCAGCGCTTCCAGAAATCAATCATTGAAACAGCACGGAAAGGCGTGTCGAAATTGATGGGAAGGCACAGCCCAAACAACAGCCCCAGCCCCACGGCCATATCCGAATAACCGGAGAAATCGAAATAAAGTTGTAAAGCGTACGCCACGGCCCCGGCCCAGGCCTCCAGCATGGTTAGTTCCGTGGCATGGGAAAACACAATATCGGCAAAGGGTGCTATGTTGTCGGCCAGACAGACCTTCTTGAACAAACCCATCAGAAATACCACCAGGCCGGGACCAAACAAGGCCAGGCCCGCTCCCTTCCCGGCACGCAAGTCCGCCAGCTGGTCCGAAAGCTCACGAAAAAGAATGATGGGCCCGGCGATCAGCTGGGGAAAGAAAATCACGAACTGGGTGTAATCCAGCACCCCGGGTGGATGGGAAACCTCCCCGTCGTTAGAGTCTATAAGGAGGGCTATTTGTTGAAAGGTAAAAAAGGAAATTCCTAATGGAATGAAAATGGTCCCGAAGGACCACGTCTCCCCTACGGCAAAACCTATGTTCTCAAGAAAGAAATTACGGTACTTAAAATAGCCGAGTAGGGCCAAGTTGAAGATAATAGCCAAGCCCAGAAGGAAGCGCGAAGGGACTCTGGAAAGCCGCCTCGCGAAAAGGAAGTTGCCCCCTATGGACCCCAATAAAAGCGCTAGATAAGGCGGATTCCACCAGCCGTAGAAGAATACCGAAAACAGCACAGAGACGCCCATGGCCGCCGTTCCCCCAGCTTTCCATAAGGTCAGGTGAAAGGCCAGAAGGCACAGAGGCAGAAAGACAAAAAGAAATCCCGGGCTACTGAAAAGCATACGCGCCTGTATTCATTTAATCAGCCATCTAGGGTCTGAAGGACAGGGAAAACCAGTCAGGCGCCGGAGAAATGACGGACCAGGTGGTCCACCATCTCGCCCACATTCTGCAAGCCGTTGATCTCTCGTGGTTTAAGACGGATATCAAAGGCCTTCTCACAGCTAATGATGAGCTTGATCTGGTTAAGGCTGTCCCATTCCTCGATGTCGTCCGCCGTTGTCTCCAGCGTGAGAACAATGCCCTCCTCATCGAAAACCTCCCGGAAAACCTCGGTCAGGGTCGCCAAGGCCTGATCTGGGGAAACGAGCGTCATGATCTCAAGTTCCTCAAGAACGGACGATTGTCATGTGGTGTGCGAGCATGCCGTCGGGGGAATCGGCGGCGGAAACCCATATCGCCTCATCTCCGCTCCCTTCCCCGGAAGTAAACCCAAGCTTCGGCAACAAATCCACCAACAGGCTGTTGCGGTCTGATTCCCGGTAGACAAGCTGAAGACACTGTGCACCAAGTTCCCGCGCTCGCTCAGAAATTAGGTGGCGCATAACATATTCCAGTCTTCGAGAGAACACCCGACAACTCATGACCCAGTTTTTGATGATGAGTTCTTCTTCGCCTGGCTTCAGAACGACCACGGAAACGATTCCATAATCCTGAAGCTTGTCGCGCAGACGAAGGGCAATAATATGCTTCGCCTGTTTTGAAATTTCATCGGCGGAAAAAACCGTGGGATTGAGTTTGAACTGGTTAGTCTTAGCAATAAGCTGTACGATTCTATCCAGTGACCCCGGCCCCACAGGTTCGATAATGGCCGCGGGTTCTAGCCCAGCAAGAAAGGCCTCCATGTCCCCTGCCAAGCTCATGGCCGAGCGGGTTTGGGCGCGCACCTGATAGGAAGTGGCACGCCCAAGGTCCTCTGCTGTCAGCCTGCCAACAGGAAAGGCCTTGGCCTCGTCAATAGTGCGGGGAAAATCGGCCGGCTCTTCAGGAAGGTTAAGCACCAGAACCTCGGGCAATTGCTCCCTCACCCAGGCCCGCTCTACCGGACTGTCATCGGCCAAAACTAGGGCATCGAGCCCCACGTTAAGCTCCTTGGCAATAGTCAGGAGATTGCTGGCCTTGTCCTCAAAATTAGCGATGAAACAGGAAATGTCAGACTCGCCAATAACCATGCCAGAATGTTCTTGGAAAGGAAGCCGTGCCATTTTTTCCGTATTCTTAGAACACACGGCTAGGACCACGCCGCGCCGGTTAAGAGCTGCCACATATTCCTGAAAAGCGATGAAGGCCTCCCCCTCTGGGGTCTCCGGGCCAAGCTCTAGCCCTTCCAAGCCCACATCGCCCACCACGCCGCCCCACAATGTGTTGTCGAGGTCAAGCACCAGCACCTTGCGCCCGTGACCGCCATGACCAGCCACGGCAGCGGCCAAACTGTCCGCCAGCTCGGGCAGCGCTTCAAAGGAAAATGGTTGTTTGCACATGTGATAGAGCCGGGGATCATACCACTTCTCCTGACCCAAACGCTGGACGAGATGTTCACAGTCCACCAGCGTAATCTGGGACGGCGCCCTATCGGCCAACTCCATGTTAACCCGCCGCACATGGCGGACGAATCCCCCCGGCGCTAGCCCGTCCTGATCGCCTTGAGGACGCAGCAGCGGAGGGTCAAAACTCAGTTGCACAGCCGGACAAGGCAGATGCGTCCATAAATCCGTCCATAATGCCATCTCCTTTTCCACCGCCTCTGTAGCTGCCTTAGCGTCGCAACCGGGGGTGGGAAGATGCACCAAGTCGCGGTGGGAAGGCAGCAGAATCAGAAAATCTGGTATATCCGCGAATAGTGTCCCTTCCTTATCGAGAAGTGCCGGAACTAAAGCACCGTACTGTCCCGCGGTGATGGTGGCGGCCAGCCTTCTGCGGGCGAACATGAGTGGCAACATCTCCACCAGATAATCGGTAAGAAAGGAGGAAAGCACCATAACCTTAATCTCCGAGCCCACCGCAGCCAGGGCCATCTTGTTCTCGTTCAGCCGTTTGGCTAGCCGGGTGATCTCTTCCACCGGGCGTGACAACAGATCTGCACCACCAAACGAAAGTGGGATGTCTTCTTTCGGGAGGGATTTTCTGGCCTGGGCCGTCATCTTCTCTGTGCTCTTCACCTTCTCTGAGCGCGGCTTACCGGCACCACTGTGCCATAGAGCACATCACCCACCTCGCTCATAAGGAAGGCTGCTACCGCCGCCACATCTTCGTCCGAGGTAAGGTGTTTTTCTGGCATGGCCTCGGCCGCCTGTTGCAGATACATATCCGGCAATTCAGCGGTCAGAGCGGATTTCACCATGCCCGGCGCGAGAATGTGAACTCTTATGCCGCGGCCAAGCCATTCCTGTGCCAAAACGCGGGTATAGGCGGTAAGCGATGCCTTGGCGGCCACATAGGGTGCAATCTTCACGGGTGGCACGCCCAGCATGTATTCGGTACTAAGCACCAGAGCGCGGGATGTGCCTTCATGAGCCTCCAACAGAGGCAGGGTGGCCGACAGGCTAAGATGCAAGGCCTTGAGCTGTGTGTCGATCTGGGTTTCGAATACGGACCAGTCCGTTTTATGGGTCAGCTTGTGTGGGAAAGGGCTAGCTACAGCGAACACCACCCCGCGCAGAGCGCTATGGTCTTCGGAGAGTTTCCTAGACATGTTCGCAACCTGCCCGGGATCACGTAGATCGGCGCTCACCGTCTCCGCCCCGTCTATTTCCCCTGCGAGAGATTTCAGCCGTTTCGTACCTTCATACCCGTGCAGAATCACCGGCCCGTCACTGCAAAGCCGCCGCGCGATGGCCGCGCCGATGACGCCAGAAGCACCAAGTATCAAGACAGGATCTTGCACAGAACATCCCCCCTAACTACGCTTTGTACGTCGTTTTTGCCTTTTTTTTCCCCCCTGATTTTAAGGCTCACCAGGGCAAGATCAGCACGCATATCTACCACCTCTCCGGACAAGGTCACTTCATCGCCGGGATAGACGGGATTAGGAAAATTAAGGCTTTCCTCCACCAACAAACAGCGCCGCCCCGGTAGAAACATGCCGATCAGGGCAGAAACCTTAGCGCCAAGGAGAAAACCGTGGGTCACACGATCAGCAAATCCTTGTTCACGGGCGTAAACCTCATCCATATGCAAAGGATTTCGGTCGCCGCTAAGCCCGGCAAATGCCTCTATGTCCTCCACCCTAGCGGTCCAGCAAATTTCCGCCGAAATACCGGGAGAAAGGTCCTCGAAGGCGATTTCACGTGCATTTGTCATTATGATTTTTTTCAATAGGTTAATCGGAATATGATAGAAAAATTCATACGTAAAATCCCCTCCCGGCACAAGGTTGCGAGGCGCGCTTAGCAGCCTCGCCAGACTTCACGCCAAAGATAACCCAGCAGACGTGATCCGGTCTTCAGAGCCGGGAAATGGGTCGCGCCCTCAAGTCTGCCAACCTCGGAAGTAGGAAACTGCTCTATAGTAAGGCCTAGTTTATAGGCACGGGCAACCATTTCCAGATCAATAGACACGCCCGTATCCCGTGGGTCGATGCACTTAAAGGCCTCCACCGTCATCCCCCTAACACCATGAAGTACATCCCAGATAATCGGTCCCTTGCGCCGCCACAGAAGCGCCGTTAAAAGCGAAAGACCCAGCACAAACCATTTCCTCGGCTGGAAAAAATTTACATCCTCTTCATTGCGTGCGCCTTTTATGTTGCGGCTAGCAATGACCAAGTCGGCGCCATTATTAAAATATTTCTGGAATTTCAGCGTATCTTCCACGGGGACACTCCCTGTGGGGAAATAAAAGACAAGTGCATCCGATGTACACATATGAAAGCCGTGGAGGCAGCCTGCGCTGTACCCCTTTTCAGGCTGCTGATATACGGGGATTCCCGCAGCCTCAAGATGTTCTACCGTGCCATCCACGCTGTTTCCGTCAATAGCAAAAATCTCGTTGAAGGCATCACGTTTTATCCGCGGAACATCGTACTCACAGCCCCTGCGTTCGTTCATTACAAGAAGGCATAAGGCGACAGTTTTTCTTTTCTTCATCACGTGGCCTCCCGCTCCAATGAAGTCAGTCCACCGGCGAGATCCAAGGCATGAGCTACTGCCACATCAGAATTCATATATTCCCATTCCCCCCAGCGGCCGAGCCCGTAAATTCCTTTTGTTCGCGCCCAAGCCAGAACCATTTCTATATCTTCCGGCTTCTTGATAGTATTCAAGGGATAGGCGAAGGCATTGTGATGGCGCCACTCACCCGGCGGACCGCTTCTCACACTATTGGTTTCCGTCCAGCAACCGCACGCAGCGGCGATGAAATTGTTACGGCATAACAGCCGGTGATAGGGTACATTTTCGTCAGGTATGTAGATCCAGTGGGCATCGCTAGTCTCGTTTCGGCTCACGTAATCCACATCCACGGAAGTATGGCGCAAACGGCCTACGGCATCCCTCACTTCCTCTGGAAGCGTGGCCAGTTCAAGCCACAGGGGCCAGGGAATAGTATTGATGATCCGCTTTCCCCGAAACCGTTCGTTGACGATGCCGGTTTGCACGTCCACCGACGTTACTTTCGTGCCGAGACAAAGGCTCTTACCAAGTTTTTCTCCCATACGCCGCCATACTTCTCCATAACCGAACGCCTTGGGATAAAGAAACGTGCCGTGTGCGGGAACGGTTCCTGCGGGCTTTTTCTCACGGCAGCTTTGCAGGGTCTGTTCATAAGAAACATCAGGCAGCTTGTGAAGCCAATAGACACCCAGATCATCAAGGTTCACCGACCAGATTTTCCGGTTATAGGGAAGCATGTAGATTTCGGATATTCGGTCACCGAGTTTCCATCGGATCCAGGCTGAAAACCGTGAGGGTTCCAGCATTCCGGTAACACATCCTGCCTTAGAAATAGAATCGAGAACTGCTGTTTGTTCATCCTCTGGAAGCTGGTAGATGTGGGATTCAAAGGGGTAGTCGATGTCATACCCCTCCATGTGGATACGGGTTATTCGCGAATATCTATTCCATTGTTTCTCTGGTAAAAAGCGAAAGAGAAAATCCATTACGCGGGCATTCTTCATATCAAGGAAATGTCCACCGCCAATGTCGAGAGGAGCGCCATCCACTTCCACGCTACGGCAAAGGCCTCCCGCTTCCTCCTCGGCCTCGACAACCACGAAAGATGTTTCCCCCGCATCCAGAAGCCCATGGGCAAAGGTCAGTCCGCTCGGCCCGGCGCCGAGAATCACGTAATCAAAGTCGTGTACGTTAGACATAACTACTTCTAGCGACGCAGACGGGTCCGCAGCCCGTCAACCCCGTAAAGAGCAAGGAAAATCAGGGCCGGCTCCACGGGAAGTCGATAGCGGGAATTCCCCGTGAAGAGGTGGATTACAGCGAAATAGGCAATCAGACCGACACAGGCCAACAGAACGGCGTAATGCCGCCGCATAAACATCCACACGATCCCCATCAACCCCAGCCCCCGCAAGGCGATCACAAATACCAAAGCCGTCACGGAAACAACCACCGCTGCCGGAGAAGAGCGCTTGAGAGCATAGATAACGGAACCGAGATGGCTATCGAAATTTCGCTCGCGCATGGCAGTAAAGGCGCTGGACGCGTCCAGACCTAGAAGATTATGGAAATTAGCCGCCCCAGCGGCCCCAAAAAATTGCGCCCAACCGTAGACATATCCCTTGGCAATGACGGAGGGATCATAAGAGAAAAGAGCTCTGGTATAGTCGCCGATCAGAGCATTCTTCTTCTCGCGCGCACTCATGGCTGCCCACTCGGCCCCACGGGCAGATGCATAGCCATTCTCCCAGCCGTAAGTTTTCCGTTCCGCCTCGGCCAAAGAAACCCCGGCGGCGTATTTTTCCAGATAGGCCACATTAGCCTGGATATATGCGAGCATCATAGCCGGCGGCGAGAGGGCAAACCCCTTTCCTGCCTGGGCGTTATGGACCATCCACGGTACGACCAGAACCCCTGCAACAGCCACCGCCGCCGCGCCCTGTCCAATCCGACCCATATAGGGACGTCCATGCCCCCCAGCCAGAGCCAAAAGCGGGAATAGGAGAGGCAGCATGCAAACAAGGTACTGGGCGGCTGGCCGGACGAGACAGGCCAGCCCCAGGAACAAACCCGATAAAAGTGCCGGCCTCAGGGAGGGCTCCTTGGCGTAACGCAGAACAGCCCACAAGGCCGCCGTGACGAACAAACTGTAAAGAGTATCGCTCTGGATCAGGTGGGCCGTAGCCACGGCATTGGGATTAAACACCACCAGCGCCAGCGCCACTAAGCCATACCTCGGAAGCCAAATCTCCACCATGGCACGAGAAAACAGTCCCGTAATCCACAGCAACACCACCTGTCCCAAGATAACCGGAATCAGAGATTTTCCTCCCCCTAACCATAACATCGCCGCGTCGAACAGTGGGAATAGAGGCTGGCGGTATGTCATGGAGATGGCGGGATTGTCCAGTTCTACCAGGGCACCGTATTTCAGCAAGGCTAGGGCGGGATTGTGCCAGGTACCGGCATCTGCACCATTAAGAAGCTGCCCACCCTCTTCCACAGCAAACAGAAGCGCTAGATTGACCAGAACAAAAAGTATGAGGATTGCTTGACCTGCACGAGACGTCATCAAGCCGACGCCGCCCGAAGGACCAGCGGGAACATGATCCCCACTGATTCCAAGTGTATGATTTTGATAGAGACTGCCCATGAGATATGGCCGATTTATAAATGATGCGGACGCCGGGTGTATAGCCTTTAAGCTAGGTCATTTCTCAGTCCCCGAGGGAGCGGAATAAGGAAATGGGAAATGCGGTTTGACGCCCCCCCCGCACCAGCGTTATCGTCCCCTTCCTTTCATCCTTAAAAAGACATCTTCCAATCTCCGTCAGAAACATAATGAAGTTTCTTTTTAACAAGAAATTGAAAAAGGTGTGGGGTGACGATCGGGAAGTCACCCTGGTGAACCAGGAAATTCTGAACAACAAGCCGGTATTCAGAAAACTGATTTCCGAATATTACCGGGAAATAGCTACCGCACTCCAGGAAGGCGGGCCGACCCTGGAAATCGGTAGCGGTGGTGGATTCTTTCGCGAGTACCATCCCCATGCCATCGCCTCGGATACGTTACAGGTGCCCGGCCTCGATGTTGTCTGCGACGCCACGCAACTGCCGTTCCGGGAGAGTTCCTTGAAAAACATCGTGATGCGGGGGGTGCTTCACCACATATACGATCCCATCTTGTTCTTTGAGGAATGCGGGCGTGCACTTGCCGAGGGCGGCAGGGTTATCATTAATGACCCTTATATCTCTCCCTTTTCATACTTCATCTACAAATACATTCATTTCGAATTCTGCGATCTCAAGGCTGACTGGAAGTTCAACAGAGGGCAACCGCTGATGGATTGTAACTTGGCCATGGCCACCATCATCTTCAAGAAACGGCTAGCAGACTTCAAGGAAAGACTTCCCCAACTTAAGATCGTGCACACCAATTATCATACCTTTTTCATCTACCTGCTCACCGGCGGCTACAGCTATCCCGCACTCATCCCCAGTTGGATGTTCGGCCCCGTCATGGCTATCGAAAGACTCTTGAAACCCCTGAGAATGCTACTCTCCAGCACGCTATTTATCGTCTTGGAAAAATACGGGAGCGCCGAGGACAAAGATTGAATCTCTCCTCCGAGATTTTTTACAGCTGCGGCAAGGAAGTGCAATTATTTCTAATTTAAGTGCAGGCGTTTCATGGCAATCTCACTATGCCGTGCCCAAAGTAACTACCACGTACGGTCGTTAGCTTGATTTACCAAACACCAAACCAAATCCCGACACCATGTACTATTGCGATAGGAAACATTATTGCTCCTGCTATTAGAAAGCCCCATCTATCGTCTGAAAAACAGACGAATAAATGCGTAAACCACGCTGCAACAGATATTGCAATTAATACTGGCGCTAACAGGGAATCACTCATTTCAATCCTCCTTTTTGTGTTTTTTTATTCAAATAATATCGAATTAACAATACCAACCCCAAAGGCGGGAAAATCAGCGCAACTATTGGTATTTTCCCAAAAATTAAAAATCTTGATTCTTTATCTTTAACTGGTTGGTTGCCCATAATTGCTCCTGCCTGTCTAGCTGACTCCGGTCTCTGCCCTTAGATGGCATCACCTACCTAAGCCATTACGAAACGTGCCCTTCATAACTCTCCCATCGGGATAGGTCGTGGTGCCCTGCCCGTGGTATTTGCCATCCTTCCATCCACCGACGTATTTAAGGCCATCTGGAAAGGTGAGGGTGCCATGCCCATGTCTTTTGCCACCCTTAAATTCGCCAACGTATTTGTTCCCATTGGCAAAGGTATGGGTGCCGTACCCATGTTTTTTGCCATCCTTCCATTCACCGACGTATTTGGTCCCATCGGGATAGGTCGTGGCGCCATGCCCGTGGAATTTGCCATCCTTATGTTCACCGACGTATTTGGTCCCATCGGCAAAGGTATGGGTGCCCTGCCCGTGGAATTTGCCATCCTTCCATTCACCAACGTATTTGCTTCCATCGTAAGAGGTATAGGTGCCGTGCCCGTGGTAATTGTTCTCCTTAAATCCACCGACGTATTTCTCCCCATCGGGGAAGGTATAGGTGCCCTGCCCGTGTCTGTTGTCATCCTTAAATTCACCGACGTATTTAGACCCATCGGCATAGGTATAGGTGCCCTGCCCGTGTTTGTTGCCATCCTTCCATTCACCGACGTATTTGGTCCCATCGGCAAAGGTATGGGTGCCCTGCCCATGTGGTTCGCCATCCTTCCATTCACCGGAGTATTTGTACCAATCGGCTGAGGTAAGGGTGCCCACGCAATTGGTCCAAGTATTCACGTCGCTGCCTTTACAGGGAGGCAGACTCCACCCCTCCGTTGAACTCAACAGAAGGAGGGCAGCGGGTATGCAGAAAATGGTGAGTA
>PVBE011429687.1_pt1 | contig 14764 bp, 14 predicted proteins | sample 1631181 | NCBI WGS metagenome assembly PVBE01 (sample SAMN08397723, study PRJNA350692) | Marine metagenome, whole genome shotgun sequencing project. | isolation source: water | place: Pacific Ocean | collected 2012-04
CTCCGGGCCGCCTGACCCGCTTCCTGGACAAGCGGGTGCTCCAGTGGTTTCTCGCACCCTACGAGGAGGGTCGGGTCTTCGGTCGCTTGTTCCGCGGGACCTCTGCGGTGGTCTTCCGCTTGCTCGGGTACATCTTTGGTCGGGAGTTCCTCGATGAGCTCGCGGAGTTCCTCTACATCTTCCGGGACCTCTACGATGGATTCCGGGAGCGAAATGAGGAGGTGATCCGACTGTTCCATGACCCAGGCACCACCTTCCTGGTGGTCTGTGCACCGACCAGTCCGAGCATCTCTGTGGCCCGGTACTTTCTCCATGAGCTCGGTGAGCGGAAGATGCCCTGCGCCGGAGTGATCGCCAATCAGGTACATCAGTGCGGCGGCGAGGAGATCGATCCCGGAAGTGTGGCGGGCAGGCTGGTCGAGGTGCATTCCGATGGACTGATTGAGCACACCGGTCCTCAGCTGATGGCTCGTCTGGGGGCGGCACACCGCCGACTGGTGGGCCTGGCGCGCGCAGAGGAAAAACTGATCTCTTCAATCGAAGGCCTGATGGACCCCGGATCCGCCCTGTGGCGTGTGCCTCGGTTCGAGGGAGAAGTTCATGATATCCATGCGCTTGGCAAAGTGGGAGCCTCACTTCGGGGTTAACGAACAACCACTATCAATCCCCTTGGCTATAGTGGTCGTGCCCTGGAGTGCTGAATGAACCGGATCTGCTTGCTGATAGCGTTGTTAGTGACGGGCGCCATGGGAGGCCAGGCAGCCGGAGCTCCTCCGCTCGATCCAATGAACAGGGTCCATGCGGGGCTCAGCGTTACCGATGCCCTGGGTATCGGGATGGGCTTTGACTCCCGGATGACCAACATCATCTACATGGATGTGGGCGCATTTATGTCTACCGGAGATCCGGAGGCAGACACCACCATTCCGGACAAGGATGGAGAGAATACCTGGCTGCTTCGCCACGGGATCTACCTCGCGCCCGGGTTCCGGATACCTCACAAGCAGCCGGAGAAGATCCAGTGGGATGTGTTCTTCCGGGGAGGCTTCTCCGGGGTGTGGGCAGCGGATGCGGCCTCGGACTACGCTCAGGTGAGCAACCTCGGCTTGTTCGGTGGCGGAGAGCTGATGATCAAGTCTGGCAATATCGGTATTCGCCTCTCCAACAAGATGTTCTACTTCAAGCCCTACTCCAAGTATCGGGAGAATGAGGTCGCGGTGGTGCGGCCTCAGTACGGCGCTGAAGCCATCTACCAGTTCTAGCCAGGCACAGAAGCTCTCAAGACGGGTCCCTATCGGGGGTCGAAGCTCAAGAGTGCCTGGTGTGCGATGGGCACAAATTGCTGGGATGTTCGCGTGCGCAGGATGAGGCCCACAGGCACCTCGTAGCGGCCGAGCGTGTACTGCAGCTTGATGGCCGCTGGCGTCTCTAAGGTGAGCTTGGCGCACGCTGCTATGGCATCTGCTCCGTTGGTCGGGAAGATGGCTCGCTTGGTGGTGACCAGCGCGATGCGGTTGCATGGGATCAGCGCGAGCAGGCGGGCAGTCTCTGTGGTGACCCCTCGGTTCACGGCGGCCTTGCCTTGTGGCGTGGAGGTATCTACATCGCCCTTGATGCGGGTCTTGAGCTTGCCCGAGTCCAAGGTGAGCGATCCCTCGACACTCAAGCGTCTGAGCCCCTTGCTGATCCGCTTGGTGTCGATCCAGTGGACCAGCTTGGTGCTGGTAGCAGCAAAACTCAACTCATTGAAACTAGCTGATGCTCCCTCGAGTGCGCTGGGCAGGTCCGCACGGGTCAGGGTGTCAGCACGGTGCCCCAGGCTCCCGAGAGTGCCTCGGACCACGGCGTTGCCATTCCACTGAATCACTACATCACCTGCTGCGTGTGCCCACTCATCTCCAAGCTGGACCTTCTGCAGGACCACGCTGCTCGGCGGCAGGGAGAGGGTCATCGTCTCCGAGCGCACCAAGGGAGCGTCCGGATCGTTCAAGGGGAAGGTGAGATCGGGGTTACCCGGGTGGAGCATGGACCGTGCCTCCACCTTGAAGGAGGTGGAGATGGTCTGCAGGTCTGTGTCGTAGACAAAGAAGTTGCCGCAGTCTTCCCTCACTCTCAGCCGAATGGTCTCACCTGGCCGCCAGACCTTCTCGTAGTTCTGCTTGGATTCATCTCTCCAGGGGTTCTTTGAGGTCGGGTCATGGGAGAGGTGGTTGTCCCCCCTTCCCTGACGACTGCGCTTGGGGTCCAGTTCGCAGCGAACGGTTCCGTGGGTCCCCTTCATGGTGAACTCACCCAGGAGATCGGGGGAGCTCAGCAGGTGGGCGGAGTTGTTGGTCGCATCCACCACGAGGCCTGCACCAAAGCTGTCCTTGGCCTTTGCTAGTCCCTTCTTGCCCTTCCTTCGGGGCGTGGGCGTGGGGCTGGTTGCCTGCAGCAGGGCGCGGGTCCGCGAGAAAGGATGGAAGACCTGGTAGTCCTGTACCTTGAGCGTGATCCCCACGATGGCACCGCTGTCCTTGACGGGTGCAGGTGCGACTCCCTCTGCCTTGGGGGTGGCGCTGGTGGGGGCTTGGGGTGCGGGCGACTCACTGCAAGCCAGGAAAACGACGAGCAGTAGTGGGGCAGGGTTCAGCATGGAGGAGGTCTACCACGCCACCTGCAACAGTGCCCTCATGGCGCCGCGATGGTCCCGTCTTGTGCCACCCGGATCGATGTCCCGGGGAAGTCCTCTGTGGAGAGTACGCGGATGGCGTTGATGGACTCATTCGTGTCATCTGGAGCCGGAACGCCTCGTCCCAGCTGGCGTGTGGGCAGCAGTTTTCCACCAATGAAGCTCCCATCGGGTCGGACTGTGGCCTCGAGAACCACACCGAGACCGCTGATGCCGCGGATATTGAAACGACCATAGGTGGCGAAATTGCCCAGGCTGTAGGCGATGAGTCGGCCCTTGTAGACCTCCATGCCTCGCAGCACATGGGGCCCGTGCCCCAGCACCATGTCGGCACCCGCATCGATGACGACCCGCGCGAACTTCCGTAGATGACCCCGCTTCTCACCGTAGAAGGTCTCCATGCCGTGCGGCACATGAGTACGCGATTTGCCCTCGGCTCCCCCATGGAAGCTCACGATCACCACATCGTGGGTGCTGGCCAGGGAGGCGACGAGCTTGGCGGCCGTCTCGTGATCGTTGATGTAGTGACATGACTTGCTCGTGTGGAAGCCGATCATGGCGACCTTCAAGCGGTTCTTCTCCACGCTAGCCACATCACCGGGGCGCCCTGAGTGAGCGATGCCCAAGCCATCGAGCAGGGTCTCGGTCTGCCGACGACACTCCTCGCCAAAGTCGCCGGCGTGGTTGTTGGCTGTGCTCAACAGATCGAAGCCGGCAGCCTTGAAGGCTGGCGCGTAGCTCGCTGGCGTGCGGAAGGCATAGCAAGAGCCCGGCTTGGCATCCGGTCGGCACTTGTTGGTCTTGCCCCCATCACACAGAGGCCCCTCCAGATTGCCGAAGGTCAGATCCGCGTCCTGGAGCCACGTGGAGACCTTGGCAAAGGACGATGCGCTGCCATCCGCTGGAAGATTGCCTCCGGGGAAGTCCGTGCCGATCATCATGTCCCCCACAGCCCGGATTCGCAGGGTGGTGCCTTGTGGTACCTGGGAAGCAAAGGTCTTGGGCGCACCCTGGGCCTGCTGGCTCAGCATTTGTTGGGCCTTCAGCTGATCTCGGGCCTGCGCCAGGTAGAGGTCCCGGTCCGCGTGGCTTGCCGGCACCTTCTCCCATGCCTGGACGACGGCCCCCCAGTCGGAGCGCAGCCAGTGGGCCCAGCCCAGCTCCCACAGGCATTCCTCGTGCGCCGGGTCGCGCGCCAGGCAGGCCTTCAGGTGCTTGGTCGCTGTGGCCGGGTCCTTTGCCTGCAGCGCAGTGCGCCCAAGGGCGAGATCCGGATCCTCAGGGGGGGTACCTGTATCGGCGAGCGCGAACGAGAGCAGTGCGATGATCAACATGTGCCCGGACTAACGCGCTGAATGCAAATCTTGAGAGCTTCGCGCGCGCGCGCGCATTACGTGCGCGAGACCGGGAACATGTGTGCTGCGCTACTGCACCACCTTGACCCTGCATCAGACCGCTCGCGGGAGGCCCTGTGGACGACATAGCCAATGCGCTGATCCACATCGATATCGAAGAGGAGATGCGCTCCTCGTATCTGGACTACTCCATGTCCGTCATCATCGGCCGGGCCCTGCCCGACGTCCGAGATGGACTCAAGCCCGTCCACAGGCGCATCCTCTATGCGATGTTCCGAGAGGGGAACCTCTCCAATCGTCGGTACTCGAAGTGTGCAGGTGTGGTCGGTGAGGTGCTCAAGAAGTACCACCCCCACGGAGACTCCGCGGTCTACGATGCGCTCGTTCGCATGGCCCAGCCCTGGAACATGCGTCAGCCCCTCGTGGACGGCCAGGGCAACTTCGGATCGGTCGACGGCGACCCGGCTGCTGCGTATCGGTACACCGAGTGTCGAATGACCCGCGTGGCCGAGGAGTTGTTGTCAGACATCGACAAGGACACGGTCCAGTTCGTCCCCAACTTCGATGGTGCGACCGAGGAGCCTGAGGTTCTACCGGCGGCCTTCCCGAACCTGCTGGTCAATGGCTCCGACGGCATCGCTGTTGGCATGGCGACCAAGATCCCGCCCCACAATCTCGGTGAGGTGATCAACGGTCTCGTGGCGCTCATCGATGACCCTGACATCAGTGTCGAGGGTCTGATGGAGCACATCCCGGGCCCGGACTTCCCCACCTCGGGAACCATCTATGGCCGCTCAGGGGTCTACGAGGCCTACACCACCGGGCGAGGCAAGGTGGTGGTTCGGGGCAAGGCCCACTTCGAGGAAATCGAGAACTCCAGCCGGTCGGCCATCATCATCGATGAGCTTCCCTACCAGGTGAACAAGGCTCGCCTGGTCGAGCAGATTGCGGACCTGGTCAAGTCCAAGCGCATCGACGGCATCGCGGCACTCCGAGATGAGTCGGACCGTAGCGGTATGCGAATTGTGGTGGAGCTGCGACGGGACGCTGTCCGGGAAATCATCCTCAACCACTTGTTCAAGCACACCTCGCTGCAAGGGACCTTCGGGGTCATCTTGCTATCGATCGTCCACAACCAGCCGATGGTGCTGACCCTCAAGGAGATGCTCGCTCATTACCTGAGCCATCGAAGGGATGTCACGGTTCGGCGGTGTCGGTACGAGCTTCGCAAGGCTGAACAGCGCCAGCACATCCTGGCCGGCTACCTGATTGCTCTGGACAACCTCGACGAGGTCATCGCTCTGATTCGGGCGTCTGCGACCCCAGAAGTGGCCCGGATGGGCCTCATAGAGAGGTTCTCACTCACGGAGGTCCAGGCACAGGCCATCTTGGACATGCGCCTGCAGCGCCTCACCGGGATGGAGCGGGCCAAGATCGAGCAGGAATACAAGGAGCTCGAGGACCGCATCACATATCTCAAGGAGATCCTGGGGAGCGAGGCCCGGCTGCTCGAGGTCATCAAGGATGAGGTGATTGCGATCCGGGACAAGTACGCCACCGAGCGGCGCACCGACTTTATTGAGGCCAGCGGCGATCTGACCATCCTCGATCTCATCGCGGATGAGGATCAGGTCATCACGCTGAGCGTGACCGGCTACATCAAGCGGTCCAGCCACGCGGAGTACCAGGAGCAGCGCCGAGGAGGCTTTGGAAAGCGTGGGATGAAGACGCGGGAAGAGGATCAGGTCCAGGAGATCTTCGTGGCATCGACCCACTCCCACCTGCTGATCTTCACGACTCAGGGACAGGTCTACAAGGTGCCGGTCTACAACATCCCGGAGACCCGCAGGGCCGCACGGGGGACCCCCATCGTGAACCTCCTGGGCCTGGACAAGGATGACGACATCGCCAGCGTCATCAGCGTGCGGGACTTTGATGAGGAAGTGGATCTGATCTTCTGTTCGAGGAAGGGTCTGGTCAAGCGAACCCGCCTCAACGATTACCGGAACATCCGGGCCTCGGGTATCCGGGCATATGACTGTGCGGATGGGGACGAGCTGCTCACGGTGCGGAAGGCCCGGACCGAGCAGGATGTGCTGATTGTGACAGCAGCGGGCAAGTCCATTCGTTTCCCCGGTGTCAATGAGAAGGGGGAGCTTGAGGTCCGCCACATGGGCCGAGTAGCCCGCGGAGTGCGGGGAATCACGCTGAAGAATGAGGACACCATCTGCGGGATGGAGATTCTCGAGGACGACCCGACGGCTCTCCTGCTGACCGTGACTGCCAATGGCTTCGGAAAGCGTACTGCGGTGGAGAAATACCGCCGTCAGGGCCGGGGCGGTCAGGGTGTCATCAACATCCGCGTGAACGAGAGGAATGGGCCGGTCGTGGGCAGTGTGCAGGTCCACGACAACGACCGGATCATGCTGATCACGAACACCGGCAGGGTCATCAAGATCGGGGTCCAGGACATCCGGGAGACCCAGTCACGAGCAGCCCTGGGCGTCACGCTCATGCGGGTCGAGAAGGGCGAGTACATCGTCGCCGTCACGCGGGTGGTGGAGCCGGAAGAAGATGAGGGTGAAGAGGGCGCGGAAGATCCCGCTGAGACTGCCGCTGCTGAGGAATAGGGCGACGGTTTGGTGACGAACTGGACCCTCGGGGTTGAGGGTCCGGCCTGGAGCGGCTATCAGGGCCCGGTATGTGGGAAGGACTTTCGAAGCGAGAGCGTCGATACCTGTGGACTGGCGTTGGATCTGCGCTGGGCACGGTGGTCGCGGTGGTCTGCCTCTGGGCAAGCCCCCTCTCCCCGGTTTCCCTGGACAACTCGGCACTTCAGGCAGCCAGCGGCAGCCCTGCGGTAGCCGTCGATACCTATCTGGAGAAGGCCGATGGTTGGGGAACCAGCCTGCAGAAAGGAGAGGCCCTCTGGCGAGCGGCTGAGCTCGCCCATGTGGAGCTCTCGGACCCGACGCTGGCCACCTCGATCATCGAAGATCTGATCGTCCGCTTCCCCAAGCATCCTCGTGTCGCAGACGCCCATGCCCGCGTGGCGTGGATTCACTCTGTACACAACCAGGACCCGGTTCGTGCCGGCACGCGATGGATTGCAGCAGCAGCAGTGGCGCCCAGCCACCCGGATGCGGGTCGCTGGATGCTGGATGCGGGTCTGGCCTTTGCTGCGGCAGGTGACTCCGGACGGGCAATGATTGCGCTGGCCAAGGCCGCCAACCGCCCGGACCAGGCTGTGGCGGCTCGACTGGCCCAGGGCCGGATGCGCCTCGCGACCGATCCCGCACAGGCCTATGTGGACTACGACGCTGCGTTCCGTGCCGGTGCAACCGGTGAGGATCGACGGCTGGCGCGTCTGGGCATGGCCACGGCACTTGAGCACCTCGACCGCAGAGAGCAGGCACTCGCTGAGCTCGATGAGGCCGTTGAGGAGGGCATGAGCGATGCAGCCCTTCGGCGCCGTCGCAAGCGGCTGCAGGCTCGCCGCAACCCCTAGTGCTGCTGCTCGCCCTTGTCTTGGGCTGTGCACCTCAGGAAAAGGACACGGCGGATCCGGAGACGGTGGATACCGGCAGCAGCAGCGATGATTCGGGGCAAAACTCCTCCGACCCATTCGCAGAGATCGATCCCAGCAGCTTGCCTGCCGGCAGCAACCCATGTCGGGAGCCCGTCTACGTGCATGTTGATGAGGTCGTGGACGGTGACACGGCACGCGTGACAAGCGGGCGCGGGAGCGAGCGAGTGCGCTTCATCGGTATCGATGCGGCCGAAGTGGACCACGATGGAGACTGGGATGAGTGCTGGGCAGAAGAGGCCCGGGCACACGTCGTAGAGCAGATCGAGGGAGTCGGCGTGTGGCTTAGCTTCGATGCAGAGTGCGAGGATGATTACGGGCGGACCCTGGCCTACGTGCACACCCGCCCGGGAGACCAGGGGTTTTTGCAGCGCAGTCTGCTCTCAGAGGGCTGGGTCCAGACCTTTGCAGTCTCTCCCAATACCAGCTTCGCCAGTCAGTTTACTCAGGATGAGTCTTCCGCCCAGGCCTCGGGTGCTGGCCTGTGGGGCGCTTGCAGCCGCTGAGTTAATCGGCCCCATGGACGAACACCGACTCCCGCGCGCTGAGGCGCTGCTCGAAGAAGCCTGCCGCCACATTCCTGGTGGCGTGAACTCACCGGTCCGGGCCTTTGCTGCCGTGGATGGCTCACCCCCATTCATCGTGGGCGGGAAGGGCTCGTGGATCGAGGATGTGGATGGATACCGCTACCTAGATCTAGTCGGGTCCTGGGGTCCGCTGATCCTCGGCCACGCCCATCCGGCAGTGGTGGCTGCAGCGGTCGCTGCGGTCCAGCGGGGATCGAGCTTTGGTGCCCCGACCGAGGGTGAGGTTCGCTTTGCTGAAGAGCTGGTCAGTGCACACCCTGTGCTGGACATGGTGCGCCTGTGTTCCTCGGGAACCGAGGCCACCATGCATGCGATTCGTCTGGCCCGAGGCTTTACGGATCGCGAGGTGATCGTGAAGATCGACGGCTGCTACCACGGGGCGCATGATGCGGTACTTGTGGCTGCAGGATCGGGCGTAGCGACCTTTGCAAAGCCGGGCTCTCCCGGGATCCCCGCTGCGGTTGCTGCCCTCACTCGCACCGCCCCATTTCATGATCTCCAGACGGTAGAACAGCACCTCGAGAAGGGAGATGTGGCTGCGGTGATCCTGGAGCCTGTGCCTGGGAATATGGGCTGCATACCGCCCGATCAGGAGTACCTCGATGGGCTGCGGAAGCTCACGCGGGATCACGGGACGCTTCTCATCATCGATGAGGTGATGACCGGCTTTCGGGTGGCGCGTGGAGGGGCATGCGAGCGTTTCAGCATCGATGCGGACCTGGTCACGCTGGGCAAGATCGTGGGCGGAGGCTTCCCTCTTGCTGCATTCGGTGGGCGTCGGGAGATCATGGCCCGACTCAGTCCGGCAGGCCCCGTCTACCAGGCAGGGACCCTCTCCGGAAATCCGGTAGCAGTCGCTGCTGGGCGGGCCACACTCGCGCTGCTGACAGACCAGGTCTATGCATCGCTGGAGGCATCAGGTGAGGCAGTGGAGGCTGCACTTCGCCCAGAGGTGGAGCGGCTTGGACTGAGCATGAGCCGGGTGGGATCGATGTTCACCATCTTCTTCCGGGCCACGGCTCCCCGCAGCTTTTCGGAGGTCGCGCAATGCGACATGGAGCGCTTCGGTCACTTCCATCGGGCGGCTCTCTCACAGGGCGTCTATTTGCCGCCCAGCCAGTATGAAGCAGCCTTTTTGCCGGCTGGATTGACCGAGGATGAAACCGCCCATCTGACGAATGGAATCCTGGCAGCACTGGGTACCTCTTGAGTCCATCAGTGATCCATAGGTGTGGGCGCTTTGACGCCCTCAAGAGCCTGTGATAAACCCCGCGACCCAAACCGGGCTTGGAAGCTTCGCGGATGTTTGATCCGAAGGCACTGAAGGGCATGGTGAGGGCCTCGGCGATGGTCTTCGAGCTCGGAGTTCTTGTCGTGGCAGGTGCCCTGGCTGGTTTCTGGCTGGATTCGCGCCTGAACTCTTCTCCGCTGCTGCTCACCTTGCTCTCTCTCACCATGCTGGTGGGGGGGATGGTCCGAATCCACCGCACACTCCAGCGAATGGATGCCGACAATGATGGCAAACCCCCTCATCCGTAGCGTCCTCCGCATGGCCATCGGCCTGCTGGTGCTGCTGACGATCGGCGGGGCCCTCGCGCAGGGAAATGACTTCGGCGTGGGTGTGATGATGGGTGGTGTGGTGATGCTCCTGAGCTTCATGCTGGGCGGAAGGCTCGTTTCGAAGCTCAGCGATGCAGCCAGTGCGGGTGTTGTCGGCGGCGGCGGCGGGGTCGCGATGGTCAAGCTTCCGGTGTTGGTGCTTGCGATCTGGGCCCTGGTAGAGAGATTTGATCCCCTGGCGGTGGTGCTCGGCGGAAGCGTGGTGACCATCGCCATCGTGCTCGTGGCCTCGGGAGAGGTGATGCGACAAGTGCCCGAGGAGACGGCATGATTCACTTCTCATGGTGGACTTCGGAGCTGACCGGCAGCCTGGCGGAGCGCTTGGTGCACTCCACCCCTCTCTTCAAGAGCGCGGATCACGCTCAGTCCCTGGGCCACGCGATCACCTTCCTGAATGCATGCACGGTGGCATGCATCCTCCTCTTCCTCAGCGTACTGGCTCGCCTGGGCCTGAACAGCGCAAGGAAGCGGGGCGGCACCATGCAGTTTGTGCCCGATGGCTCCATGACATCGCGGAATGTCTTTGAGCTCATCGGCGGCGGCCTGTATGACCTGACCAAGGAGCTTTTGGGCAAGGATGCCCCGAGGTTCTTCTGGCTGGGTGCAGGCCTCTTCTTCTACATCCTGATCTGCAACCTGATCGGGCTCGTCCCCGGCATGCTGCCACCCTCCGACTCGCTGAGCCACAACGCGGCCATGGCGCTGGTCGTGGTGCTGATCTTCAATGGGTCCGGACTCATCGCCAACAAGCTTGGCTATGTGAAGCACATGTGCGGCCCGTGGATGGGATTTGCCGGCCTGTTCATCAACATCCTGCTCTTCCTCATCGAGTTTCTCAGCTTCCTCATCGTTCGCCCCTACTCGCTGAGCCTCCGCTTGATGGGCAACATGATGGGCGACCACATGGTCTTCTCCATCATGTCGGGCGTCCCCGAGACGTTGATTGGGTCCGAGACCATGGTGACCCAGATCATCACGGTTATCGCCACAAGCCTCTACCCCATTCTCTTTTTGGCCCTGGGCATGCTCGTGTCCCTCATTCAGGCCTTTGTGTTCACTCTTCTTTCCCTGATTTACATCGCGCTTGCGGTCGCCCATGAGGACGATCACTAGCCTTCTCTGGAGACATCATGTCCAAGCTGAAGACCCTCATTCCTGCTCTTGCTCTGCTGCTCGTTCCGAGCCTGGCGTTCGCTGAGACTGCTGCCGCTGGCGGCGGTGGCGGCGGCATGGTCGGCCTCGGTGCTGGTCTGGCCATCGGCCTCGCTGCCCTTGGCTGCGGCCTCGGTCAGGGCCGCCTGGCGGACTCCGCCATGTCCGGCATGGCCCGGAACCCCAGCGCTGCTGGTGGTATCCGGACCTCGATGATGCTGGCGCTCGCCTTCCCCGAGTCCCTCGTGCTGTTCTGCTTCGTCATCGCCATCATGATGCTGGGCAAGATCTAAGCAGCAGGACGCTGCAGGGCCGTGGATGCCCCGCTCGTGCGCAACCCGACCTCTCTGGATGATCTTCCGGGGGGGTCGGGTTGTCGTGTCTGGGGGTCGACTATGACCCCGATGCCGGGTATGGCTGAACCCACACCCAGGAGGCGAACATGCGCCTGACACTTATGCTCTCTCTGTTTGTGATGTTCCTCGGGTTCTCCCAGGATGCACAGGCCAAGCGAAAGAAGAAGCGCAAGGGCCCTGCCCCTGCAGGCTGGGTGGAGGGGGAAGAAGGCAAGCCGGCTTGCTACAACCCGCCGGACTGGGAGCAACTACAGCTCATCGATCGCAAGATGAAGCGCAGCGAGGTCATGGATGAGTTCATGGGCCAGTGGAAGGGCAATCGCAGCGACGGAGTGAGCTTTGATTCGTACACCATCGACAAGGTGGACACGGTCTTGCTGGGCCGGCCTGAGAGGATCGAGGAGGTCGCAAAGGAAAACTATGCGCTGTGTCAGAAGGGTGATGTGACTGCATGGGAGCGATGGGCTGCGAGCCTTCCCGGCAAGCTCACCGCCGGCGAGTGCCGGAAGCCACTGGACTACACGATGTTCGATCACCTTGAAATCGGGACTGGCTGGCAGCGTCAGCTTCCCATCTGCAAGGGAGACAAGATTGTGCTCAAGGCCTCTCCTCAGGACAAGTACAGAGTCACGGACGATGGGCCCTGGATCAACGTTGCAGGAGATGGAGGAAAGCCCACGGTGGGCATGTCGGATTGGCCCTGCAACATCCCGGGCTGCCTGGCTGGCATCTTGATGTTCCGCTTTGTCGGAGAGAGCGGCCAGACTTCCCTGTATGTGGCGGGTACCGAGCTGACCTTCACCGCACCGGAGCATGGGACCATCGACTACCGGATCAACGACACCCAGTTCTACGACAACAAGTGGCACACGGCTGGGGGAATTACCGACCACACCTCCATTGAGATCAGTCCCAGCCGATGAATCCGAGGGCCAGGAAGGCACTCTTCGCTCTGGTCCCCCTGGTGGTGGTCCTGGGCGGCGCGGAGATGGGCCTTCGGGCCTCGGGATGGCCCAAGCTGACGGGCAGCTTTGAGCACAACGAGCCCTTCTGGCTCACGCCGGCGGATCTCCAGACCAAGACCTACGCGCACAAGGAAAGCGGCGGTAGCTTCAAGGTCTCGAGCAATGCCGACGGGCTCCGCTTTCCTCTGTACAGTCGAGAGAAGCCCGAGGGTACTCACCGGGTGATGGCGCTTGGATGCTCGACCACCTTTGGGTGGGGCGTGGATGATGACGCCAGCTACCCCGCCCAGCTCCAGCGGCTGATCACCGACCAGGGCTACGGGGCTGTGGAGGTCATCAACGGAGGGCAGCCCGGCTACACCAGCTTCCAGGGCCGGTGGCTGTGGGATGAGGCGCTGCAGCACTATGAACCCGACGTGGTGCTCATCGGCTACGTCGTCCAGGATGCGCGGAAGGCAGCCTACACCGACAAGAGCCAGGCGGTGCTGCAGAAGGACCACCGCTTCATGAAGGACAATGTGCTCTACCGGAGCCTGCTCTATCTGGGCCTGAGGGATCTCATTGGCAGCGTGCAGGTGAAGGCCAAGGAGCGCCCAGAGGGCGGTGAGGGTGGCGTGTACCGGGTGCCACCCAAGGACTTTGCGGACAACCTGCGGCATCTTGTCGGTGCGGTGCAGGATCTGGGGGCCCGCGCAGTGGTCTTTGGCTTCCCGCTGGAGCGGGAGGGGTATACTGCGCAGCACCGCCGGATCCTCCAGGCGGCAGCATCGGAGCTGCACGTGTCTCATCTCGATCTCCAGGACCGCATGGACTCGGCCAGCAGGGAAGAGCGCCTGTACTTTGAGCGGGACAGAGGTCATGCAAACGAGGCGGGCAATCGCCGGATCGCCAAGTGGGTCTATGAATTCCTGCTCGTGCAGCAGATGCTGGGGAGTGAGACATGAAGCGGGACTCCACACTGGTTTTGCTGACTCTCAATGAGATCGATGGGCTGAGGCAGTGCTGGGATGCGCTGCCGCTCGACGAGTTCCAGACCGTCCTTGCCGTCGATGGTGGGTCGACGGATGGGTCTCGGGAGTTCATGACACAGCGGGGTGTGCCCATCCTGGACCAGTCCATTCCTGGCCGAGGCGTGGCCTTCCGCGTGGCCGCAGAGGCTTCCACTACGGACCGCATTGTCTACTACTCGCCGGATGGAAATGAGGACCCTGCCGACATCGTTCGGCTCGATGATCTGATCATGAACGGTGCGGATCTGGCCATCGCCAGCCGTTTCGCTGAAGGGTCGGTCAACGAGGAGACGGGCGCGGTCCGGGCTCGGGCCCGGGTGAACCAGACGCTGACCTGGGTGGCCAACCGGCTGTTCAACCACGGACCCTTCGTCACCGACACCATCAATGGATTTCGTGCGATGCATCGGCGGGCGTTCCTGGACCTGGACACCTCGGTGAAGCGCTTCCCTATCGAGTACCAGATCTCGATCCGCGCGATGCGTCGGCGCTGGCGCATCGCGGAGGTCGCGACCATCGAGGGTCAGCGGGCTGGTGGGGAGTCCAAGGCCATCAGCTGGCCCGTGGGCAAGGACCACATCAAGGTGCTGCTCAGTGAGCTCCCGGGTGCGAGGCCCCTGTCATGACACGTGAGGAGGAGGTCCGGGCACTCGTCTCCCGACACATGGACCTCGCCACCGACTGCCCACCTGACCGCCTCCCGCTTGCGCTCCCACCATTTGGTGCGGAGGAGGTGGAGGCTGCTATTGAGACCCTGCTTGGCGGCTGGCTCACCATGGGCAAGCAGTGCCAGGCATTCGAGGAGAGCTGGGCGGATGAGGTCGGAGTGGGACATGCCATCTGCGTGAACTCCGGCTCGAGCGCGCTCCTCGTGATGCTCGGCGCACTCATCGAGACCGGTGTCTTGCAGCGTGGTGACGAGGTGATTGTCCCTGCTGTGGGCTGGTCCACCTCGCTGTTCAGCGTGGCCCAGATGGGGCTCATACCCGTGCTCAAGGATGTGGATGCCAGCTCACTCTGCCTGGAGGGCGAGCACGATAGGCCGGTCCTTGCCCTGCACCTCCTGGGCTGCCCTTCTCGGGCCACCGGACCGGTGGTGATCGAAGATGCATGTGCGGCCCACGGGGCCCGGATCGGAGAAAGAGCTGTCGGGAGCGTGGGGGTGGCGGGTGCGTTTTCCTTCTTCTTCTCTCACCACCTCTCCACGGTGGAGGGCGGCATGGTCACTACGGATGACCCGAAGATTGCGTATGCGGCCCGGAGCCTTCGGGCCCACGGGTGGGTGCGGGAGCGAAGCGATTCTCTAGCGCTTGCCAAAGCCCACCCGGAGATCGACCCGCGCTTTCTCTTTGTATCCACGGGAATGAACGTCCGTCCGACTGAGATTACCGGTGCCTTTGGGGTTCGGCAGGTGCCCAAGCTCGAGGGATTTGTGGAGCGCCGACGAGCCAATCACGCAAGC
>PVBE011272791.1_pt1 | contig 14761 bp, 10 predicted proteins | sample 1631181 | NCBI WGS metagenome assembly PVBE01 (sample SAMN08397723, study PRJNA350692) | Marine metagenome, whole genome shotgun sequencing project. | isolation source: water | place: Pacific Ocean | collected 2012-04
GTCCGGCTACGATGCGATTAACACTGCACCGGGGACCGAATCTGCCCCTTCATGAATAATGCGGGCTAGAAGTCGTGCGTCCCAACCCGCACCAGTGGAACGTGGCCGGCCACTCGGGTGTGGTTCGGGTGCGCTACAAGATCTACGGGGACCGCGTGGATGGCACCTACCTGGCCGTCGACACGACCCACGCGCACATCAACATGCCCGCAGCGCTGATGTGGGCGCGGGGGCTCGAGGAGAGACCGGCGTCGGTCCGGTTCGATCTGCCTCCGGGGCAGGGCTGGCGGGTGGCGACGCAGCTGTATCCGTCCGAGGCCCCGCACACGTTCACGGCCCCGAACCTCCAGTACCTGCTGGACAGCCCGGTCGAGCTGAGCGCCTTCATGCTGCGGACCTTCGCGACGTCCGACCTGGCTTCCGGTCGGCAGCGGCCGACGTTCAGACTGGCGTTGCACCACTACGGCACCGAGGCGGAGGCCGATCGCCTCGCGGCCGACACGGAGAAGATCGTCCGGCAGTCCCACGCCATCTTCGGCGAGTATCCCGAGTACGACGCCGGAACCTACACGTTCATCGCCGACTATCTGCCCTATGCGAGCGGTGACGGCATGGAGCATCGCAACAGCACCATCTTGAGTTCGTCGGGTGCGCTCCGCGATGCGCGTCAGCGCAAGCGGCTTCTCGGCACGATCGCCCACGAGTTCTTTCACTGCTGGAACGTCGAGCGGATCCGGCCGCGGAGCCTGGAGCCTTTCGACTTCGAGCGAGCGAACATGTCGGGAGAGCTCTGGCTCGCCGAAGGCTTCACCAGCTACTACGATGGGGTCATCCTTCACCGGGCGGGTCTGTGGAGCCTGGAAGAGACGCTGGCAGACCTCGCCCAGACCATCAACACCGTCGCGTTCTCGTCGGGTCGCCAGGTACGATCGGCAGAGCAGATGAGCCAACAGGCGCCGTTCATCGACGCGGCCCGATCGGTCGATCGGACCAACCGATCCTCGACCTTCATCTCCTACTACAGATGGGGTGCCGCCATTGGCCTTGGCCTCGACCTCACGCTTCGCGAGCGCTCGGGCGGGGCGGTCACGCTAGATGATTTCATGCGTGCGATGTGGCGTTCACACGGCAAGTCGGGCGAGCGTGTCCCGGGCCGGGTCGGTCGACCCTACGATATAGCCGAGGTGCGCGAGCTCCTCGGGGAGGTCGCCGGGGATCGGGCCTTCGCTGACGCCTTCTTCGAGCGCTACATCCAGGGGCGCGAGGTTGTCGACTACGCGGCCCTCCTCGAGCAGGCGGGCCTCGTCCTCCGCAAACGTGCTCCCGGACGTGCCTATCTCGGAAACGTACGCCTCGATTTCGGAGAAGACGGTGCGACGCTCGAGAGTCTCGCCCCCTTCGGATCCCCGATCTACGCGGCGGGTCTGGAGCAGGACGACGTTCTCGTGTCTCTGGACGACGACCCGATCACGTCGACGGCACAAATGACGGCGTTCTTGGAGTCCCACCGGCCCGGTGACCGCGTGACGGTCGTCTTCAGGCGGCGGGACGGACGTCGCGTACAGGCCGCCCTCACGCTCGCGGAAGAACCCTGGCTCGAGCTCGTTCCCGACGAGCAGACGGGCCGCTCCCTAGGCGATGCCGAACGAGCCTTCCGCGAGGCCTGGCTTGGTGGCGCCGGACGCTAGCCACGGGCTGCTAGCCTACGGCAAACGCAGATCCACGGTGTCGAAGCTGATCTCGACCCGGGTCGGGTTGCCCGCGTCGATGCGGGTCCCCACCTCCCGCACGAGTCCACCCGCGGGCTGCTGGACGATCAGCCGGTGCGAGCCGGTCGGCACACCGTCCAGCCGGAAGCGCCCCTGGGAGTCCGTCACTGTAAAGTAGGGATGATCGAAGACGTAGAGCCAGGCCGTCATCCAGGCGTGGATGTCGCAGATGATCTCGATCGGTCGCCCGCCGAGTGCCTCGAAACGGTGTGTGTAGGCATCGCCATCGCCCGTGTAGGCGCTGAAGCGGTTGGCGGGGACGCGGTCGGTCGACCGGACGTTATGGTTGGCAGGATCCTCGCTCGTGAATCGGACCGGCTGACCCTCCCGTACCGCCAGGACGGGAGGTCTGAAGAGCCACCCCCGTTGGTGGAGGATGGCCGGCGGGAGGTCTCTGGGAGACCCTGGGACCTCGGGGTGCTCGAGGAAGACGACGGCGTTGCGGAGTCCGTGGGTCTCCGGGGCCACGACCAGCACGTGCTGTTCGCTGCCGCTCTCGGGGACGAAGAAGGCCGGGGGTGTGGCCCCGAGATAGCGAACCTGTCCAAGGACCGATCCGGTGGCTTCCTGCGATCGGGTCGGCGCCACCGTACCGGAGGCGCACACGATGCCGAGCCCGCACAGGAGCCGGACAGCCACTCGGGGAATGTGGTCGTTCCACGTCACGGATTAGCCCAGCTGGCTGCGTGCGCGCTCGCGCGCGGCGCCAAGTCGTCGCAGTATGATGGCCCGATGGGAGGGAGGCAAGGCCGGGACGCGCGAGACGGGTGCATGGGCCTCCCGGACCACATCGGTAACCGGCTTGGTCGGTACCGAGCTGGCCCTGAGGGCGATCCTCGGCGTGCGGCTCGTCGCGAATCCGAAGAACGCAGAGGCAGTATCATGAGCGCGAGACAGACTCCCGAGGACACGCGTGGTGATGTCGTCCGGGGGAGCCCGAGGTTCGTATGAGCACCAGCCGTGATTCCGTGGCCCACGACCCGGTGTGCGGAATGGAGACGGATCCCGCCAAGTCGAAGTATTCGCACGAGCACGACGGCCAGACCTACTACTTCTGCTGCTCGGGATGCATGAACGCGTTCAAGGCGGGTCCCGGTCGGTTCGTGTCGGGCGCCGATGCGCCCCCGGCGCCAGGGTCTACGGAACCGGCCAACGGGGGTCAAATCCACATCTGCCCGATGTGTCCCGAAGTCCGCCAGGAGGGCCCCGGGGCGTGCCCGTCCTGCGGCATGGCCCTCGAGCCAGAGCTCTCGGCCGTACCGGCGACCAAGGTCGAGTACACGTGCCCGATGCATCCCGAGGTGGTCCAGGATCGATCGGGGGTCTGCCCGTTGTGCGGCATGGCCCTCGAGGCCCGCACCGTCCAGCTCGAGGATGGGCCCAACCCCGAGCTTGTGGATATGTCACGGCGGTTCTGGATCGCCGCGGCCTTGGGGTTCCCGGTGTTCGGCCTGGCCATGACCGAGATGGTGGTGGGCCCGCGGTTCGCCGACCTGGTCGATCGCGCCACCAGCAACTGGCTCCAGCTGGTGTTTGCGACGCCGGTCGTGTTCTGGGCAGGCTGGCCGTTCTTCGAGCGGGGCTGGGCGTCGATCAAGCATCGAAGCCCCAATATGTTCACTCTGATCTCGATCGGGGTCGGGGCTTCCTATGTGTACAGCACCTTGGCCACCGTGGCACCCGACTGGTTCCCAGAGGGGTTCCGGAGAGGCGCGACCGTCGAGCCGTATTTCGACTCGGCGGTTGTCATCACGGTCCTCGTGCTCCTCGGCCAGGTGCTGGAGCTGCGGGCGCGCGGCCGGACCAACACCGCGATCCGCAAGCTGCTCGGGCTGTCCCCCAAGACGGCCAGGCGGCTCCGGGACGGGGTCGAGGAAGACGTGCCGCTCGATGCCGTCCACGTCGGGGATCTGTTGCTGGTGCGGCCCGGCGAGCGCGTGCCCGCCGATGGCGAAGTGGTCGAAGGCCGGAGTGCGATCGACGAGTCGATGGTCACGGGAGAGCCGATCCCGGTCGAGAAGACTGTCGGTGCGCGGGTCATCGGCGCGACCATCAACGGCACGGGCAGCGTGACCATGCGTGCGGAGCGGGTCGGTGCCGAGACGCTGCTCGCCCAGATCGTGAAGATGGTGAGCGATGCCCAGCGGAGCCGCGCACCGATCCAGCGGCTGGCGGACCGGCTCGCCGAATACTTCGTTCCCGCCGTCGTCGCTGTCTCGGTCGGGGCCTTCGTCGTCTGGTCGCTCTTCGGGCCAGAGCCGCGTCTGGCGGGCGCGCTGGTCAATGCCGTGGCGGTTCTGATCATCGCGTGCCCGTGCGCGCTCGGGCTGGCCACCCCGATGGCGGTCATGGTTGGGACCGGGCGCGGCGCGACCGCTGGGGTCTTGATCAAGAACGCCGAAGCGATCGAGCTGCTGGAGAGAGTCGACACCATCGTGGTCGACAAGACCGGCACGTTGACGGAGGGTAAGCCGCGAGTAACGCACATCGAGGCGACATCGGAAGTGCCCGAGAACGAGCTCCTCGCGCTGGCTGCGAGCCTAGAGCGCGCGAGCGAGCATCCGCTGGCGGAAGCCATCGTCGCGAGCGCCCGCGCGCGTGGCATGAAGCTGGCGGCGGTGTCCGCGTTCCAGTCGGAAACGGGCCAGGGCGTCCGCGGACAGGTAGATGGGCGCGATGTCGTGCTGGGCAACCGGGAGATGATGGCCGGCTCCGGGGTCGACCTGGGCACCTTGGAGCCTGCAGCCGATGCGCGGCGGGGCGAAGGGCAGACTGTCATGTTCGTGGCCGTCGACGGCCGGCCGGCCGGCCTGATCGGGGTGGCCGATCCGATCAAGGAGTCGACCAAAGAGGCGATTGACCTGCTGCACGCCGAGGGACTGCGGATCGTGATGCTGACCGGGGACAATCGAGTCACGGCCGAGGCGGTGGCCTCGACGCTCGGCCTCGACGCCGTGGAAGCCGACGTGTTGCCTGGTCGGAAGCAGGAGATTGTCGAACGGCTGCAGCGGGAAGGCCGATCTGTCGCGATGGCGGGAGACGGGATCAACGACGCGCCCGCCTTGGCGGCGTCTTCGGTCGGGATCGCCATGGGGACCGGCACCGACGTCGCCATCGAGAGCGCGGGCATCACGCTCCTGACGGGCGACCTCCGGGGCATCGCGCGGGCCAGACGTCTGAGTCGCGCGACGATGCGCAATATCCGGCAGAACCTGTTCCTCGCCTTCGTCTACAACTCGCTCGGGGTGCCGGTCGCCGCCGGCGTCCTGTATCCGTTCGTCGGGCTGCTGATCAGCCCCATGTGGGCGAGTGCTGCCATGACCCTGAGCTCGCTTTCGGTCATCACGAATGCGCTGCGCCTTCGGAAGATCCGGCTCTGACGCATCGATCAGAAGGGGGGCCATCTGACCGGTACTGCATTGTCACATGTATCCCGTCCTCTTCAGGCTAGGTAGCTTCGAGGTCTCCTCGTTCGGCGTCATGGTGGCGCTCGGCTTCCTCATCGGTGGCTACTTGATGCAGGCCGAGCTCGACCGAAGGGGCCACGATCCCGAGCACGCGTGGTCGCTCATCACCATCGCCATCGTTGGAGGTCTGCTGGGGGCCAGGCTCTACTACCTGTTGCTGTATTGGCCCGCGACCGTGGCGAACCCCTGGGGGGCTCTGACGGCCCGCGGCGGGCTCGTGTGGTACGGGGGCTTCCTGGGGGCACTCCCCGGCCTGATCTGGTACGTACGGCGCAACGAGCTGTCCGCCTTCCTCGTGGCCGACGTGGCGGCTCCGGCGCTCGCGCTCGGCTACGCCGTGGGGCGGGTGGGGTGCTTCCTGGTCGGCGACGACTACGGCCGCCCCACGGACCAGCCGTGGGGGGTCGCGTTCCCGCGTGGGCTGCCGCCGTCGACGGCGGACGCGCTCCGGACGCGTTTCGCGATCGAGATTCCGCCCGGCGTGCCAGACCTGACCGTCCTCAAGGTGCATCCGACGCAGCTCTACGAGGTGGTGTTCATGGTCGTGGTCTTCGCCGTGCTCTGGCGATTGCGTCGGCGCGCGTGGCCGCCCGGAAGGTTGTTCTCCATCTACCTTGCCCTCGCGGGGCTCGAGCGACTGGTGGTGGAGGTCTTTCGTGCGAAGGACGATCGGTTCTTCGGCGACTTCACCATGGCCCAGGTCATCGGCGTCTCGTCGATCGCGATCGCGATCATCTTGTCGCTCCTCCTCAGGTCGGGCGGCGCGGCTCCGTGGCGAGGATCCGAACCGGGCTGACACGGGAGGCAGGTGGTCCCGACCATGCTCCGGGGCCAGAGGAGCAGCGACATGGTGTCGGTAAGCCCCACCCGTAAGACGGCGGAGATCGACGGAGACTTCGTCGTCTTCTTGATCGGCATGCGCATCAACAAGCCGTGGAAGGTTCACAAGTGGCTGCCTGTCTTCTTGGCGATGCCAAGGATGCTGAGGGAGCTGGCAGCCGATCCCGAGTCGGGTTTCCTGGGCTCGATCATGGCGATACGGTGCATCATCCAGTATTGGCGTTCGTTCGACCACCTAGAGAGGTATGCGCGGGCACCGGATCGAGAGCACTGGCCTGCGTGGGTCGACTTCAACAAGCGCGTGGCGGCGAGCCGCGGGGACGTGGGAATCTGGCATGAGACGTATCTGGTGCGCGCCGGTGAATACGAGTGCGTCTACAGCGGCATGCCGCCCTTCGGGCTGGGGAAGGCCAGCCGCCGACTCGTGCCGGCGAGCGGGCCCCGCGACACGGCGCGCGGGCGCCTGACGGGGCAGGGACAGGCGAACGACGAGCCGTCGAGGACCGCGTCCGCACCCTGACCGAGTCGCCTTGCATCCCGAGGGTCTAGGACATATTCTCCTGGTGCCGGCCCAGCTCCCCCGGTCGCGTGCGTGGGTGCTCGCTCCCGTACGCTCGACGGAGTAATCGTGTCGGCGCCCCCAACGCCTCGGAGCCCCCAGTCCAGAGGCCATAGACGGCTGGGGCCGGGGCATCCGTCGAGCCTCATGAGATGAAGCGTTTCTGCAACCGCTGTAACGCCACCTTCGACACCGACGCGCCGAGCGAGTGCCACGAGTGCGGGGCGCCACGGCCCGAGACCGACTGGCCGAGGGACCGCCGGCTCGGCGAGGTCGTCGCCGGCGGTCAGTACCGCATCGTCCGTCGGCTCGGCAGTGGTGGTTTCGGTTCGGTCTACCTCGTGGAGACCGTCGTGGGCGGTCTGCGTCGTGCCCTGAAGGTGTTGCATGCCCAGTGGGCCGCCGACGCGGAGGCGCGCAAGCGTTTCGTCAACGAGGCGCTCGTTCTCGAGGAGGTCAACCACCCGAACGTCGCGCGATGTTATGCCGCCGGGACGCTGGAGGGTGAGGACGAGCTGTACCTGCTGTTCGAACTCGTGGAGGGTGTTCCGCTGAGTCGGGTCATCCGTCCGGACGAGGGAGCGAGTGCCGTCCCTTTGTCGCCGGCGCGGGCCGTGAACATCGCCAAGCAGGTAGCCTCGGGCCTCGCGGTCGCGCATGCCAAGAAGGTGCTGCACCGTGACCTGAAGCCCGAGAACATCCTGATCGTCAGCCCCGGGAGGGTGGAGGAGCAGGTGAAGTTGGTCGACTTCGGGATTGCCAAGTCGATCGACCGAGGCGCCGAGTCCACGGCGCGGATCGTGGGCACGCCCTTCTACATGTCACCGGAGCAGCTGAAGCCGGGGGAGAAGCTGGACAATCGTCTTGACCTCTGGCAGCTGGGCGCCGTGCTCTTCGTCATGTTGACCGGAAAGCTGCCCTACAACGCCGATAGCGGCGCTGTCCACGAGCTGATGTCCCTCCAGGAGCAGCGCCTCGATGCCGGCCCGGCACCGAGCGAGGTGGATTCGACTCTCACGAGCCATCCTGCTCTGGACAAGCTGGTGAGCCGTTTGCTCGCCACCAACCGAGATCGTCGTCCGCGATCTGCCAGCCAGGTGTGCCAGGAGCTCGCGCGGATCGAGCACAGGCTCGTTCCCACGACGGGCGCCTCGACCTCGCTGGCGCTGCTCGAGGCGCTCTGTGCGACGCCGAGCGACGGCGCGTGGTGGGCGCTCTGTCGCTACCTGTCGGGTCCAGACATCGATTCGGAGAACCTGGTCGGCACCGCCGACGCGCTGCTCGGCGATTGGCCTGACGATCTCCGGCAGGCGCCGGCGAGGTGGTGGGAGACCGTCCAGGCCGGAGAGGATCATCGCCTGTGGCCACTCGTACGATCGCTCGACCTCGCCCGTCGGGGCCTGGGCGACGAGGAGGTCATGCAGCTGGCGGCCAGCCCCGCGATGTCGACGATCACCAGCCTCACCCTGGCGGACAACCAGATCAGCGGCGACGGCGCGGCCGCGCTGGCAGCCTCGAACCACTTGGAAGGGCTGCGCAGACTGGACCTGGGGCGTAACCGCATCGGCTCGAAGGGCATCGAGTCGCTGGCCGCGAGCGACCGGCTGACGCACCTGGAGTCCCTGAGCCTCGACGGTAATGGGCTGGGCGCACGTGGCGCCGAAGCGCTCGCATCGGCGAGGTTCCGGGTGAAGGAGCTCGACCTCTCGGACAACGACATCCAGGCGTCTGGTGTCTCCGCTCTGGCCGCCAGCGCATCCCTGGGCTGCCTCGAGTGCCTCAAGCTACGCGGCAACACCATCGGGTCGGATGGCGTCGGCGCCATCGCCACCTCGCGGACGCTGACCGAGCTCCAGGAACTCGACCTGAGTCAGAACGGGATCGGCCCCAGCGGCGGGGCCGCGCTGGCGCTCTCGGCGAACGTCGGCCGACTGCACGCGTTCTCGCTCGCGCAGAACGACCTCGGGGTGAAGGGTCTCGAGCTGTTGCTGTCCTCGAATCGCTTTGGTGCGCTCGAGGTTCTCGACCTCTCGTCCAACGACTTCGGCGCGCAGGGGGCCATGGTCCTCGCGTCGTCGCCGTTCGCCCGGCGGCTCAAGCGCCTGGACATCGCGGACAACCGCCTCGGCGATGCGGGCTTGGCGGCGTTCCTCGGCGCGCCTCACCTGTCCGGCCTGCGGGTCCTGAGCGTTGCACAGAACGACATCACCGGTGCCGGTGCGACGTTGCTCGGGGGGGCGCCCCCGGAGCTCGAAGAGCTCGATGCGTCGCGCAACGATCTAGGGGTCGCTGGTGGGGTGGCACTCGCGGCGGCACTGCCGAGGATGGGATTGAAGACGCTTCGGGTCAGCGGGTGTGGTCTCGAGGGCGAGGCGCTGTCGAGGGTGCTGTCTGGTGGTGGTGGACGGCTGCGAGTCCTGTCGGCGGCGAGCAACGCCTTGGGAAGTACGGGAGCCGAGAGCTTGGCGGCGGTCGCGGAAGCCGTGGTGCTGGAAGGGCTCGACCTCTCGGACAACGACCTCGGGGTGACCGGCGTCGAGCTCATCGGCGGGTCCCCGCACTTCAAGAACCTCCGGCAGCTGTGGCTCGATTCGAACGCGCTTGGGGACGACGAGGGCACGGCTCTCGTCAAGGCGCTCGAGGCCTTGCCCAACCTCGAAGAACTGCACTTGCAAGACAATGGCCTGGGGACTCAGGTCGCCGTCGCGCTGGCGGCATCGGCGCTCGCCGCCCGGCTGTGTCGCCTCGATCTGGCGCACAACCGACTGGGCGACGCGGGCGCGACCGCGCTGGCCCAGGGCCAGAACTGGCACGTCCTGCACGAGCTCGATCTCGAGCGGAACGACATCGGGCTGGGTGCCGCGGCGACGGTTCTGTCGGCGCCGGGGATGGCGCTCTTGCGACGGGGCAATCTTCGCCACAACGCGCTGGGCGGCCGTGTCGATCTCCACAGCATCGCCCGCGACAAGGTCGCCCTGCTCGAGGAGAGCTTCGCGCTGGTCAACGCCGAACGTACCGAATTTGCCGAGCGCTTCTACGGAACGCTGTTCTCACGCTTCCCGAGCGTCAAGCCGCTCTTCGCCCACGTGTCGATGCGGCAGCAGCAGCAGCACTTGATGACGGCGCTCGTCACCGTGATCGACAACCTCCGGACCCCCGATGTCGTGGCCCAGGCCCTGGTCGAGCTCGGCGAGCGGCACGTCGACTACGGCGCATTCCCGTCGCACTACTATGCGGTCACGAGCTGCTTGCTCGACACGCTCAAGCGTACCCTCGGCGATCGGTGGACCGACGAGATCGACGACGCCTGGCACGAGGGTCTGGAGGCGGTCACGTCCGTTATGTTGGAGGCGCACGCTCAGACGGCCACCGGCGGCGAACGGTCCCGGGTGAACGGAGGATAGACGATGAAAGACGAAGCCAGGGTCCGCACTGCGGTCGAGCGCAACGTGAAGGCCCTGACCTTGCGTCCGACGCTGGGTGTCGGAACCGCGGTGACGCGAGCACAACTGCGTGACGGCCTGAGGTGTGAGATCGAGGAAGGTCCGTGGAAACTGACCGCCGATCTGGGCGAGAAGTCTGGCGGTTCGAACGCGGGTCCCAATCCCGGCGTGCTCGGCCGGGGTGCCCTGGCCTCGTGCCTGGTGATGAGCTACGCCATGTGGGCGGCCAAGCGGGGCGTACCACTCTCCAGCCTCGAGGTCGAGGTCCAGGCGGACTACGACGCTCGGGGGCACTATGGGGTCGCGGACGTCACCCCTGGCTACACCGAGGTACGCTACGTCGTGACGATCGAGAGCGAGGCGCCCGAATCGGACATCCTGAAGATGCTGGACGAGGCCGACGCTCGTACCCCGTACCTGAACGTATTCGCGGAGCCGCAACCCGTCCGTCGGGAAGTACGGCTCGTGGCGCGCCAGAGCTGACCGTCATGGATGACCGGCTGCAACGTCGCGTCCAGCGCTACGGGTGGGACAAGGCGGCGTCGCACTACGAGCGCTTTTGGGCCGCTCAGATCGCGCCCTCCCAGACGCGTCTGCTCGAGCTCGTCGACCTACAACCGGGCGAGCGTGTCCTGGACGTGGCCTGCGGTACCGGCCTCGTCACCTTCCAGGCGGCCACCGCCGTGGGCCCAGCCGGGCACGTGACCGGCACGGATCTCTCCGAGCAAATGGTGAGACAAGTTCGCGAGGACGCCGGACGGCGCAACATCCGCAACGTGTCTTTCGAGCGTATGGACGCGGAGGACTTGCGCTTCCCAGACGGCTCATTCGACGCGGTGCTCTGTGCGCTCGGCCTGATGTACGTCCCGGACCCTCTGGCGTCGCTGACACATATGTGTCGCGTGTTGACCCCCGGCGGCCGGGCGGTTGCGGCCGTCTGGGGAGCTCGAGCGCGTTGCGGGTGGGCGGAGATCTTCCCCATCGTCAACTCGCGGGTCAAGACGGAGGTGTGTCCGCTCTTCTTCCAGTTGGGCACCCGCGACGCGCTGGAGCGCCTGTTCGAGTCCGCGGGGTTCGGCCAGGTCCGCACCGACCGCCTGGCCAGCCAGCTGCGCTACGACATACCCGAGGACGCCTGTGGCGCAGCCTTCGCGGGTGGGCCCGTGGCCCTCGCCTATTCCCGATTCGACGATCGAACACGGGAGGAGGCACACGCCGAGTATCTTGCTTCTATCGAGCCCTACCGGGAGGGTACGGGCTACGCGATCCCAGGTGAGTTCGTCGTCGTAGACGGTCGCAAGAGCTGATCGTGTGACGGCCGAGGACGACGCCATGGACCTTCACCACGGGCCGCTAGCCTACGATCGCGCGTAGCCCTCGGACCAGGCGGCCGATGCCATCGACGGCCGTCTCCTTTGCGAGGGCCCCGTATGCTACCCGGATGTAGCAGCCGTCGTGCATCCCGAACGCCGTTCCCGGCGTCACGGCCACCCGGTGCTCCCGAATCAACCGCTCCACGAGCCGCAGAGGCTCGAGCGGGCTGTCCACCCGGAGCAGGAGGTAGAACGCGCCCTCGGCGGGCGGCGTTGGGCAGAGGTCCGCGATCTCCCGCAGCGCAGCGAGGGCCGTGGAGCGCACCTCGGCGATAGCCTCGAGCCTCTCCCGGCAGTAGGTGGCGCCCACCTCGAGCGCGCCGACCGCCGCCAGTTGAGACACGACCGGTGGGCAGACGAGGATCGTGTCCTGCACCTTTCGCACCGCGGTCTCGAGGTGAACCGGGATCACCATGTAGCCGACGCGCCACCCTGCGAACCCGTAGGCCTTGGAGAGCGAGAAGATCGAGATCGTGTGTGGAGCGCTACCGCTGGCCGAGCCAGGCGAGTAGTGGCGAGCCGCGCCGTAGGTGAAGTACTCGTACACCTCGTCGCTGACGTGATACAGGCCATGCTCCTGGCAGAGGCTGTTGAGCTGTCGCAGCGCGGACTCCGGGTACACGGCCCCCGAGGGGTTGTTCGGAGACACCGTGACGACCGCTCGGGTTCTGGTCGTGAGGGCCGCCCGAATCGCGCCGATCCTGAGCTGATAGGCCTCGGTGGTCGGCACGAGAACCGGCCTGCAGCTGGCCATGACGGCGGCCATCTCGTGGTTAAAGTAGTACGGAACCGGGAAGATCACCTCGTCGCCAGGGTCGGTGATCGCCATGATTGCGTTCATGAACGCCATGTTGCCGCCGGCCGTCACGACCAGGCGGCTGCCATCCCCGAGCACGACGCCGTTCTCGTGGGCTAGCTTGGCCTCGAGCGCGGAGAGCAGTGGGGGGATGCCGTCGACAGCCTGGTAGCCGTGGGTGTCGGGGTCGTCGAGCGCTGCCCTGGCGCGTTCGAGTGCCCGAGCCGGCGGTCCATAGTAGGCCACGCCCTGTCCGAGGGAGATGGTCCCTGGGTTCTGCTGGATCAGGTCGCCGACGATCGGGATGATCGGATCCTGGACCGTCCGTATGCGGGTGCCCTCGCTCAGCACGCGAGGCGGGTCACCGGCAAGGTCGGGTGAGTCGATCATGACACCGGGAGGACGAGCTCACCGAGACAGGCGCCGGATCCGGTCCTGGGCGTCCTGGTAGCGCTGCGAAGTCGTGGGAATCTGCTGGTACGCGGCCAATGCCTTCCCACGGTCATCGAGCCTCCGCTCGTAGAGCTGGCCCACGCGATACCAGGCGTCGAACGTCGTCTCGGGGAAGCGTGTGGCGAGATCTGTAAAGGCCTGTAGCGCCAGAGGGTAACGGTCCAGATCGTCGTACATGTTCCCCAGTCGCCACAGCGCCTCCTCCGAGTCGTTCGGAAAGCGCTCGGCCACGAGCCGGTAGGTGACGAGGGCCGCGGGCACGCGGCGTCCGAGAGCCGGGTCCGGCTCCCGGATCCGCTTGTCTTCCTCGAGCGCGCCTTTCGACATGAGTGACAGGCGGGCCCATTCGGTCGTCGGGTGTTGGTCGGCCAGCTCCGTGAACAGCCGTCTGGCCTCGACGTCTCTGTTGCGGCGATTCGACTTGAGGAGCAGGTGAGCCTGGCGATACATGGCCTCCGGCGCCCGGTTACTCTCGCCGAAGCGGCCCCGGATCTCCACGTAGGTGGCCATGGCTTCGGCGAGCTGACGCTGTCGCTGAAAGACGGTGGCCTTGAGGAAGTGAGCTTCCAGGGCCGCGTCGCCGTCTGGATGTTGGTCGATGATGGCCTGCAGGTCCTCGAGAGCCTGGTCGTGCAGGTTGGCTTCCACCTTTGATCGCGCGACCTCGAGGTCTCGAGCGGCGGTATCGCCCGCGGGACCGGCTGGGGCACGGCTCGGGGTGCGCGCTCGTGAGTCGGCCGGCGCCGGGGCCTCGGGCTCGGCTGAAGCCAGATCCGTGGATGAGTCGACGACGGACGTTCCGGCCACCGCTGTCTCTCCCGTGGCAGCAGCGTCCTCGGAAGCGGTGGCCTCCTGCGAGTCGGGATCCGCGGTCGCCGAGCCCCCGGCCAGGTAGCTCCCGATGCCGACGGCGGCGACTAGGGCAATGACGCCGGCCGCGATGAGAAGCTTGACCGGCGTCGGCAACGAGTCCACCGAGGTCGGCACGTAGACGCTGGATCCGGATGCCGAGAACGGCGGGTCCGGCGGGTCCTGGTTCGGCTGAGCGGCTGCGGTGGCAGCCACGATCGATCCAGACGACAGGTCGCGCGTGAGGCGCTGTAGGTCCGAGCGGAGATCTGCCGCACTCTGATACCGAAGCTCGCGGTCTTTCTCCAGGGCCTTGAGGACGATCCGCTCCAGTTCCGGTGGCAGGTCTGGATCGCTCGTCCGGGGTGACGGGGGCGTCCGGTTCAGGATCTTGTCGAAGGTGACGGCGGTGCTGGCCCCAGGGAACGCTTGCTGGCCCGTGAGCATCTCGTAGAGCACCGCACCGAACGAGAACAGGTCGCTCCGCGCGTCGAGTGTCTCCGCGCGCGCCTGCTCGGGAGACATGTACGCGATGGTGCCCACGGTCGTCCCGCTCAGCGTCGGGTCGATCGTCAACGTGGCGTCTGCCGCCGGATGGGCGCCCGACGACTGGCCGCCCTCTGCCAGCTTGGCCAGTCCGAAATCGAGGATCTTGGCGTGGCCGCGCCGCGTCACGAACAGGTTGGCCGGTTTGATGTCCCGATGCAGGACCTTCTCCGCATGAGCCGCATCCAGGGCATCGGTGATCTGAACGGCGAGGTCGATGGCCTCGCTGACGACCAGACGCCGCGACGTCAAGAGATCGCGAAGCGTCTGGCCCTCGAGTAGCTCCATGGCGATGAAGGGTTGGCCATCTCGTTCGCCGATGTCGAACACGGTACAGATGCCGGGATGGTTGAGGGCGGACGCCGTACGGGCCTCTCGCTGGAAGCGCTGGAGCGCCTGTCGACTCTGGGTTCCGCTCACAGGCAGGAACTTCAGCGCGACCATCCGCCCCAGCCGGACGTCCTCTGCGCGGTACACGATCCCCATGCCGCCGGCACCCAGTTCGTCGACGATCCGGTAGTGTGAGACGGTCTCGCCTAGCATCGGCTCCTAGCCCGGATAATTCATGAAACGGCTGATGTTATCTGAGAAACAAACGCCCCCGTGTGGTACAAAGGCTGCGCTGACAGACCTTTCGCCACAAACGGAGGCGCTTGCGTGAAGGAC
>PVBE011708951.1_pt1 | contig 14761 bp, 14 predicted proteins | sample 1631181 | NCBI WGS metagenome assembly PVBE01 (sample SAMN08397723, study PRJNA350692) | Marine metagenome, whole genome shotgun sequencing project. | isolation source: water | place: Pacific Ocean | collected 2012-04
CTGTGTCGCTGGAGCCTGTGTCGCTGGAGCCTGTGTCGCTGGAGCCTGTGTCGCTGGAGCCTGTGTCGCCGGAGCCTGTGTCACCGGAGCCCGTGTCGCTGGCCCCGGTGTCGGCCACGCCCGTGTCGCTGCCCCCGGTGTCGGCACCGCCGGTGTCGGCCACAGCAAGGGCAAGGAGCATGACTATCAGTGGCAGCAATGAGTCTCCGGGGCTGAACAGGGCCATAGCCTGCCGTCCCGGGCGGCGGACACTCGCCTTGCGGCTTAGATGGAGAAGATGCAGGCCCTCCCCCCAGTCCCCGACCGCCTCGAGGCCCTCCGTAGCGTGCTGCATGAGATGGGCAGCGTGCTGGTGGCCTACTCCGGCGGGGTCGACTCAGCCCTGGTGCTCCGTGTGGCCCACGAGGTGCTCGGATCCCAGGCAGTGGGTCTGACCGCCATGAGCCCCACCTTCCCGCCCGAGGAGCTTGACGAGGCCCAGCGCTTTGCCCGCTCTCTTGGGGTGCGCCACATCCAGGTGGAATCCAAGGAGCTCGAGGACGAGGGGTACGCCAAGAATGCAGGGGATCGCTGCTACTTCTGTAAGTCTGAGCTGTTCGATCTGGCGCGTGCTCGTGCAGAGGGCCTCGGTATGGCATGGGTGGCCGACTGGACCATCGTGGATGACCTGGGGGAGCACCGCCCTGGCCTGGAGGCTGCCTCGGAGCACCAGGTTCGCCATCCTCTGGTGGAGGCTGGGCTGACCAAGGCGGACGTCCGAGACATCGCTCGGTCTCTGGACATGCCCATCTGGGACAAGCCCTCCTTTGCGTGTCTCGGCAGCCGATTCCCTGTGGGCACCCGGGTCACACAGCCCAGGGTCGGCCGCATCTCCCGCGTGGAGTCCCACCTGCGGACCATCGGGATTCGCCAATTCCGGGCCCGCTGGCACACGCTGGATGGCAAGGAGATGGTGCGGATTGAGGTGGACCCTGACGAGATTGCACTGCTCGCGGCTCCAGGGGTGCGCGAGGCCATCGTGGATGTGGGCAGGGCCGAGGGCTTTGCCTGGGTGACCCTGGACCTCGCCGGGTACGGGTCGAAGTGAGCCGGGCCGCAGATTCGTCCACTGCCGATGACCGCCGGACGGTGCTCAGGGAGCTCGCCCTCCTGGCCCTGGCGGCGCTGGTCCCCATGCGGATCCTCCGCGAGCTGGTGGACGCCGGAGCGCCGGAGCTCCTGCTCGTGGGTGTTCCTCTGCTCTTCATCTACGCCCCGGTCTGGCTGTGTCGGCGGCGCGAGGTGAACTCGGAGACCTACCGGCTGCACATTCCGGCCTTTCGGGACCGGGCGGCCTGGTGGCGGGCGATTCGCATCAACCTGATCCTGTTTGCGATCATCACCGGGCCGTGGCTCGTCGGGTACCACTACTACTACACCCTGGGCTCACAGTTCCTGCCGCTTCCCACCCCGGAGCCTGGAAGCGGTCTTCCTTCAGCCATCGGTACCCTGATCCTCTTTCAGATCTTCTTCGTGGCGGTGCCTGAGGAGTTCTTCTACCGGGGCTACTTCCAGACCCGCTTGAACGAGGTCTACCCGAGGAAGTGGCTCATATTTGGCGTGCCGATGGGCTGGGGCTCGGTGATTGCGTGCTTGTTCTTTGCCTTTGGCCACACGGTGGTGTTCTTCCAGTGGTGGCACTTTGCCACCTTCTTCCCCGGCATGGTCTTCGCCTGGCTTCGGGAGAAGACGGACGGGGTCATTGCCGGTGCCTTCTTCCACGCAGGCTGCAACATCGGCATCGTGTGCCTGGACACCTGGTACGGAATCATCTGAGCGGGGTCAGCCCCAGCCAGCTCAGCCCGGGTAGGGGAAGGCATCCAGGCGGCCGCGGCGCCACTGCTGGTAGTGACGCGCACAAAAGCCCTTGGACCGGTAGCGATCCTCGCACCCGTCGACCTTGCAGAACAGCGTCTGCGACTTCGGAGGTGGCTCGACTGCAACAGGGCTGCCGCTCGCCATGGCGTCCATGCGCTTCTCCAGGGCCTCCAAGCGGAGCTCGATGGCCGCAAGGTGGGCCTGAACATTGGCACCATCCCCCGCCAGGCGCTTGACGCCGCTGGTGGTTCCGGCGACCTGCCCGCGAAGAGTATCGACCAGATCCCGCATGTCCTTGAAGTCCGCCCGAGTGGGTACGGCACGGCCATCCAGGGTCTCATATACGAGGTCCTCCATGGACCTTCGCAGCAGTGGAAGCATCGCGTCTGCGAGGGTCGATGCCAGGAAGTCTCGGGACGTGCCCATGATCATGTCCTCTTGTCGCGGTCGCTAAGGGGATGAAGAATGGTTGTCAACGGTTGAGTCTTCGGCCAACATTGCCGATATACCTGATCATGATGTGTGTACTGGAATTGTCCAGTTCTCCTATCCCCCCCGAAACTCCAAGGACTGCATGGCTGATTGCCCGTTTTGCAAAGCGGCTGTCTCCGAGGAGATCTCTCGGTTCGGAGGGCACTGCTCTTCTTGCCTGATCGAGATTCCGGGTGAGGAGGCCGCCACCGATGCCGGCGTGGGCCGTCCCGCTCACGCTCAGGAGAGCCCCTCCAGCCGCGGACCGCTCATCAGCGGGCTGGTGGCTGCCGCAGTGGTGCTGGTCTCGGTTGGCGTGTGGCACAGCCAGCAGCAGAGCGCAGGGGAGCAAGGCCCGGCCCGAAGCGGATTCAAGGCGATCCCCCTATCCAGTCATGAAGATCAGACCGTCTCCGGGGCTACCTCGGTAGCGACCGAGGCTGGGGACCCGGCCTCTTCGAACCATCGAGAGGAGCGCTCCGAGCGCCGCAACCTCACCGGTGGCCAGGCCCCGACTGACATCCAGCGGGTAGTGGAGGGCCGGGTAATTCCCAAGGCCGCGCAGGCCCCGCTGGTCAACCCACTCGATGCCTTCGCGGTTGGCTCTGGGCCTCGGCTTCGTGGGCCACAGGGCATCGTGCTCACAGACGAGGGGCAGATCGAGTCCATGGTCGGGCGGGTGCTCGAGCGCGGAAACAAGCGCCTGCAGCCCTGCTACCAGCAGCACGGCGGCGGTGCCAAGAGCTCCTGGCAGGTCTCCGTGGATATTGGTCGCAGTGGCGCAGTCGAGAGTGTGAGCGTCTCAGCACTCAGCGGTTCCGGCGGCGGGCTGCGACGCTGCATCCAGAGCCAGGTTCGGCGCTGGACCTTCCAGCGGATCGCGCACCCGGTGTCCAGCGGCACCATCTACCGCTTCGGGAACTGAGCTAGAACCCTCGGCTCTCTCCCCATCCGCCGTCTGATGCGAAGGGGTCCGGGTCGGTGACTGCCTGGGCCTCCGGTGGGCGCTCGAGGTAGACCAGGGCCATTACCCGCAGGAACTCCGCCGCTGTCAGAGAGTGGCTGCCCAGAGCAATCAGGTTGGGAACATGGCCGGTCAGTCCGGGGGCGATCTCCCTGGCGGCGTGACGGACAGCCTCGGGTGTGAGATTCAGGCGGGTGGTTCCCAGGCCGGTCCGGGCAGTCTCGCTTGGGGCCCGCAGTGCACCGAGGGTCACGGTACCTGGGGGAGACTTTGACGCGAGGATGTGGGTCAGGCCCAAGAAGGCCTCCGTGGGGTTGAGTCCACCGGGGAGCTCTCGGGGAAGGGTCTTGGCCTTGGCGAGCACGGTCGCGACCTGGGACCAGGTGCTGGCGTCCACCGCGCGAGTCATGGCCGGCTTGACGGCCTTCGGTGTGCCCACAGTGAGTCTGCCCAGCGTGGGCTTGGAACGTCTGCCTGCCACTGATGCGGTGAGTACCGTCCACTTGTGCGCCACGACCACCTCGTCCAGCCAGCGGGCGAGCAGGGGGGCGGCGGCGGGGTCGGATGGCAGGACCACCCGGACCCAGGGCCCCCGGGTGGCGACCTCGGTGGCTCTATCCAGCGCAGCGGGTGTCCAGCTTGGGAGGAGGGCCCCGCATCCGTCGACGTAGGGTCCCTCTCCGATGATGCGCGCCCTGCCCGCGGCGCTGTGCAGCGATGCGGAGCGTCGGGGTTGGTCGCCCACGGTTCGCTCTGCGGGGAGAATCACCCGGAAGCCCAGGCCCTCGATCGCCTTCTCGGCGATGTTGGGAAGGGTGGAGATCCCAATGGTTCGAATCTTTGTTCCCGCTGCACGCTGGACGGTCTTCCGTCCCTGCCGCAGCCCGGAGACCCAGGCACCCAGGTCCGGCGGCGTGGCCAGGGAGTTGGACAGGTGTAGATCCTCCCGCAGTGCCGCCCAGTACCCGATCTCGTGCCCGGCCTCGCCGAACCTGGCGAGTGCACTGCCGTGGCGGCTTGCCCAGGATGCACTGGCGAGAACCGTGGCGTGGATGCCGCGCTTGGAGAGCTCTTCGAGGATCGCCGTGGGTGGAGGGGCTTGCCCGGTGAGGCGCATCTCCACAATCACCACGCCGGCGGCCTGTGCGTGGGTCGATAGCGGTGCATCTCGCGCACCTGCATCGAAGCGACACTCCGCTGCCGCGGTCTGCAGACCGAGCAGTACCATCAGCCCCCACATGTCGGCTCCTCGAGATCTCGGCGCATCAGTACGGCTTCCTCCCCGTCCTTGTAGTAGGTGGGCCTGCGGCCCGACACGGTGTAGCCCAGTTCGCTGTACAGGGTCCGGGCGGCCTGGTTGTCCGCCCGGACCTCGAGGTGGCAGACCGTGGCCCCTGCTTCCCGTGCTGCGACCTCCAGCGCAAGGACTAAAGCCCGTCCCAGCCCGCGGCGTCGGGCGCTCTCGATCACCGCCAGGGAGTGGATCTCGCACTCATCGGCCGCCAGCTGACCGGACACCAGGCCGATGATCTGACCCTCCTCCTCGGAGATGAACACCAGCGGGAGTGCGCGGAGGTGGTCGATGGTGGCCGCAAGGCTTGGCCCGCCGAGGGTCTCCGAGTGAAGCTCGGCCAGCCTGGGAAGGTCCTCGTCATCGGCCGGTCGGACATCCATCACGGGGCGTCCTTTGTGGCCTGCACCTTGCGGATCCGCACCCCGGCCCTGAGACCGGCCATCCAGTCGGTGTACTGGGCCAGGCTGGGGGCCTCCTTGCTCGGTGCGGGCGGGGTGAGGTTTCGACGGATGTACCGCTCCACAACCATCCGATCCGTCATCCGCCGGTGGAGGCGGTCCTCATCCAGGCCGTGAACCAAGAGGAAGCTTCGGAATTCACTCAGCGAGTCCCAGGTGGACCTCAGCGCATCCACCCTGGACCGGACATCGGCATCGTCGGGCTGGTAGACCGGGACCTTGCCGGCCAGGGATCGCAGGATGGTTCGGTCGATCAGGCGCTGTAGTGGGTCATGGGCTGGTCCCTTGAGCATCGGAAGCGGAGAGGGATCACGGCCATCGATAGCGATGCTCAATCGCAGGTCGGAGGCGGTGATCACCTGGCCGTCCACCACCACCTCCACCCGGTCGATGACCACGGGGCCGGGTGCGGGTGAGGCCTGGGCCCATCCGAGGGCCAGCGCCAGGAGTACAGAGAGGTGCATTGGCTCCCTTTACCCGCTCCCGTCCCGACATTACACTCCCACCCCTCTCCACGCGCGGAGTCCTGCCGATGATCGGTGCCCGGAAACTCACTCGCCGATTTGGTCGGATCACGGCGGTCAGCGACGTGAGCTTTGAGGTGGGCAAGGGTGAGGTAGTGGGCTTCATCGGCCCCAATGGTGCGGGAAAGACCACCACCATGCGCATGCTCACGGGCTTCCTTCCTGCCACGGAGGGTACCTGTGAGGTCGCGGGCTTCGATGTGTTCGAGGCCCCCATGGAGGTCCGCCGTCGAGTCGGCTACCTGCCCGAGTCGCCCCCTCTCTACCCGGAGCTGACCATCGGTCACTATCTCCGCTTTGTTGCGGAAATCCGTGAGGTGCCCCGTGCCCAGCGGATCGCCAAGGTGGGAGAGGTGATGGACCGTGTGGGGCTCCGCGGGTGGGAGGACCGGATCCTGGCCAGCCTATCCAAGGGCTACCGGCAGCGGGTGGGCCTGGCCCAGGCCATCATCCATGACCCGGAAGTCCTGGTTCTCGATGAGCCCACCAGCGGGCTGGACCCGCGGCAGGTGGTCGGCATCCGGCGCTTCATCCGGGAGCTTGCCCATGATCGCACGGTCATCCTGAGCACGCACATTCTCTCCGAGGTCGAGCAGCTGTGCGATCGCGCGCTGGTCATCGACCGCGGTCGGCTGATCGCGGCCGATACCCTGGACGGGCTGCGGGACGGTGTGGGTGGCGGCGTGCGCTACCGGGTGGAGCTTGCCGATCCCCAGGGCGGACCGGAGGCCATCCCGGCAGTGGTCTCGGCCCTGGAGGTGGTGATACAGGTGGCCCCCCAGGAGCCCGATGGTGCCTTCGCGGTGATGGACATCCGCTCGGAGGCCGACCCCCGGACGGAGATCGCAGGTCTGGCCACCGAGCGTGGCTGGCAGATCCGAGCCATGGAGCGGCGACAGCCCTCCCTGGAGGAGGCCTTCCTGGCCGCTGTGGGAGACGAGCAATGAGGGCGGCCTGGGCCATCTACAAGAAGGAGCTACGGGTCTACTTTGTGAGTCCCCTGGCGTATGTCTTCCTGGTCGCCTTCCTCTTCCTGGCCGGGATGTTCTTCTACCTGGATGTCTCCTCCAACGGGGAGGCCAGCCTCCGAGGCATGCACGGCAATCTCTCGGTGCTCCTGCTCTTCTTGCTTCCGCTGCTGACCATGCGGCACTTTGCCGACGAGCGGCGCTCGGGAACCTTCGAGCTGATGATGACGGCGCCGGTTCCCTTGTGGTCCTTGCTCCTGGGCAAGTGGGCTTCCACGGTCACGCTCTGCCTCATACTCCTCATCGGGACCGGGCTGTTCCCGGCCATCCTGGCCTACTACGGCGAGCCGGACTGGGGTGTGATCTGCACGAGCTACCTGGGCCTGGCGCTGTGCTGCGGGGCCTTTGTTGCCGGCGGCCTCTTCGCCTCCAGCCTCACCGATGAGCCGGTGGCGGCGGGCCTGGGCGGAGTGCTCCTGCTGCTCCCGTTCTGGCTGGCGGGTCAGGGTGCGGAGATGGTGGCGAGCGACACGGCGCGGGTAGTGCTCCGGGAGGTTGCAGTCCTGACCCATGTGGAGCCCTTTGCCCGCGGGGTCATCGACACGGCCCACCTGGCCTGGTTTGGCCTGTTCACCTTTGCCTTCCTCTTCCTCACATGGCGCTCGGTCGAGTCGAGGCGGTGGCGATGAAGCAGAACTGGCGCCGCAGGCTGACCTACGGGTCCAATGCATCCCTGGTGACCGTCATGGTCATCGCGGCCCTGGTGGGGGCCTACCTCCTGGCTGCCCAGTACCGGGCGCGCTGGGACCTGACCGAGGAGGGCAGGAACACCCTGCATAAGGACACCCTGGCCAAGGTGGCGCTGCTGGAGTCCGACGGCGAGATTGTGCGCATCACGGCGTTTTCGTCTCAGCGCGGCAAGGAGGGGAGTCGCTTCAAGAACCGCGAGCTTCGCGACCTCCTTCGGGAGCTGGGTGAGACCAGCCCGGTCATCGAGTGGCAGCTGGTCGACTTCGACCGGGAGCGACTCACAGCAGAGAAGCTCGGGGTCACCGAGTACGGCCATGTGGTGGTGCAGCGCGGCGGGGACAGGGTGGATCTGAAGGCCCGCGAGATCGTTCGCCGGGTCGGAAAGGGCAAGTCCCGGCACCTGCAGTTCGTGGGTGAGCATGCCATCTCCCGGGCGTTCTCTCAGCTGCATACCCCGCGTCGGCGGGTGGTCTATGTGCTGACCGGCCACGGCGAGGCCAGCCTGGAGGATCGCTCGCCCGCGGGCCTGAGCGACCTGGCCGCGGCACTCGACGGGGAGCGGTACGACACGGAGACCCTGGACCTGGACGGCACGGATCGAGAGGGCCGGAGCCCCATCGTTCCGGATGATGCCGCCGTGGTGCTCCTGCCGGCCACCCGAGCCCAGCTCTCCCCGCAGGTGGAGGACGTGCTCCTTGGCTACCTGGGCCGGGGCGGCGGGCTGTGGATTGCCACGGATGTGGACAGCCCGCCTCCTGCACTGCTCTCCCGCCTGGGCCTGGCGGTGGACGAGGGCGTGGCGCTGGATGCACGATTTGTCTTTCCCTTCTGGGACCGCCCCATCCCCAGGATTCGCAGCCACCCGAGCACCACGGGCATCCGGGAGCGGAAGCTGCGCCCGATCTTTGCCCGGGCCGCGCCGCTGCGCATGCTGGATCCGACGCCGGACGGCGTGAAGCTCAGCCCAGTGCTGCTGACCTCCAGGGATGGATGGATCGAGCGCGGCGGTGAGCTGAAGGGCGGAGCACCGGTCATGGACGATGGGATCGATGTCCCAGGGGCGGTAGCACTGGCGGTGGCCATGACGCTTCGATCCGGCGGCGGCATCGTCCGGAAGGGGCGCCGCCCGGCGCGGGTCCTGGTGCAGGGCGACGGGGATGCGCTGACCAATGCGCTCCTCGGTGACGGAGCTGGGAACACCACCTATGCGCTGGACGTGGTGCACTGGCTGGCGGGTGCGGACACGCGCGTCGCCACGGGCGGGAGCCACCGGACCAAGGTGCGGCGACTCGAGCTCACCAAGCAGCAGACTGGCTCGCTGAGGTGGGTCAGCATGGGCATCCTTCCAGCACTCGTGGGACTGGTGGGCCTGCTGGTGGCCTGGTCGAGGAGGGGGCGATGAAGGCCTTCCGCGGAACCGCGATCGCGGCCATCGTGCTGGCCCTGGTGGTGTTGGTGGTGTGGCTGGTCCGGCCTGATGTCTTTTCCGGCGTGCAGGAGGGTGAGCACCCCAAGCTCTTCCAGTTCGAGAAGCACGCCATGGTTCGGGTGGATGTACATCGACCCGACGGCACCCACGTCGCGCTCTTGGAGCAGGACGGAAAGTGGATCATCGAGGGCACGGATCACCCCGCAGGCCGGAGCATGGTCAACCGCGTGAAGCACCAGATTCACGACCTGACAGCACGGGCCACGGTGATCTCGGATGCAGATGCGCCTTCCCTGTATGGCCTGGGCGAAAACGCCATCCGCGTGGAGCTCACCCTGAGGGACGGAGAGAAGATCCGCTTCCGCGCGGGCGACCCCAACCCAAGCTCGGTCAGCTACTACATCCAGCCGGAGGGCAGCGAGACCATCTTCACGGTGCAGAAGGCGGCTGTGGACTACTACAGCCTGACCCTGGATGAGTTCCGGGAGCGGCGCTTTGCCTCCTTTGACTCCAAGGACGTGACCCGGATCACGGCTGCGCTGAGGCTGCCTGGCGCCCGCCACACGCTGGACCTGGAGAAGACTGGAGACCGCCTGTGGGAGCAGCGGTCGCCCCTGAAGATGGCAGCCAGCGATGACCAGGTGCGACGCCTGCTTGGCCGGGTGAGTGCCCTGAAGGCCCGGAAATTTCTGCCTGCCGAGGGCAGGGAGCTCTCCGAGTTCGGGCTGGACGCGCCGCGGGCGGACATCAAGATCTTGTTCGGCAGCCGGGACCCCCTCCGGGTGCGGGTGGGCAATGATGCGCCAACCAAGAGCCAGCACGAGGAGCTTGCCTACGTGCATGTGGAGGGCATCGACACCATCTTCGTGGCCCGACGGGGGCTGCTCGATGCCTATGGCCAGGACCCGGCAGACCTGAGAAACCGGCGTGTGGTGCGGATGAAGGCGGCAGATGTGGTCTCCATCGATGGCGTGCTCGCAGAGGTGCCGGGGGACAAGCTCCACGGTGCGGGCGGCGTGCGCTATGCCGCAGAGCAGTGGGTGTGGAAGGACGGGGTCCCTGTTGCGGGCAGCACGCCCAAGCGGGTGGCGCGTCGTCTCGCGGAGCTCGAGGTCGCAGAATTCGTGGACGATTCTCCGTCCGGGCTGGCCAGGTTTGGCCTGGACTCCCCGCGGGCGCGGGTGGTGCTCCGGGATCGGCACGAGCAAGAGCGGGTGGTGCGCATCGGAGACGAGGGCCCGCCGCTGGTGGACAAGGAGGGCCACGAGCGACCCCGGCGCTACCTGACCATCGAGGGGGACTCGCCGGTCTACCTGGCGGACGCTGGCGTGCTCGGGGTGGTCCGGGACCTGGTGCGGGAGTCCAATCGCAAGCGAGACAAGGACGCGGACAAGGCGGCTCGGCGTGAACGGATCGAGACAGTCCTCGAGGAGGAGAAGTGATCCTGGCGCTGTTGATGCTGGCGTGTTCTGGTGGGTCGGAGACGCCGTCGGTGGGGAAGACCTTCCGTTTGGCCTACACCCACAATGTGGACGGCGAGATTGAGCCTTGTGGTTGACCGAAGAATCCGCTGGGCGGTCTGTCCAGGAGAGCCACAGTCCTCGAGGAGCTGAAGAGCGGAGAGAGCCCGCTATTTGTGGTGGACGGCGGCGACCTCGGCTGGAAGTCCGGCAAGCTGGCCAAGGCCCGCAAGGAGCAGCAGCGGCGGAAGGCTGAGCTGCAGCACCGGAGCTATGCGCTGAGCGGGGTGGACGCCATGGTGCCTGGAGAGGGCGACCTGGCGCTGGGCTGGAGGTGGCTCAAGCAGCAGGTGGAGCGCCACGAACTCCCGATGCTTGCCGCCAACCTCAGCTGCGGATCCGAGGCGCTGTTTTCGGCCAGCCGGGTGGTGGAGCGCGGCGGTGTTCGGCTGGGCTTTGTCGGTGTGATCGAGCAGAGCCTGGTGCGAGGACAGTGCACTGCGACCGACCCGACCCAGGCGGTGCAGGCAGCGGTCAAGGCGATGGGCGCGGTGGACCAGGTGATCCTGCTCTCCCACGGAAAGCCCGAGCTGGACCGGACTGTGGCTGAGGCGGTGCCTGAGGTGGACATTGTGCTCAGCGGGCACGCGCGGCGCTCCATGCCCACCCCCAATCGCCTCCCAGGGTCCGCTGTGCAGATTGGTGCAGGGTCTCGGGGGAAGAAGGTGGGGCTGCTCACGGTGGAGCTGGTCTCGGGCGGGGAGGGCTACCACCTGGCCAGTGCTGTGGGGGAGATCGAGACCAAGCTCGCCTCGGCGCGGAAGCGCCAGAAGCGCAACAAGGACAAGATGGCCAGGGCCAAGGACGAGCGGCTCGTCCAGCGGGCCCGGGTCCGCCAGGGCAAGCTCGATCAGGCGGTGGTGGACCTGGAGGCGCAGCTGGTGGTGGCCCAGATTCCGGCGGATGGGCCCCAGCATCGACTGAGCAATGACTACCGCCCGCTGGGCGAGGACCTCACGGACCACGAGGCGACCCAGCAGCTGGTGAGCCGGGCCAAGGCGGAGATCGACAGCCTGGAGCGCACGCTTGCGACCAAGGTGGGCCCGATCCTGGGGCAGAGCTTCATGGGAAGTGACGCCTGCTTGGCATGCCATGCATCACAGCATGCCCAGTGGAAGAGCACCCGGCATGCCTATGCCTGGTCCACTCTTGAGCGGGCCAAGCGCAGCCAGGATCTGGACTGCTGGTCCTGTCATGTGACGGGTGCGCAGCACCCCAAGGGACCCAAGCATCCATCCCAGGCCAAGGGGCTGGAGAATGTGGGGTGCGAGTCCTGCCACGGACCGGGTGCTGCCCATGTGGCCTCGGGCGGGAAGGCCAAGGTTGTGCGGAAGCCGGGGATGAAGGTCTGCACTGGCTGTCATGATGGCGTGAAGGACGAGGGGCGGTTTGACCCGGAGAGGTACCAAAGTCAGGTAGTGCACTGAGCACAATCGGCGTCTGGTCAGAGAGTGGTTGTGTGGCGGGGTTCTGGTAGGCTGCAGCAGCAGAAGGTTGATCCTGGGAGGCCCTGGATGTTCGTGCGGTTCTTCATTGTGCTGATGCTCGGCTTTGGCCTGGTGGCTGGGCCAGCAGCGGCGGAGGAGACCAAGCCGCGGATCGCGGTGCTGGAGCTTCAGGGCAACCTCCCGCGAGGGCAGCTCCAGGTCCTCTCGGACAAGGTCCGCTCTGGCGTGCTCGCCGGCCTGAAGGGCAGAGACTTCGTGGTCATGAGTCGGGAGAATATGGCCATGCTGCTCAAGGACATGGGGCTGGACTGCGAGAAGGTCCAGGGCGAGTGTGAGGTGGAGACGGGACGGAACATCGGGGCTGCCTATGTGGTCTCCGGGTCGATCCAGGACGTCGGCAGTGGCCTGATGCTTGCCTCACTGAAGATTCATGACACGAAGTCCGGCGCACTCCTCGCGACGGGGGATGTGCGGGGCAAGGAGGTCATCGAGCTCATCGACAAGCTGCCTGGGGAGTCTGCCCAGATCATGGCGCGGGCCTTTGGTGACGGTGGCCAGGGTGGCGGTGCGCCTGCGCCGGTGCAGCCGAATGCACCCGCCAAGGCCCAGTACCAGCTGGACTTCGGCGGCGGCGGTGGTGGGCTCGGGGTGCAGGCCAAGCTCAAGGAGCAGGAGTGTGTGCGGCAGGCCGACCAGCGGGGATCGAAGGCCCGGGCCAGTCGGCTGGCCGACGCCATCGCCAAGGTGAAGGGTAAGGCGAGGAAGGCCTGGCAGGCCCAGACCGGTGAGCTGGAGATGTGCACCAAGCTCGCCCGGGATCAGCGCACGGGCTGCATCTCGGCGGTGGACTCGTGGCTGGCGGTGGCCCGGGCCATGAAGGTGGACCTTCCCGCCGGTGTGGAGACGGTGAAGACCGACTGCGGCGATCGGCAGCCGGCCTACAAGGCAGAGACCCGCACGGTGGCGGCGGACGAGGTGTCGGTTGCGGAGTCGCTGCTGGTTCGGCTCAAGGCTGTGGATGCGCAGGCACCGCCGGTCGGCAGCCAGGGCGGGGGCGGTCAGTCCGGGCAGGACCGTGTGCTCAAGCTTGGGGATGTCTCCCAGAACACGCAGAGTGAGTTCTATCGAGCCAAGGCCCGCGAGAAGCGTCATCAGGTGATGAACTTCCTTAAGGACATCCTGAAGAACAACCCGCCCAGAGGAGAGCAGAAGGCAGAGATGCTGCTGCGGCTTGCGGACCTGTACTTCGAGGAAGGTCGAGACATCTACCTCACTGAGAAGACGGGTGGGCAGAGTCACGAGACATCCAGCAAGTGGATGGTAAAGTCGGTCAGGATTTACCAGCTCATCCTGAAGACCTACCCGCAGTTCCGCCGGGCCGATGAGGCCACCTTCAACCTCGGCAGTGTTCTACAGCAAGCCGGCAAGCCCGATGCCGCGGTCAAGGAGTTCACTCGGCTGGTCAGGACCTACCCGCAGAGTCGCTACGCTGCGGACGCCTACGTGATGATCGGTGAGTACTACTTCGACCACAACAACGCCTACAAGGCCCTTCTTTCCTACCAGGCGGCTGCAAGGTACAAGAACTCCCCGAAGTACGGCTTCGCCCTATACAAGCTGGCCTGGTGCTACTACAACGTGGGCGAGTTCGGAAAGGCCATCGACACGATGAAGTCGGTGGTGGCATTTTCTATGTCCACCTCGAAAGGCGACAAGGACAAGAACCGCCTGACCCTTCAGGACGAAGCACTCAAGGACCTGGTCCGGTTCTTCGCGGATGCAGGGGAGATGGACGAGGCCTATGCTTACTTCAGCAAGCTGGGGAAGAAGGACCTCATCCTGGCGATGCTGGAGCGTCTGGCCAAGACCTACATGAAGCAGGGTAAGTTCGCGGAGGCAGCCCGGACCTACCGGCGCCTTATCGCCTCGAACCCCATGGGCCCGAAGGCGGGCGAGTACCAGCAGCAGCTCGACCTCGCCCTGCAGAAGATGGGCCGGTAGCCAGATGAACTCTCTTAGAGCGATGCTGCTCCTGGGGGTCTGTACGATGGTGTTCATCCTTCCGGCACGCGCTGAGCCCAAGCGGATTGCGGTACTGGAGCTGCGGGGGAAGGTGGATAGCGGGGTGCGCGGCTTGCTCACGGACGAGGTGCGGGCGGGCGCGCTCGCTGCGACGGACCGTCAGCAGTACCTGGTCATGGATCGGGAGAATACGGCGGTGCTCCTCCGCGATCAGGGGATCGACTGCACGGAGGTCGACAAGGGTGAGTGTGAGGTGGACATCGGGCGGAACCTCAACGCATATCTTGTGCTCTCCGGTGAGCTGGTCCAGCTGGACAAGGAGTGGATCTGCACGCTCAAGATCCACTCCACGGACAAGGCGGCGCTGGTGGCCAGCGACAAGGCCAGGGCTGAGAGTCCCTCCAGGCTGCTCGATGGCCCGGTGAAGGCCCTGGCCCAGCGACTCACCGCGCAGGCACTACAGCGCCTCAGGCGGTGGCGGCATCCTGGTCCCTGAGATCACCGCCAAGGGAGAGGTGCAGATCCAGACGGGGCAGGGCGTGGACTACAAGACACTGGCCCTTCAGGCCGCCCGGGCCAAGCAGATCCGCGAGCAGCGGGAGTTGGAGCTCAAGGCGCAGGAGGCGAAGATCAGAGCGCAGGAGCGGCGTGCCAGAGAGGCGCTGGCTGCAGAGCGACGCCGACTTGCAGACCAGGAGCGTCGCGCGAGCGAGGCGCTCGCACAAGAGCAGAAGCGTCGATTCGAGCAGGCGCGGGATGCGCTGCTGGCCAAGGCACACGCAGACCTCGAGGCCATCCGCCCCTTGCTCAGAATGGATCTGACCCCCGAGACTCGCCCGGTGCTGATGAAGTACCTCGAGCAGTATGAGGAGGCTGCCGTCACGGTGGACGGTAAGCGACGAGCGGTGGACATCCCCGGGGTTCAGGAGGTCCTCACCACGATGAAGCGGCCCAGTGCTGCAGAGCGGAAGCGGCTGGGGGAGGCGAGGCGGCGGGAGCGAGAGCGCCTGATGGCCTTCGAGCGTGCCGCGGCAAAGAGAGCTGCGCGTCGTCGGA
>PVBE011839587.1_pt1 | contig 14761 bp, 13 predicted proteins | sample 1631181 | NCBI WGS metagenome assembly PVBE01 (sample SAMN08397723, study PRJNA350692) | Marine metagenome, whole genome shotgun sequencing project. | isolation source: water | place: Pacific Ocean | collected 2012-04
ACCTGCGTCGGCTTGACGCGCGGGTCGTCCCGCAGCACGCCGTGGTCGTTGTTGCCGAGAGCCGCCACTACCGGCGCGACAGTCTCCAGCGAGTCGAGCACCCCCGGCGCCTGGATATCGCCGGCGTGAAGGATCAGGTCGACGCCTCGGAGGCCCTCAAGCACCGCGTCCCACGCCCCAAAGGTCCGGTTCGGCAGATGGGTGTCAGAAAGGAGTCCCAGCCGCATTTGCACTTCTCCAGTTTGGTATGCGTCTCACGATAGGGTCGGCCCCGATGAACGTCAAGCGACAGACGCGAGCCTTGTCCAGCTCATGGTGAGTCGGATCGAAACAAGAGCCGCGCGGCCCTCGATCCTCTCCTACCGGAAGCGTGAATGGGGTGCTGGGCTGCCCTGGCCCTTGCCGGTCTGTCCCACCCACGCGCCGGGGCCATCCTTCCTGGGAGCCCCCCATCCTCCACCAGTTGGACTGGTGATGGACCTTCCCTGCACCCCCAGAGTGGGTGCAGGGCGAGCCCTGCCGGGCTACGTGGGACGGACCGCTCGCACTACCAGGCAATCCCATTGGAACCTTACAGCGCCCTCCGCGTCCTGATGCACTCGGAAAGCATCCTTCACTCCCGGCGTGGCGTGAAGGATGTCCCGACGCAGCCGCTCGACCTCGTCGGGCGGGGTCCCAGACCGGCGCACCCAGTCGTCGAACTCCAAGGGCACGGCCGCCAGCGCCCACTCCTGGGTGACAAAGCCCGCGCCTTCGAGCAGGGCAAGCCACTCGGATGGCGATAGGTCGTGGACGTGGCTCGGGTCGCGGCGGAGCTCAAAGTCGTCCATCCACCGCGCCGCCGCCTCGTCCTCCGGCGCCGTGGTGTCAGCCAGCACCAGCGTACCGCCAGGGGCCAGCACGCGGCGCCACTCCGCCACCGCCTGAGGCAGGTCGTGGAAGTGGTGGGCGGCCACGCGACACGTCACCAGGTCCAGCGACCCGTCGGCGAACGGGAGCGACTCCGCCAGCGCCAGCGCGAAGCCGACGTTGGGCAAGCCCCGCTCGGACGAGATGGCGCGCGCCTCCCCCAGCATCGCCGGGGTGATGTCCGCGGCCACTACGCGCTCGGCGACCGGGGCCACGGCGAAGGCGGTGAACCCCGTTCCCGTGCCCACGTCGACGGCCCACCGATACGGGCCGGGGGCCGCATACTCGGCCACGAGCTGCAGGCTCTCGCCCTCGCGGTGGGTCAGGCTGCGTGCGTAGAGGGCAGCCCGCGCGCCGAACTGTTCCCGCGACGACCTGCTCGGTCGCCCCGGCTCAGTCATTCTTGGCACACAGAGGAAAGCGAATCATCGGAAGAGGTCCGTGGAAGAGTCCCGGATCAAGTCGGCGATGGATGCAGGACCGGCCTCGTACGAGAGCCCGCGCACGAACGCCACGGGCACCGCAGCGGTCTTGTCCATGACCAGCTCGGTGGCCCCCGCCAGCTCGTCCGCTATAGCGGAGATCGACACGCGCATCTCCCTGCCGTGCAGGTCCGGCATCCCGCGATAGTCCTTCAGCGGATTGATACCCGCTAGGCCGATGGCCACGTTCGTCGCGCCCTCCCTCCACGGCCGCCCGAAGGTGTCCGCGACGATGACCGCGACGGTCCGCCCCGAGCGCTCCTCGATCCCGTGAATGATCGCCCGCGCGGACGCGTCCGAGTCCCGCGGCAAGGGGCTCACCGTGTCGTCGCCCGACACGTTCGAGGCGTCCACGCCCGCGTTGGCGCAGATGAACCCGTGGTGGGTTTCCGTGATGAGCACCCCGTGGTCCATGCGCACGATGCGGCGGCTCTCCTGGAGGACGACCTCCACGTGCCTTGCGTCCTTGTCCCACCGGTCGGCGATGGTCTGCGCCAGGGCCGACGGAGTGATCTGGTCCAGCGAGATCAGTATCCCTTCGGCCTTGGAGACGACCTTCTGCGCGACGACCAGGACATCACCGTCCTCTATGGGCGTCCCTTGCCGATCGGCGGCTTCCAGGATGAGCGCCGATAGGTCGTCCCCGGCACGAACCTCGGGCATCCCGGTGATCCCGACGATGCGAAGCTCTGGATATCCAGCCACCGCCCTCTCCTGTCAGTCCCGTCCGACGCCAGGGGCGGGCGTCGCGAAGGCGTCGCGGCCTAGGCGGGCTCCTCCAGGATCACGCGGGCGTCCACCGCGCTGAGCCCCTGGGGGTACGCAAAGATCGGGTTCAGGTCGAGCTCCTTGATCTCGTCATGCTCGTCCAGGAATGCCGAGAGCTTCAGGAGCGTGTCCTCGAGCGCCGCAACGTCGGAGGGTGGGGTGCCGCGGTAGCCCTCCAGGAGGGGGAACCCCTTGATCTCGCGCACCATCTGCCGGGCATCGCGTGGGGTCAGGGGCACCAGGCGGAAGGCGACGTCGCGAAGCACCTCCACCAGCACACCGCCCAGGCCGAACATGAGGAACGGGCCGAACTGAGGGTCCTTCGATGCGCCGATGATGACCTCGACGCCGGCGGCCGCCATCGGTTGCACGGAGACGCCGTGCACGCGAGCATCGGGGTTCGAGGACCGAGCAGCCGCGATGATCTCGTCGTACGCACGCCCCACCGCCTCGGCGTCCGCGAGCCCTATCTTCACGCCGCCGATGTCGCTCTTGTGGAGGATGTCAGGCGACGCCACTTTTAGGACCGTCGGGTAGCCCAACTCTCCGGCGACCGCTACAGCGTCCTCCCGGCTCGCAGCCAGGCGGGTGGGCACCACGGGGATACCAGCGCTGCCGATGAGCTCCTTCGATTCCACCTCCGTCAGGACCGTTCGCCCGTCGCTCCTGGCGGCCGTGATAACGTCTGCGGGGGACATCGCCACTCCTTGCTGCCGCGCCTTCTCTCGCGCCGCGGCCGGGGTCCGCTGCCCTATCTGGACCGAGAGCGAAGCATATCCCCCATGCCCCAGGGTGTCAACACGCGGCGGTCCTCGCGACGGACCCCGCGCCGTCGCGGCGAGTCGCCCGCCGATTGCGCCACGGGCATTCGCCCCCACGCGACGCGCCGAATCGTGGACCGAGCCGCTGCCAGCCGCCTCCGCTTTACGCCCGTGGGGGGCTACGCTATGCTACTCCTTCCACACCATCGCCCTGACTCGTCGGGGCAAGGAGGTGCGCCACGCAATACCGGCTCCCCAGAGGCACCCAGGACGTCCTGCCAGCCGAGCAATCGATCTGGCGCCACGTGTCCCGCATGGCGGAGGCACTGGCACATCGCTTCGACTACCGTCGGCTGGACACCCCCGTCTTCGAACAGGCCGCCCTCTTCGTGCGGGGCGTAGGGGAAGGTACGGATATCGTCGAGAAGGAGATGTACACCTTCCGCGACCGGGGCGACGAGCTCCTGACACTACGGCCCGAGGGCACGGCGCCCGTCTGTCGCGCCTACCTGGAACACGGGATGCACAGCCTGCCGCAGCCGGTCCGGCTCTTCTATTTCTGCCCCGTCTTCCGCTACGAGCGGCCCCAGAAGGGCCGGTTCCGCCAGCACAACCAGTTCGGCATCGAGGCCATCGGCGACGAAGACGCGGCGGTGGACGCGGAGGTCATCGAGCTAGGGTGGCGTTTCACCCAGGACCTGGGGCTCCGCGACCTCACCCTCCTGGTCAACAGCATCGGGTGCGCGGAGTGCCGCCCCGGCCACCTGAGCGCCCTCAAGGACGCCTACCGGCCGCACCTGAGCACCGTCTGCCCCGATTGCCAGATGCGGTTCGAGCGCAACCCACTGCGCATGCTCGACTGCAAGCGCCGCGACTTCGCGTGCCAGGGGCTGATCGCCCGCGCGCCCCGCCCGACCGACTACCTGTGCGGCCCCTGCGCCGACCACTGGGCCAAGCTGCTCCGGTACCTGGACGCGCTGGAGATCCCCTACAGCGTGAGCCACACCCTGGTGCGTGGGCTCGACTACTACACCCGGACCGTGTTCGAGATCCAGCCGCCGGAGGAAGGTGCGCAGACCACCCTCGTGGCCGGGGGCCGCTACGACGGGCTCATCGAGCAGCTCGGCGGACGGCCCACCCCCGGCGTCGGCTTCGGCTCGGGGATCGAGCGGCTGGTGGAGGAGGTCCGGCACCAGCAGGCGCCGCTGCCACCAGAGGTCCCGGGCGTCGACGCCGTGGTGGTGCACCTGGGGGCCGCGGCGACCGTCGAGGCGCTGCGTCTGGCCTCCGCCCTGCGCGCCGAGGGGCTGCGCGCGGTGGTGGCCCCCGCCGGGCGGAGCATGCGAGGGCAGATGCGCCACGCCACGGCGATGGAGGCGCGGTACGCGCTGATCATCGGCGACTCGGAACTGGCGAGCGGCACGGTCCAGGTCAAGCACATGGGCTCCGGGGAGCAGCGCGAGGTGGCGGTCGCGGACGCGGCAGCGGCGGTGCTGGGGGCGTAGCCCAGCACAATCGCAGGGACGGCGAATCGAGGTGCCTGTGGTCTGGGGCGCGATTGGGGCACTCATCGGCGCGGCGTTCGGTGTGGCGGTCGGCGGCGCCACCGACCTTGGGCTCGCTGTCGGTGCCCCAGCTGGCGTGGTGGTCGGGACGATTGCGGCGGTGGTCGCGAGATGGCTCCGACGGGTGAAGGCGTCCACAGGGGCTCCGCTGCACCCCGACCAGCGCTCGATCGACACGATCCGGGGGATGGTGTTCGATCTCTATCGGCCAGGCCACTACGCACCACCCCTCGGGGATTTCGTGCCGCGGATGGGAGCGGACGGGCGTGACTTGGCGGAGGAAACCCGCTCTCACCTGAACAAACACACAAGGCTCATACTTCACGGAGACGGGGGAGTTGGCAAATCGACCCTCGCATATCAGGCGGCAGCATGGCTCGCCCATGAGAAGCGCATAGGCTTTGTGTGGGTCAGCGCCGCAGGCCGAGAGGGACTCACAGCGGACGACTTCGCCGGCCTGCTCGCGGACGGCCTTGGGTGCGAGGCGGCCATTGAACCCGTGTGCGCCCAACTGCGGGCAGGACCCTACCTGCTGGTGCTGGACAACGTCGATTCCGCGGATCCCGGGTTACCACGGGCGCTCGCAGCGGTCTTTCCAGGAAACTGTTGGCCGCTTCTCACCACGCGGGTCGTAGACGAGAGGCTACGCGACCTCGCAACAAGCATGCCTCTGGGTACGATGCTCTCAGATGAAGCCGCGCGGTACGCCCGCGAGGAGGCGGCACGCCAGTCCGCACCCATGGCGCAGGACAGTATCGTGCGCATCGTGGGCATTGCCCAGAATAACCCTGAGGTGATCCGGTGGCTGGTGGGTCAGGCAGCGGCCGGACGGCTCGACCTTGCCACGCAGGACGTGTAGGCCGGGCGGGGCGAGGCGGCGGACCAGGTCTTTGGGCGTACGTGGGACAATCTGACCCTGCTAGATCGCACGACCCTCTGCGCGCTGGCCCTCGTGCCTTCTGGGACGCGGGAGTCCGTGGCCGGAGCCACGGCTGACCCGTCGGCCGACCAGGCCCTTGGACATCTGCGCCAGTGGGCGGTCGCCACCCAAGATGGCGCGGGCGACTGGGCGGTCACGGGCCTCACGCGGAGCATGGCCCAAGCGCGTGTCTTCGACGTACTGGACGGGTGGCTGGAGAATCACGCCGACACACCAGAGCAGGTCGCCCCACCGCTCCTCGCGTTCTGGGGCCATCAGTCTCTCCAGGAGTTCCTCGAAATCCGGGGCCCTTGGCCCCAGCGAGTTCTCTACGGCGAGAGGGTGCTGGACATCGCCCACAGTGGAGGCGGCGCCTCCACTGTGGCGGTGATGGCGGGCCACCTGGCAACCGCATACCGGAACACGGGGAACGTGGAGGGGGCCCGGAAGGGATACGAAGAAGCACTCGCCGCATTCCGTGAGCTCGAAGACGGCGTGAACGTAGCGGTGGCCCTCCACCAGCTCGGGATGATGGCACAAGACCGGGGGGACGTCCCCGAGGCCGAGCGCCTGTACACCGAGAGCCTGGAGATCGAGCGCCAGATGGGGAACCAGCAAGGCATCGCCATCAGTCTCCACCAGCTCGGGATGATGGCGCAGGACCGTAGAGACCTCCCCGAGGCCGGACGCCTCTACGCCGAGAGCCTGGACATCAAGCGCCGGCTGGGTGACCAGCATGGCATCGCCGTCAGTCTGCACCAACTTGGGATGATGGCCCAGGGCAAGGGGGACCTCCCCGAGGCCGAGCGCCTGTACACCGAGAGCCTCGACATCGAACGCCGATTGGGGGACCAGCGGAGTATCGCCGTTACCCTCCACCAGTTCGGGACGCTGGCCCGGGACCGGAGGGACCTCCTAGAGGCCGAGCGCCTCTTCAGCGAGAGCCTAGCCATCGAACTCCGATTGGGGACGCAGGAAGGCATCGCCATCAGTCGGTACACACTTGGTCTGCTCCGAGAGCAGCAAGGCAGGCTCCGGGAGGCCGATGCCAGCCTCCAGGAGGCGCTGGATATCTTCCGGCAGCTCGGCTCACCTTCCGCAGAGCAGGCGGAGCGGGACCTGGCCCGCGTGCGGGAGCGTTTGGCGGCAGGTAAGTGACGGGGGCGAAGCCCCCTTGCCACCCCCTCCGCCGCTGTGATACGGTAGCGAGTGGAGAAAGGAGGTGAGAGCCTATGGGTAAACGTGGTGCCTGTACCATAGGAGCTCCCTCCTGGTGTGTGGCCCGGTAACTCCGGACCGTCACAGCGGGAGGCACGAGCTTACAGAAGAGCGGGGGCCCTCAGGGGCCCCCGCTCTTGTTTTGCCTCGTAATCGCCGTCCTCTATCGCCTCGCCTGCCCGCCCGAGTGCGCGATGTGGTGGGCCTCCTCGCACCCCTCCGGCGAGTCCTCCAGCTGGATCGTCACGTGGGTGATGCCGAACTCCCGGGTGGCGATCTCGCGCAGAGCCGCCAGCAGCCGCTCTCGCTCTTCGCGGGTGGCGCAGCTTGCGGTCACGTGGGTGCTCATCACTTCGTAGCCCGACGAGATGGACCAGACGTGGATGTCATGCACCCCGGTCACCTGCGGGACCTGCTCCAGCCGCTCGCATAGCCGCTGGAGGTCCAGGCGCGACGGCGTTCCCTCCATCAGCACTCGCAGCACCTTCCAGAGCAGCCGCGCGGAGCTGAACACGATGAGGACGCCGATCAGCGCGCCGATGACCGGGTCCGCCAGATTCCAGCCGAAGGCGAGCACCAGCACGCCCGCGGCCACCACGCCCACGGACCCCGCCAGATCGCCCAGGATGTGGAGGAAGGCCCCCTCCACGTTCAGGCTCTCGCTCGCCGCGCTGCGCAGTGCCGCGGCGGCCCCCAGGTTGGCCGCGAGGCCCACGGCCCCCACGACCAGCATGAGGGGCGCTTCGACTTCCGAGGGCGACATGAACCGGCGGCTTGCCTCAAAGAACACCCACGCCGCGACGGCCCACAGCCCTACGGCGTTCACGAGCGCGGCGAGCACCTCGGTGCGTTGGAAGCCGAAGGTGGTGCGGGCGGAGGCGGGGCGCTCGGCCACCCACATCGCGAAGAGGGCCAGGCCGATGGCCGCCGCGTCCGCGACCATGTGGCCGGCGTCGGCCAGCAGCGCCAGGCTGTTGGCCGCCAACCCGCCGATGACCTCCGCCACGGCGAATCCAGCCACCAGGCCCAGGGCGATCCAGAGCCGCTTGCGGGTGGCGCGGCGCGCGTCGGCATAGCCCACCGACTCGTGGCGAGCGCCGGGCTCGGTCAACCCCGACCCGTCCCCACCGCTGCCGCCTGCCACTCCATCACCTCCGGCCGGGCCTCAGACCCGCGCGCGGGGCGCGCTCCTCGGACGCTCGCGGGCAGGACGCCCTAGGGGGGCGCTGAGCCCAGGATCGCCTCGATGGCCACGCGGACCAGCGGTCCACCGTCCATGGCCCCCATCAGGGCCGCGACCTCGAGGCCACCCTGGGTGAGGCCCGCCGCCACGCGACCCCACACTTCGGCCATCGTCTCCGGCGTCATATCCGACCCTCGCCCTTCCTGCCGCCAGGCACGAGCGATGGCCTCCCAGGCCACGGCCAACTCCTCGGGCGCCAGCGCCAGGTCGAGCTCCAACGCCTCCAGAACCGACCCCAGAGCCCCCCATGACAGCCGGAGCGCATCCGGCGCCAATCCCAGATCGGCGGCCGCGGACTCGCGGGCGTCAGTCAGCGCTCTCGATTCCGTTCTCACGCTCCCGCCGCCTCCGCACCCCCAGATACTTCAGGCTAGCAGCTACGGTCAGCTTGCGTCAATGGGCGCTCGCGCCCTGCGCCGCACCGGTGGGGCGCGGCCCTTCGACATCCCAAGACGCGCATGGTAGAGTTGTCACGCCATACGGATGGGCGGTCCGGGGCAGGCCCGGACCTTCGAATGCCAAGAGGGGATGGAACAAGGAGGAAGCGACATGGCGGACCCGATCGTGAGGACCCCGTTGCCAAACTGGCAGCACCAGGAGCTGCTCTACGAGACCATCGACGACGGCCGTATCGCGATCATTACGATGAACAGGCCGGAGCGCATGAACTCCTCGGACCCCGGGATGGCGCACCGGTGGGTGGACGCGTGGACCACGTTCGCCGCGGACGACGACCAGTGGGTCGCGATCGTGACGGGAGCGGGGGACCGCGCGTTCTCCGCGGGCCAGGACCTCAAGATCCGGGCGGACCTGGAGATCCAGGGAGGGGACGCACCCTACCAGCGCCGCGCCCGCCCCGTCACGCCCATCGGCGAGCGGCTCGGCTGCTGGAAGCCCACTATCGCCGCCCTCAACGGCTTCGCCATCGCCGGCGGCTGGTCGGTTGCCCAGAACTGCACGTTCCGCATCGCCGCGGAGCACGCCGAGATGAACATCGCTGAGGCGCGGTGGAACCAGGGCGCGGGCTTCGTCGCCTGGCTGCCCCGGCTCATGAACATGGGCCACGCCCTGGAGATTTGCATCATGGGCGACCGCAGGGTCTCCGCCCAGCGCGCCTACGAGATGGGGTTCGTCAACAAGGTCGTCGCGAAAGAGGACCTGATGGACGAGTCCGTGGACTGGGCGCGACGCATCTGCAACCTGGCCCCGCGCTCGGTGCGCAACTTCAACCAGCTCATCAACCAGTGCTTCACGATGACGATCCCGGAGGCCCAGGCCTTCGCCTCAGCCCTGGAGTACAACCTGCGGGGCATGGAGGACTCTCTGGAAGGCCCGAAGGCGTTCGCGGAGAAGCGCACGCCAGTGTTCAAGGGCCGGTAGCCGCCAACCAACCGCACAAGAAGGGGGCCGCCTGACGGCCCCCTTCTTGTCTGCCGCCCACGCGCCCTTCGATATGCCGGCGGGCGTACGCGATTCGACTGGCGCACCACCGGCTGCGTACGCCCCTCGTCGAGCGCCGAGCTACGATGATCCAGGCCCGCGACCGCGAGGCGTCACCCGAGGGTCCAGAAGGTCCCGCAGCACGTCGCCCACCACCACAAAGCTCAATGCCGTGGCGCTCAGCGCGAGTCCGGGGAAGATGACGAGCCACGGCGCGACCTCGAGGAACTGACGCCCCTCTTGCAGCATCCCGCCCCACGATGGGCTGGGCGGCGGGACCCCCAGCCCAAGGAAGCTCAGGGCCGACTCCGCCACCAGAGCCGTGCTGACAAACCCCGTCGCGTAGGCAATGACCGGCCCCAGACTGTGGGGCAGGACGTGCTTGAAGAGGATGCGCGGCATCCCAGCCCCAATGGATCTGGCGGCCATCACGTGCGGCCTCCCCCGGACCGAGAGGGCGCTGGTCCTAGTCAGTCGAGCCACCTGAGGGGCGAGGGCGACCGATATAGCGAGCACCACGGTGGGCGTCGACGACCCCAGGGCGGCGACAACCACCACCGCTAGGACCAGCAGCGGGAAGCCCAGGAAGGCGTCGACCACCCGCTGCGTGGCCAGGTCTATCCAGCCCCCCAGATACGCCGACGCACCGCCGACCACAACCCCAAGCCCAGCGCCCACGACCACGCTCGCCACGCCCACGGAGAGCGCGGCGCGGAAGCCGTGGATCACGCGGCTGAGCACGTCGCGCCCAAAGTTGTCGGTCCCGAGCGGGAACTCCCCTCCCGGTGGCGTCAGCCGGTTCGGGATATCCTGCGCGATGGGGTCCTGCGGCGCGACCAGGTGGGCGAACGCCGCCAGCAGCACGGCAGCAACGAGGAACACACCCGCGAAGGCGGCCCGGGGCGTCATGAGCCCTCGCGGCAGGAGCCGGCCGGCGACTTCGCCACGAATCCTTGCTCTCACCCTTCCACCCACGTTGCCGGCCACGCGATGCTCACTGCTCGGACCGAGTCACGGAGGCGATCCTGGGGTCGGCCTGGGCGGCGGTCAGGTCAAGCGCCAGGTTCACCAGGAGCGTGCCGACGACCAACAAGGTCACAAGGCTTTGGACCACCGGGAAGTCCCGCGCCAGCACGGCATCCACCAGGCCGCGGCCGATGCCGGGCAAGCCGAAGATCGATTCCAGGATGAGGGTCGTGCTGAGGAGAGCGCCGAGCTGCAGCCCCAGGGTCGCGATGATGGGCGGCCACGCGTTCCGAAGGACGTGCCGGAGGAGGATGACGTGCTCCGGGAGCCCCTTGGCACGCGCCACGAAAGTGTACTCCTCGTGCAGCGCCTCCAGCATGCTTGCCCGGGTGACCCGGACCACGTGGGCGCCGTACTCCCACGCCAGTAGGGCCACCGGCCAGACGACGATCTGGAGGTGACCCCACGGATCGTCCAGTGGGCCGGCGTAGACAATGGGCGGAGACCAGCCTAGCGCCCACAGCAAGCCCAGGAGCACCAAGACGGCGATCACGAAGCTGGGGATCGACTGTCCGGGCAGCATGATGACGCGCACCAGATGGTCCAACCAGCGGCCTCGCTGCCAGGTGGCCAGGATCCCCATGGGTATCCAGAGGGCCATCGAGATCGCCATTGCGTAGAACACCACCAGCGCCGTGACGGGGAGTTGGCGAGACACCATCGACCTGATAGGCTGCCCGTCCACGAGGGACCGCCCGCCAAAGTCCCCGTTCACCATGTGCCAGAGCCACATCCCGTACTGGATCGGGAGAGGATCGTTCAGCCCAAGCTCCTCTCGCAGAGCCTCACGGACCTCGACGCTGTGGGTGGCCTCCCCGGAGCCGCTCAGGATGACGATGGCGACGTCACCGGGCAGGATTCGCATTATGCCGAACACAATGATCGAGGCTGTGAGCGCCACTGGAACGACCAGCAGGAGCCGGACGGCGACGTAGCGGGCGGTCATCGGTGAGCGCCCGGCGCTTCGCCCCCGCGCGTCGTCGCAAGCACGGTCATCCGCACGCGCCGCCCCGTCCGCCGGTCGCACACGGCATCATCCGCCATGCCTGTCCAGCCAGACCGTGGCGAAGTCGGTATGCGTGTGCCCGTCTTCCGGGGGGATGACCAGGCCCTTGACGTAGGTGCGATACGGCGTCACGTACATGGCCTCGGCTATCGCGACCACGTACGTTTGGTCAACGAAGAGATACCGTTGCAGCTGCCGCCATATCTCAAGTCGCCTCTCCGGCGTCGTCGCCCCCCGCAGGAGGCCGTACATCTCATCCACCCGAGGGTCCTCGTGCTTGGCGTACGCGTCGGGGCTCCCGCTGAACCGACCGTACACCCCCTCCGTCCCCTCGGGGATCGGGAGGACCGACAGTCGCCCCTGCTGGCTGTCGAAGTCCAGGCTCACCCGCGCCTGGTTCCACGCCCCTTCGTCGACGACCCGCAGCTCCAGATCGATCCCGAGGCCCGCAAGCTGACCCTTCAGGAACTCGCACCCCAGAGAGTGACGGGCGCGGCACAGGTGGTCCATCGCGAAGCCGTCGCCGTACCCGGCCTCCTCCATGAGCCGCCGAGCCTCGGCTCGCTTCTCCGGGAGCGGGGCTGGATCGAAGGTCGGCCACGCCACGAAGCGCTGGTCCTTGAACCGGTTCGGCGGGCCCAAGCTGGGCGACGTCCAGCCGAACCCGCCCAGCACCGGCGCTATCGCCGCGTCCTTGTCGATCCAGAGGGCAATCGCTCGGCGCACTCGGGGGTCCTGCCAGGGTCCCGGTTTCAGGGTGTTGAAGGCGAGGCGGAACATGCCCCCTTCCATCTGAGGGAAGACCACCTCGTCCCCCAAGTCGCGGACGTAGCCGCGCATCCTCTCCTCGGTGAGGTAGTGGCCGAACCCGCGGGCGCCGCCGTCCAGCCGTCCGGTCCGAAATGCCGCATCCATGGCGGCCGGCTCCCTCATTACGATGTAGTCGATCCCATCGAGGTATGGCAAGCGGTCACCGCGGCCGTCCACCTCAAAGTACTGGTCGAAGCGCCGCACCTGTATGCGGCTGCCCCGATCGTAGCTCTCAAAGCGAAACGGCCCGAGGCCGACGAGCCCGACGTCCAGTGGGCTGACGCTGGCACCCCCCTGCTGGAGGCGCGGCTCCATGAGGTGACGTGGGTGGGCGATCTTGAGGCGAGGGTTCGCCAGGACATCCGGGAAGAAGCGGTTGCGCGTCGCGAGCACGATCCGCACCTGATTGTGGGGCAGGACATCCACTCGCTCGATGTCGCCCAGGTCTCCTTTGTAGTAGGCCGGAGCGCGCACGCGTCCTTCGGTCTCGTATCCGAACGCCGCCAGGTCGAGCCAGAACTTCACGTCCTCAGCCGTGAACGCGGTCCCATCATGCCACTGGACGTCGCCGCGAAGCGTGAACGTCCACTCTGTCATGGCGGGGTTCGAGTACCAGCTGGTGGCGAGGTACGGGCAGACCAGGTACATGTTCTCGCGACAGCGCATCACCAGGTTGCCGGGGCCGAACAGCGCGCCCGCCATGTGATGCAGAGCGATGCTGCTGGTGCGCATGGGGTCGAAGCCGGACGGCGGATCGCCCCGGTTGGCCAGCACCAGGACGTCCCCGAATTTCGTCGTCCCGTCGCGCGCCTCCGGGTCTCCAGCCGAGCCCGGGACGGCCGTCGCGGCCGGACCGCCTCCGTCCGATGGTTGGGCATCTACGCCGGGCGACGCCAGGGACGGGGCAGGCGTGGTGACTCCGGCGACGTCCGAGACGGACGCAGCATCTGGTGGCGGCACTTCGCTCTTGGGGGGCTCGCAAGCAGCCGTGAGCGCCACGGCAAACATCCACCACGCCGCGGCACGGAACAGCCATCGGCCGGTCACAGGTCACCTCGAACGGGACACCCCAGCACCGCGGTCCGGGGCCGCCACCCGCGCCTCCTCGGCCTCGCCTCCGATGCGGGCGATGCGTCCGAGCATGGGGATCACGTACGCCAGGATGGCCCCGCCGAAGATGCCGAGAGCGATGGGTGCGCTCAGGAGGGTCGCGAGGCCGCCCGCCACGAATCCGCCCAGGGGCGTAAAACCGAAGGTCATCCCGTAGAGGCCCATGATGCGGCCCCGCATGGCATCGACCGACAGGACCTGGAGGACCGTCGCCATCGTCGGGTCGTAGGCCATGAGCGCCCCCCCGAGCACGGCGACCAAAAGAAGGGACAGCGGATACCACGAGGACATGGCGAAGAGCATCAGGAAGAGCCCGGCGCCGCCCGCCGTGAGCCCCAAGAGGAGCCCCTTCCGCTGGAAGTCGCCCAGGCTCGCGACCCCCACCGTGCCCACCAGCGATCCCAAGCCGCCCGCCGCCGAGAGGAATCCCAGCCCCACGGCTCCCACGTCGAGCACATCCCTGGCTATGACGGGGAGCATCACGAAGTGGGAGAACCCGAACATCTCCATCAGGAGGCTCATGGTCAGCAGCGACCGAAGGGGCCGGGAGCGCCAGCCGTACTTCAGCCCCTCCGCCGCGTTCCGCAGCGCGGGCTCCCCCCCACCGGTGCCCCGATAGGCGCCGCGCATGAGCAGGAGAGCGGCCGGGGCGACGATGTTGACCGCCGCGACGGCCAAGAAGCAGAACCCCACGCCCAGGGTGGCGATCAACAGCCCCGCGACGGCGGACCCCACGACCCGTGCCAGGTTGAAGGCGGTGAGCCTGGCCGCCATCGCGTTGAGGAGCCTTTCCCTGCCCACAGTGTCGTAGATCATGGCGTTGCCCAGGGGCATCACCGCGCCGGCGGTCACGCCCCTGAGGAAGACTATCGATAGGAGTGCCGCGAGGGTGATCCGGTCCGACACAAACAGCAGGCCAAGGGTCAACGCCAGCAGCCCGACGACAGGCTGCATGATGGCAAGCGCCTTGCGGCGGTCCACCCGGTCGGCGATGACACCGCCGAACACACTGGAGCCCACGTGGCCAAGGCCGCGCAGCCCGGCCGCCGCCCCTACCCAGAACGGGGAGTCGGTGAGCTCTAGAACCAGCCAACCCTGGGCGACCATTTCCATGCTCGCGCCCAGGGCTTGAAGTCCAATGTTGGCCCACAGAAACCGGAAATCGCGGACCCTCAGCGCCAGAAAGAGTCGGCCCAGCCCGGCCTGCCTCGGGTTGCGGGTGGGGGCGGTCGGGCCAGGTCGGACCGGCTCAAGGGCATCCCCCTCCCGCTCGCTAGGCTCGCTCACCCACGCCCCTCGAAGAAGCGGCGAGGGTTATCCACCGTGATCTGGTCGAGCACGGCGTCTGTCGCGCCCAGCTCCCTCAGCCGCGGAAGCACGTATCGACTGATGAAGAGGAAGCCGTCCGGGTTGTACTGGTGACGCTGCTCCTGCATCTCCTTGCTGGCGATGTGGATGCTCACCTGCCAATCGTGGCTGATCATGATCCGGTCCCCATACCCCG
>PVBE012258312.1_pt1 | contig 14760 bp, 17 predicted proteins | sample 1631181 | NCBI WGS metagenome assembly PVBE01 (sample SAMN08397723, study PRJNA350692) | Marine metagenome, whole genome shotgun sequencing project. | isolation source: water | place: Pacific Ocean | collected 2012-04
CTGTTCACGATCTCGCGCCGAGCTATAAATCTCGAAATTCAGAGCGAAAATTATGAAAGACGAGGAGGCATATTTAGATATGGCAACGAGCCTTGAATGATTTGCAGCCTGAATTTCGAGATTTTGGCCGGCGAGCAATATTCTTGCTCTCTTCTTGCGGCGAGATCTTGAACAGGCTCTAGGCCGGGCTGTGCAGGTAATAAATTTCAGAGCCGTGATTGTATACCCAGAATCTGCGGTTTCGAGCCCTACACGAGTGTCAAAACTTGATATCATTGTAATATATTAAACTTGTTTGTCAAGTGTTGATGAGAAAGCGGGGCGAGGCCCTACACCAGACGGTGCGGGGCGAGGCCAGGTTTTTCAGTCAAAATTTAAGGAAAAGATTAGGAATTATTTAAGCAATCTAGTATCTGTACACTATTCATAAAATATTAATGTATAACTTTTGTATGTTGAGAACTCCAAGCGTAAAGTGTTACTGCGGTGGAAGCCGCAACATTTAAAGACTCGCACCTTGAACTAATGGGTATGGATATTAAAGTATCGCAAAGCTCACTTATTTTTTGACGAATACCTTTCGCTTCATTTCCAAGAATAAACACGCTTGGCTTGTCAAAAACTTCATCGGAAAGACTGTGTTTAGATTCGCCATCAAGGCCATAAATCCAAAATCCCTTATCTTTTAAATCACGAACAACCATATTTATATTCCCTATCTCAACAAGCGGAATGCGAAATGCCATCCCGGCAGAGACTTTAATCACCGTTCCTGTAACAGGCGCTTGTTTGTGCTGAGGAATGAGAACCCCAGAGACACCAAACGCGGCGGCCGAGCGTATTATCGCGCCAACATTATGAGGGTCCTCTATTTCGCCCAAAAGAAGCAAAGATGTGTCCGGAGTGATTTCAATATTATTGATAAACTCATCATAAGGCTGTATTAGTTTATTTAAAGATATGCGGCCAATAACACCTTGATGCGCCTGCCCGCGCAGGGCTGATAAACCACCAGTATTTTTAGATTTTTTATCGGAGCCCAGAGGTGAAACCTTAATACCCGCTTTCTTTACGGCAGATTGTAGCGCTCCGTCTTTGTTACCTTTTGCAATGGAAACTTTGTCAACAACTCCTGGTGCGTGAGTAAGCGCTTCCGTCAACGCATGTTTGCCATATATGTAAATTTTATTAGATTTAATCATTTTTGTTGGCGATGTAGGAGCGAGCGAACACCACCCACTACGCCCATCTCTACACTATTGACATATATATCTACTACATGAGATAATAACGACAGATCTCTTGGTTAATTATCGTAGCACAATAAGCGTGCATACCGAAAAGGAGGAGGATCTAACGATGAGCAAGTCAAGCCGTATTGCAATTGCTTTATCACTCTTTGCTGTCGCTCTGTCGGTTGCTTCTTTCGCAATCGATGAAAACTTGATTCCACTGCCCCATAAGTCGCACATAGCTTTGTTTGACGTATCAGCAGACCGTCATCTTAAGATTCCCGTGCCCGCTGAGGCATTGATTGTTTCGGATCAGTGGGGATACATAGCTGTGATCTTCCACGACTATCACGGAACGTCGACTCTCAACAAAATTATGATTTTTGGCGATGACGCGAGCGACGAACCTTACGGAAGAAAGAGTTTTGTGGCTGACGAAGTTGGATCAGAGGTATGGAAACTGTGGTCAGAACGCTTTTCGTTCAATCGTAACAAGGTAAGTCTTGCAGAGCCCCACGCGACAGTCATTCGTTTTTAGCTTTCGGTACTACCCATCAATTCGCGGGTGCCCCTAGGGGCGCCCGCTTTCTTTTGTCTATAGTAAAGTGGGTGTGCTGCGCGGAGCGCGCAGGAAATGCAAAGGTTTAAAGTTTAAGAGCTTAAAGATTTAAAGTTTAAAAAAACGTTGTTATAGAATTTAGATTTTCTTAATTTTGAATGCAGTTCGTTGGAAAAAATAAATAGCACGTAAAAAACATCAAGGTTCGGTCTTAATGTTTTTTAAATTCTTTAGTTATTTTAATTTAACGGCTGTGCCATAAGCCAACAATTCGGCTGCACCAGTAAGTACTTGCGAAGTAGTGAAGCGAATATTAACAACTGCATCCGCGCCCATATCCTCAGCCTCTTTATTCATTCGCTGCATTGACTGCTCTCGTGCCTCATTCATAGCTTCCACATATTCTTTTATTTCACCGCCAACCAGCGTGCGCAGTCCTGCCAAAATATCTTTTCCGATATGTTTTGCGCGAATGGTATTTCCACGCGCTATACCAAGCACTTTAACTATTTCCCTTCCAGGTATATTATCTGTTGTTGAATGTATCATCTTCGTTTTTTTTATCTTTTATACGCTCAAAGACAAGCGAGGTTAAGCTTATAATAATCCCAAATGCTACTAATCCCAATCCCCATTTAACGATAGCGGGAATTTCATCGGTACGAAAAAATTCCCCCACAGTTTCATATAACATAAACCCGAGCAAGAGAAACACGCCTATTCCCAACAACCACAATGCTATTTTATTTGAACCGGACATATTTTTATTAACGACGTGGAGTGAGCGCAATCTGAAAGTTTTATTTTACCATTTCCTAGCCGACTTCGTCAGGCTCGCTGTTTTGCTTGACAGTATGGAGGTATTATGCTACCATATATACTAGTTACGTAGAAGCTCCCTTTTCGCTTCTTTGTCGTTTTTAAATTCGCCTTGTGAATGTGTGCTTGCTTGTGGCACACTACCCATTTTTCTGCAATAAACATGGAGAGCGTATTCTTTCACTGTTTCTTCCTCGTGTTTGCGGTTCAAAGAGCGAACAAAACTAAAACAAGTGTAGCATCTTTTGTGCTGTGCGTCAAGGGTTGCAGAAACGAATATGTGCGCATGCCAGGACTCGAACCTGGGACCTCGTCATTATCAGTGACGCGCTCTAACCAGCTGAGCTACACGCGCAAGTGTAAGAATGGTAACAAAAAAGACCTTGGCTTTCAACGATTTGTGCTCGCTCTGACAATGTGTCGCAAAAATTTGGGAAAATGCTATTATTGTACTTGGTCTTTAAATAGATATTGGAGGAATGGGAGCAATGCGCAATGCGTCGTCTTAAATTAGGCATTTGGTCCAATCGAGGTAGTATGCGAGAGAGAAAAAGTTCAGCACGACCAAAGGGTGTTAAAAGGAGTCCGGATTTCAGTGAGGAAAAATTGGCTAGATTGCGGAAAAGAAGAAGAGAACGCCAATTGGATGGTTTCAAAAAAATGTCCGAGAAGGCTCGAAAGAGGATTTTGAGGGAACGACGAAAAAGAAAAAATTTGATGTCATTACTCTTCACACAGATATGCTTGAAAAAAAGTTAATCTGACGTTTAAATCGTCTCGCCTAAATCGTCTCGCCAAAAGCGAGACGATTTTATTAACGACGTAGAGCGAGCGCAATGAGAAAGTGAAGCGAAGCCGAGTCTGACTCGGCGAAGCGGAATTTTCTCATTGCCGAGTCGAGGAGTTAACAAAGATTCAATACCTCGTGCCTTTAGGCCGAGGAACCTTTATTTTAACATGCTCTACTGCCCCGACTTAAGTCGGGGCGGTTTTTTAAATTATTGAAACTATTGAAGTCGGACGAATACATTCAATAGTCTTTTTTGTGTTATTATACGAAAGTGAAAAACACTAATGGAAAAATTGTATTGGCGCACTGCGGCTTCTTTGATTATAAATGCAGAGAAAAATATAGGGAAAATTCAAAAGAAGTTTGTGAATTGGCAACAAAAAAAGACTACGTAGATATTATTGAACTTGATGTAAGAAAATCAAAAGACGGAATTATTTATTGCTATCATGGAAATTGGTTTTTTTATAATATAAGCAGTAAATTCCCTAAAGATTTTTCTACCTTGAAACAAAAATATAACGTGGATTCATTAAAAGATGTACTTAGCGTTATAATAGAGGATAAAATTATTTTTCTTGACATCAAGGATACAAATGTAACCAGAGAAGATATACTGAGTTGTTTTAAAAATAAAAAATTAAAAAAGATAATACTTGGCAACAAATCACCTTCATACTTAAAGAGGTTCTATTCTATGCCGAACAATTTCGTAAAAATATTTAATGGGAACATTTTTTGTAAATTCTACAACTTAAAAAAACTCAAGAAAGATAATTTTCGGTATTTTGAAGTTGTTTTTCCGTTTCAAATAAGCAACGACATAATTAAAAAAACTAGAGATAATTCACCGGAGTTCAGGTGCGCTAGTTTGTTTTTTAAAAATAAGAAAAGTTATTTTAAAAAAATAAACAAATACAACGTAAAACACATAACGAGTGATTTTTTGTGATAATATATGGATATGAATCCCGTAGCAGAAAATGGCACAAGTACAAGCAAAGCTAATCACTGTGGGAATACCTGCGGTAATTTTTAATAAAATTTAAAAGTTTAAAGATTTAAAAGTATAAGATATGACTCAAAAAACAATTGGAGTTTATCCCCACACCTTTTATACCGTAGCGTCAGTATTTTTTATCTATATACGCACTAAATAATTTATGGGCACAGCAATACACAATAATGAGGACATAACAATACCGCAAAAAAATGACGGTATAAAAGGTGTGGGGATATATCACAAAGGCTGTTTGGACGGTACTGCGGCGGCGGCAGTGCTTCTTAAAAAATTTCCAGATGTTCTGCTACGCCCTCTTTCTCATCGATATAAAGAGGAAGATCTAAATAACATAGTAGAAGAAACAGACAACGAGGCAATTGTGTATATTGTGGATTTTTCATTGCGCGAAGGACATTCGGAAAAATTGATTGAGAAAGTCAAAGAAGTCGTAAATATTGACCATCATATTGGTTCAGAGGAAAAGCTAAAAATTCTGGATAAAAACTATTCTAATTTCTCTTTTGTTTTTAACAACGAACGATCAGGTGCATCGCTTACGTGGACTTACTTTTTTGGAGAAAAAGATATTCCGCAATTAGTAAAATATATTGAGGATAGCGATATCTGGCGATTCACATATGGAGATGATACGCGATACGCTGTAAGTTATCTATATCAATTTTCTGGACACCCGGAAAAAATGCTTGACTATGTAAACGCGTCAGAAGAAGAAATAGAAAAAATTCTTATGGATGGAAAAATGATTAAGGAGTATCGGGACGGACAAAGAGATGTTCTGTTGAGGGATGTGAGTCCGATAAATCTTAAGATTAAAGAACATGTTGTCCCAGTTCATAATACGCCAGAATTTTTGCGTTCAGATGTAGGCCATGTACTTGCAACACAACTTGGAAAAACTGTTGCTACTTTCGTAATTAACGGAGATACAGTTAAGCTACATTTCCGAGGCAACGATGAGCACGACCCGTCGGCGCTTGAATTGGCAAAAATACTTAACGGTGGAGGGCATCGGAATGCCGCGGCGGCAAGTGTGACGCTTGGTGAGTTTTTTGAGATGGTGGAGAAATAGAAAAGGCCCGACGCGCGTGTCGGGCCTTTTGGGTTGTGAGCGGGTTTATTGTGGATATAATTCCGCCCCTCCGTTATGTAATAACGCTGCTTCCTGGAAGATGAGTGTAACTACCATAAGTACGGCAAATACAAACAACACCCGGAAGAGCATACTGTGAAACATATCTCCGATTATCTGAATCATTTAGACCTCCTTTTCATTTCACACGCACAAGATGGTACGGCCCGTCTTTTTCATAACCGCAATCATGCTTCTTGCCTGTGTAGTCTTCAACAGATAGACATACCCCTTCTGACCAAGATTTATAAACCGTCGGAAGTTTGGCATACCATTCGACATACCACAAAGCAACCAAGAAAAAACAAATTGTTGTTATGAATGTTGTTAATGCGTAAGTCTTGATTATCATTCTCATTCTAAACCTCTTTCCAGATTTACTGGTAGTTGATGATTGCCGAGATGACCACCAAGAGAAAGATTATCGTTTCCACGACAAACCCTTCGATGTACGCATTTCGGGTTTCTTTTCGAAATCTGCAAACTGACTCTAGTTGCATTAGATGCTTCCTTTCTTCGTGTCAATTTTTTTCTCTGCTTTCGTTATACCATATAATAAACCTATATGTCAATACCATAAAATCCCCTTATTTGAGGGGATTTTTGGGGTTTTTTCACAACCTAGAGAAAACTGTACCGCAAGGTCTGCAATGTCCGCAAGGTCCGGCCTTTTCCCGTCGCTTCGCTCCTCCTCAAGGCCAGACCTGGTACAGATTCCTACTAGCTAGTTTAATATTCTTTCTTTTGTTCCGCTCAGTCTTGTCAGAGACAAGACTTTCAGTCTTTCCTGAATGTCAAATTGATTTTAAAAGATACGCAATTATTATCTATAATCCTGTTATTCGCTTGTGACAAAAAACAGGAATCGCCTAGTAAGCTAATCATCTCACGACAGTGCGATGATTAGCGTTTTACTTTGGAATTGATCCACGACCAGCTTCCGCTAGCCGTGCCTTGTTACGACTTTATCCTTGTTACCGAATTTACCTTAGGCCCTCCACTTTGCATACAAGCACAAAGTGACATTTAACATTTGACAAAACAGTCAAAGGTCTCCGCCAAAGGCGGAAAATGTTCCGCTTTGTTTGCTTGCAAACAAAGTGGAGGGACTTCGGGCACTCCCGGCTCCCTTGACATGACGGGCGGTGAGTACAAGACTTGGGAACGTATTCACCGCGGTATATCTGACCCGCGATTACTAGCGATTCCGACTTCATGAGGTCGAGTTTCAGCCCTCAATCCGAACTGAGGCCACTTTTAAAGGATTAGCTCAGGGTTACCCCGTCGCAACCTTCTGTAATGACCATTGTATCAGGTGTGCAGCCCAGGACATCAAAGGGACATGCTGACCTGGCGTCATCCCCACCTTCCTCCAACTTACGCGGCGGTCTCGCCTGACACGTATAACAGACGATAGGGGTTGCGTTCGTTTCCCCACTGAAGGGAACAGCTCAAGCCACGAACTGACGACGGCCATGCATCACCTGCCCTAATGTCCTTGTGAGAAATATCAAGTCTCCTTGATACGTCATTAGGGTTTCAAGTCCTGGTAAGGTTCTTCGTTTATTGTCGAATTAAGCCACCTGATCCACCGCTTGTGCAAGTCCCCGTCTATTCCTTTGAGTTTTAAGCTTGCGCTCGTACTTCCCAGGCGGTTCTCTTAACGCGTTAGCTTCGCCTCCCAGAGGGTCGATACTCCAAAAAGCTAGAGAACATCGTTTAGGGCGTGGACTACAGGGGTATCTAATCCCTTTCGCTACCCACGCTTTCGTGTCTCAGCGTCAGAAATGCGCCAGTCTATTGCCTTCGCTTTTGGTGTTCCCCATGATATCAACGGATTTCACCCCTACACCATGAGTTCCATAGACCTCTCGCACTCTCAAGTTTCACCGTTTCTTTCGCATTTCTCCGGTTAAGCCGGAGGCTTTAACGAAAGACTAATGAAACCGCCTACACACCCTTTACGCCCAGTAATTCCGGATAACGCTTGGGGCTCACGTATTACCGCTGCTGCTGGCACGTGATTAGCAGCCCCTTATTCCTGACCTAATGTCAATCCGCATCACGCTATGCGCGATACGGCTAGGCTTTAGGAAATTAGGCTTTAGGCTTTAGGAAACATTTTCGCCAAAGGCGAAAATGTCCTAGTGCCTAGTGCCTAACGCCTAGTGCCTAACCGCATCACACGCAGTGTGATGCGGACTTCTTCAGTCATAAAAGATGTTTACGTCCCGAAAGACTTCATCCATCACGCGGCGTCGCTCCGTCAGGCTTTCGCCCATTGCGGAAGATTCTCGACTGCGGCCACCCGTAGGTGTATGGGCCGTTCTCAGTCCCATCGGTGGGGGCCAGGCTCTCACCTCCCCCAAGCGTCATAGCCTTGGTAGGCTTTTACCCTACCAACAAGCTGATACTCCGCAGGCCGCTCCCAAAGCGAAAAATCTTTACCGAGCACTACTTTTTGAAAATGACTTGACAAATAAAAAATAAGTTGATATAATGTACTACAGCATTCACATCCACAACTGAAGCAAGGAGTAAGAAGATGAGATTTCACATCGTGGCATCCCTTAAGACGAGCACTGACTTCAAAATAGTCGGTACGGAAATTGAGGTTAGCAGAATGGCAGTCCTTTTGAAACAAGTTACAGAATTCATTGAGAGCGAGATTCGCAAAGAACCACCTGATACAAAACTACTTTCAGTTTCTCACACGAGATACTAACGAAACTCCATCCAAATGCACGAAGCCGATATGGTCTCGTGTTTTATTTTTTATTTATCACTTCCAAAAAGTAGAGCTCGGACTATCGGGAATTACCTCACCTTTCGGTGAGCTATGCCCGACTTTGGGGTGCGTTCCTACGTGTTACTACCTCGTCTGCCGGTGCCCTTGCGGGCCCCTTGACTTGCATGCCTTATCCACGCCGCCAGCGTTCATCCTGAGCTAGGATCAAACTCTACAAAAAAAATAGAGAACTTGATCACACCAAAATGTGCATACTCTACACATCCTGGGTCCCGATGCTCTTTTAGAGATCGAGATCCCGACTCTCGACACAAGGTCGAAGCGTCGGGACTAGGATCAAACTCTACAAATAAATATGCCAAAGGCATATTTAACAATTGTGATACACCTATGGCGTATCACTAAGCGGAACAAAAGAAAGAATATTATTTTCTTAAGAACCTATTAGACTTCTTGCAAAACCCTTCCTACTGCAATTTCTTATTTATTGCTGCAACTTCGTCAAGTTTCGCAAAATGTCTCTCGGTGTACCTACAGTACACCATCAAGTCATTTTGCTCACTTTCCTTGTTTCGCTAATAAATAAGAAATTTCGTAACGAAAGAGGTTTTACAAGAAGTCTAATAATTATGGATAGCACAAAAAAAATACAATATATAAACTCTTTCGCGCTTGGGGCGATACTCGCGGTCATCTTTATTGCGATAGCAACCATAGGCGGAGAATTGCATAGCCCGTTTAAGCAATGGCTCAAACTAACTTTCTTTCATCACTGGATAGGAAAAGGGGTTTTGTCTCTTATTATCTTTTTTGCAATAGGGCTTTTTGCGCGCGGGTTGATGAGTAACAAGCAATCAGTAACACATTTCTTGCTTGTTTGTTTATCGTGGGTTATTGTGTTAAGCATGTTTTCTATTTTTGGGTTTTATTTTTATGAGGTATTTTTTGCCGTGCATTAAGAGGCCGTTACGAATCCCGTTAGGGTCGCGGACACTGTTTAAATATATACTTATGGCACAAATATTAATCTCTATCAGTAAAATTGATGGCAGGAAAGGGCACCACGTGTCCGTGTCCTACCTCTAACAGGATGAGTAAGAAAAAAATTTTAGTCCTTTTGGGGCATCCAGATAAAGAGACATTTTCTGGACAGCTCGCTACCGCGTATGAATGTAGCGCGCGTGAAGCAGGGCATGAAGTACGGCGCATTAACCTCGGAGGTCTTTCATTTGATCCAATTTTGCATAAAGGGTATAAAGAAATTCAAACACTAGAACCGGATTTGATAAAAGCGCAGGAAGATATTAAGTGGGCAGAGCATATTGTTATTTTTTATCCAAATTGGTGGTGTACTATGCCGGCTCTTTTGAAAGGCATGTTTGACCGCATGTTTCTACCGGGTTTTGCGTTTAAATTTTACAGGGACGGAAGCGGGCGATGGGAGAAATTACTGAAAGGAAAAAGCGCTCGAGTGATTATAACTGCCGGAATGCGTCCTTTTCTTATCCGTTGGCAATTTGGCGATTTTACAAATGAAATTTCTCGCGGTATTTTAGGATTCGCCGGCATCTCGCCTGTTTCAGTAACAACATTTGGTCCCACAGAGAAGGCCTCGGAAAAACAAAAAGATGTATGGAAACAAAAAGTTTGCATTCTTGCTAAGAAAGCTGATTAAGAGGAAATAGGGGATAGTCACCTATTTCCTTTCTTGCGTACAAAGGCTCACTATAACAGGTGGTTTTTTGTTGATTGGAAATCAGCCAACCTTATAGTACACTCACCCTTATGACTAGTATCGGAATCGTCGGGCTTCCCAACGTAGGCAAGTCCACTTTATTTAACGCACTTACTAAAAAAAGCGTGCCGGCGGAGAATTATCCGTTTTGTACAATTGACCCATCAGTTGGGATTGTTCCCGTGCCTGATGAACGGCTCAACGCGTTGAGCCGTTCATCAAATTCGGAAAAAACCATTCCGGCAGTTGTGCAATTTACTGATATTGCCGGTTTGGTAAAAGGAGCGTCAGAAGGAGAAGGTCTCGGAAATCAATTTTTATCTAACATTCGTGAGGTAGATGCGATTCTGGAAGTAGTACGCGTTTTTGATGATAAAAATGTCGTACATGTGCATGAAAAAATAAATCCACTGAACGATATCGAAGTCATTAATTTAGAGCTTATTCTCGCCGACCTTCAGACGGTTGCAAAGCGTATCGCGAATATTCAAAAAGAAGTAAAAAAAGGAGGTAAAGATATTATTTTTGAAAAGGGAGTTTTAAAGAAAATGGAAACAGCATTAACCGCAGGGAAACTACTTCGATTAATCGAAGTAGTTGAAGAAGAGCGGAAAGTTATGAAAAATCTGCATTTGCTCACCATGAAGCCAATCCTTTATGTTTTAAATGCAAAAACAGGGGATACGATTCCTGAAGAGTTATCCACATTTTTGCGTGAAAGTGATGCAACATGGATACGGCTTGACGTTTTAACCGAACGGGAATATTCAGAATTCTCATCTGAAGAACGAAAGACATTAAGTATCAGTGGGCGCGAGATTGACGCTCTTATTGCAAAGAGCTATGAGCTTCTTGATCTCATCACATTTTTTACCACTGGTGAAAAAGAGACACGTGGCTGGACAATAAAGCGGGACTCAACCGCGAAAGAAGCTGGTGCGGCGATTCATACCGACTTCAAGGACAAATTCATCAAAGCAGATATCATTAATTGGAAAGATCTTATTGATGTTGGCTCATATGCAAAAGCGCGTGAAAGGGGGTTAGTGCGAATAGAAGGAAAAGAATATATCGTAAAAGACGGCGACGTTATTGAGTTTAAGATTTAAATGTTGTATAGTATGACTATTGTTAACCTAGTTTAAATATTCGGAGTATTCGGATAACGATTCGGATTATTCGGATTATGCTATATGTATTTTTTCACCAAATCAAATCTATTGAAGCTTGCCCTTGCGGCGGCGATTATTATTGTCCTTAATCTCTTTTTTGTATTCAGTATCCAGCTAATCTTTGATAAGCCAGAATATGACGATTTCTGTGGCAAAGAACAAGTGCATATTGTTCCTGAAACGCAAGAGGAATGTATTACAGTTGGTGGGCAGTGGATTGAAGGAACATTTGTGCAAAAGGGACTTCCGCGACCTGAACGCCTTGAGCCAGTTGTTATACGAGAAGATCAAGAGGGATACTGTAACGAAGATTTTACCTGCAGAGAAGGATTCCAAGATGCTCATCTTTTGTATGAAAGAAACTTTTTTGTCGCGCTTGTAATACTTGGAACACTTACACTTGTCGCAAGTTTTGTTCTCCGTGCAATTGCAGTTGTTGCGCCTGCGCTTGCGGCCGGTGGTGTACTCACGCTCTTTATTGCATCAGTGAGTTATTGGTCTGAAATGCAGGATTATCTGCGTGTCATTATTCTCGGCATCGCACTTATAGCTCTCCTGTGGGCGGGGGTTAAACGATTTAAAGATAAGTAAATAATCCGAAAAATATCTCTAGGTCTCGCTTTCAGCGGGACTGGGATAGTTTCGGATTATTCCAATGAAACAATACGACCACAAAAAGATAGAAGCACGCTGGCAGAAAAAATGGGAAAAAGAAGGAGCGCACAAAATAGCAGATACGGTACAAGGTAAAAAAAATTACTACACGCTTGTGGAGTTTCCTTATCCATCAGGGAATCTCCATATTGGCCACTGGTACGCATTTGCGGTGCCGGATATTTTTACGCGTTTTAAACGGATGCAGGGGCACAACGTACTTTTCCCAATTGGTTTTGACTCTTTTGGTCTTCCCGCGGAAAATGCGGCAATAAAGAATCAAGTTGATCCTCAAAAATGGACGTATAAAAATATTTCCCACATGACGGAACAATTAAAAAGCATGGGGGCTTCTTTTGATTGGTCCAGACAGATTACAACCTCTGATCCCGACTATTACAAATGGACACAGTGGCTTTTTCTAGAGCTTCACAAAAAAGGTCTTGCATATCGCGGCAAGGCAGAAGTAAACTGGGACCCTGTTGATAAAACGGTTCTTGCAAATGAGCAGGTGTTACCAGATGGAACTGCTGAGCGCTCTGGTGCTCAAGTAGAAAAGAAAGAGCTTAAACAATGGTTCTTTAAAATAACGGAGTATGCCGAACGACTCTTAGAAGATCTTGATGAATTAAATTGGCCGGAGGAAATAAAACAATCACAGCGAGAATGGATCGATAGGAGTGAGGGAGCAGAGATTGAGTTTCCTGTTGCCGGAAAATACAAATTTGTTCTTCTGCACGGATTTAAAGGAACCCCAAATGACAATTTTCATCCATGGCTAAAAAAAGAACTTGAAAAACAAGGTCATGAAGTTGTAGTGCCACTTTTACCAAATACCAATGAGCCAAACGAAGAAGAATGGGTTGAAACAGCTTTGTCCGCGATTGATTATGATGAGAAAACTATTATCTGTGGTCATAGTTTAGGAGCTGTAACTGCTCTAAAGGTTGCAGAAAAACTTCAAGATAAAATAGCAGGAATTATACTAGTAGGAGGTTTTATTGACACGAAATTCAAAGATCATCCACGCAATTTTGTGGATGCGTTTAAGTGGGAATTTGATGCTCGGAAAATAAAAAATATTACAGGATTCATTAAAATTCTTCATGATATAAATGATAGTGCTGTATCTGAAGAACAAGCAGGGCGACTCGGGGAAACCCTGGGGTCTTCAATCATAACTGTAGAAGCGAAAGATTCTCATTTTTGTGGGACACAAGAACCAGATGTATTGAAAGCGGCTATTCCATTAATAAACATTTTCACGACTCGTCCAGACACTCTCTTCGGTGCGACATACCTCGTTCTCTCTCCGGAGCACGAAGCAATTGAAAATCTCAAATCTCAAATCTCAAATTGGGATGAGGTATCCCGGTATATTGGAATAGTAGCGAAAAAATCGGAAATTGAGCGTACTGCCGACGACAAAGAAAAAACAGGTGTTGAGTTAAAAGGAGTTAAGGTTATAAATCCGGCAAATAACGAAGAAATTCCAATCTGGATTGCAGATTATGTACTTGCAGAATATGGCACAGGTGCAATTATGGCAGTGCCGGCGCATGACCAAAGAGACTTTGAGTTTGCTAGAAAATTTAAATTACCTATCAAAAATGTTATTGAGCCAGTATTTGTTCAGAAAACTGAGCCAGGAAAAGTACGTGAGGATAAAGATTTTGTAGAACGAGATGCCATCATTGCGATTGTAAAACATTGGAGTGAAGACAAATACATCGGTTTGAAGTGGAAACAAGTAGATTGGGATACATTGATTACTGATGATATTGAGGAGGGTCAGACATCCGAAGAAGCAGCTATAGCCGAAATTATAGAAGAAACGGGATATAAAAATCCAAAACTTATAAAAGAATTACCGTGCACTCACGCTAAGTTTTTTCATGTTCCTAAGGGCGAAAATAGACTCGCGCATTTTAGTGCGCTTTATTTTGAGTTAGAGAACGGCGACCATGATGAGATATTACTTGAAGAGAAAGAAAAACACGAAGTTGTATGGCTTACTCGCGAAGAAATGGAACGATTCCGCTTACCAGAATCACATAGATTTTCATGGAATTGCCTTTTTGATGATGCACATGTTTATTCTGGAGATGGCACACTTGTGAATTCAGGAAAATTTGATGGAATGAAAAGCGAAGATGCGAAAGAGAAAATTACAGAATTTGTTGGTGGAAAAAAGAAAATAACATACAGGTTACATGACTGGTTGATTTCTCGCCAAAGATACTGGGGGTGTCCTATACCAATCGTCTATGATCCAGATGGAATTCCGCATCCAATTCCTGAAAAGCATTTACCGTGGCTTTTACCAGAAGACGTTGACTTTACACCGACGGGGGAACCGCCGCTTGCCTCATCGGAAGAATTGAAAAAGAGAACAGAAAAAATCTTTGGAGAAGGATGGCGCTCGGAATATGACACCATGGATACATTTGTTGATTCGTCGTGGTATTTTCTGCGGTATGCCGACTCGCGCAACGAAAAAGAATTTGCATCACAAGAAAAACTCAAAAAATGGATGCCAGTTGAGCGATACTCCGGCGGGGCGGAACACACGACAATGCACTTGTTGTATTCACGATTTTTTCATAAAGCGCTTTTTGATCTTGGGCTCGTGAACGAAAAAGAACCGTACCGTGAAAGATTAAATAGGGGAATTATTTTAGGAACTGATGGACGAAAGATGAGCAAACGATGGGGAAATGTGATTGATCCAGACAAGCAGGTGAAAATGGTTGGCGCTGACAGTGTGCGCATGTATCTTGCATTTATCGGCCCCTACAACACTGTTGGTCATTATCCGTGGGATACGGGAGGTGTCGTAGGCACTCGGCGTTTTCTTGAACGTGTCTGGCGTCAGCAATCAAAGGTCAAAGGTCAAA
>PVBE012232144.1_pt1 | contig 14759 bp, 10 predicted proteins | sample 1631181 | NCBI WGS metagenome assembly PVBE01 (sample SAMN08397723, study PRJNA350692) | Marine metagenome, whole genome shotgun sequencing project. | isolation source: water | place: Pacific Ocean | collected 2012-04
AGGCGGCCGGACAGCAGGAGCAGGCGCCGCACCCCGACGGGCACTCCCCGTCCTCGTCGTCCTCGGGGCAGTCGCAGTCGGAGTCCGCGGCCTCTCCGTCCCCGTCCGTCAGGGCAGCGGACGCGAGCGGGGCCAGCGCGTCACCGGCCGGGGGTCCGACCAACACGGCCAGGAACAGCACGCCCACCAAGGCCGCCAGCCGCCGCGCGACGGTTCGCATGGGGAGAGACCAGTCTGGGTGAGCAGCGAGAGTCACAGCCCCAAGAGCGTAGCATCACGGCCGAGTGCCGAACCTGCGGGACTCCAGTGCGTCCTTCCTCAACGGTCTTCACGCTGATGCGGAGACCCTCAACTCCGGAGCGCCGTGCCAACTCGCGTCCCCCCCGCGCTCCTGGTCCTCGTGCTCGTCCTCGCCGGATCGGCCTGCGGGCCCCAGCGGATCGGATCCACAGACCGCGACGATGATGACTCGGCCTTCCTCGACGACGACGACGTGACAGACGACGACGACGCGACCGACGACGATGACGTGGCTGACGACGACGACGCGGCCGACGACGACGACGCAGCCGATGACGATGACGACGACGACGACACGGCGCCCCTGGATCCCTGCAGCAGCGGGGGAACCGGGGGGACGGTGGGCACGAGCACGGGCACCGCGGGGGGCGCCAGCTACACGATCCACGCGCCCGCGACCGCGGACTCCCCGGCTCCGGTGCTCTTCACCCAGCACGGCCAGGGCGGCACCGGGGCCCAGATGGTGGACCTCTGGATGGACGAGGCGGAAGCGGGCGGCTTCCTCGTGGTGGGACAGGACAGCCAGGGGGAGGGCTGGAACTTCAACAGCGACGTCAACGGCCTCGACGCAATCTTCACCGCCGTCGCCGCCGAGCACGACGTCGATCTGTGCCGCGTCTACCTGCACGGCTACTCGGCGGGGGCGCACTGGGCCTACGTGGTGGGCCTCGCCAACGCCCACCTGTTCGCCGGGCTGGCCGTCAACGCCGGGACGATGAGCTACGCCGTGGACCTCGGCGTCTGGCCCGGGGCCGTCCCCCGCCCCATCGGAGTCCGCATCGATCACGGGACCGAGGACACGACGGTCTCCTACGGGTTCGCCGAGCAGGCCTCCCAGTGGCTGTCGGACGCCGGCCACCCCGTCGAGCTCGTGCCCGCGGCGGGAGCGGGGCATGCCTACGACCCGAGCCTGCAGCCGGCGGTCTGGTCGACGCTGGCGGGCTGGAGCCTGGACGCGGCGCCCTGACCGGACGTCGGCTAGCGTGCCCCGCGATGTACCGCCCGCTCGTCCTGATCCTGATCGCCTTGCTCGCAGCCTCCTGCACGAACCCGCGGGGGCGGTCGTCGGATGACGACGACGACGTGGCGGACGACGACGACTCCGCGACGGCAGCGGACGACGACGACGACTCGGAGCCGGACGACGATGACGTCGCCGACGACGACGACACCACCCCGGCGGGGCCCCCGACCACCTGCGAGAGCTGGAACGAGCTGACCTCGTGGATCGGCGAGGGCGCCTGGTCAGGCAACGTCGCGACGTGCGACGCCGGAGACATCGAGCCGATCGGCCGCGAGAGCGCGGTCGCGCTGGTCAACTTCTACCGGGAGCTGGCCGGGCTGGACCCGGTGACGAGCGATACTCTGCTGGACGCTTACTGCCAGGACTGCGCGTTGGCGATGCACGCCAACGGCGACCTGAACCACTCCCCGCCATCGAACTGGGACTGCCTCACCGACGAGGGGGCCTCGGCCGCCGGAAGCAGCAACCTGGCTTGGAACCAGGCCCTGAGCGCCATCGACGCCTACATGGTCGACTTCGGCAACGCCAGCACGATGGGGCATCGCCGCTGGCTCCTGTCCCCCAGCCTGGAGACGGTCGGGATCGGCAGCACCTCGCAAAACTCCTGCATGTGGGTGGTGCACTTCGCCGACTCGGCCGGCGTGCCGTGGGTGGCCTGGCCGCCCCCGGGCGAGTTCCCCATCGAAGCCGACGGGCGGCTGACCTTCGGCGCGGGCTCCTACACCGTGGACCACCACGGGTGGACCTTCTCCAGCTCGTCGATCGGCCTGTCGGGGGCGGTCGTCTCGGTCACGGAAGACGGCGAGGACCGGCCGGTCCGCCCCTGGAACTGCGGGACGGACGAGCCGGACTGTGAGATGTCCCTGCTGAGCGGCAGCTACGGTGCCGGCCCCACGATCTCGTTCCTGCCCGTCGGCTGGGGCATGGAGCCGGGCTCCACCTACCGGGTGCGGGTCGAGGCCTCGGAGATCGTCGAGTACGACGTCGAGGTGGTCGGCTGCGAGTGATCCGCGGCCTCGCTACCCGTCACCCAGCGGAGAAACGGGACAAGCAACGCCAGTACCCCCCAAAACCGCAGTACCCACCGGGGTTCTTCTGCAGAACCTGCTGGTGATAGTCCTCGGCGTAATAGAACGGCGACGCCTCCTCGATCTCGGTCGTGATCGCGCCGTGCCCCGCCTCGCTGAGCTTCGGCTGATACCCGCGCCGGCTCGCGTCCGCGGCCGTCCGCTGCGCGGCGCTGGTGACGTAGATCCCGGATCGGTACTGCGTACCCACGTCGTTGCCCTGCCGCATTCCCTGGGTTGGGTTGTGCGACTCCCAGAAGACCGTGAGCAGCTGCTCGAAACTCACGGCCGCCGGGTCGTAGACCACCTGCACCACCTCGTTGTGGCCCGTCTTGCCCGAGCAGACCTCCTGGTAGTTCGCGTTCTCGGTGAAGCCGGCAGCGTAGCCTGCGGCGGTCGAGTGCACGCCCGGGACCGTCCAGAACTTCCGCTCCGCGCCCCAGAAGCAGCCCATGCCGAACTGCGCCACTTCGAAGCCGTCGGGCCACGGGCCGACCATGGGGGTGCCGAGCACGGCGTGAGCCTTGGCTACCGGCATCGTCTGCGAACGGCCGGGGAGCGCGGCGGCCTTCTCGACCATGCGGGTCTTGGCGGACCCAAACAGTCCAAACATCACTCGTCTCCTTCGGAAGGCTGTACGTCCGGGGGCCAGATCGGTTTCCACTCCGCCCCCTGCTCGTCCCGGGCGACCCACTGATTCAACGTCGCGTCGTGCCACGGCGTCCAGTCCGGCTCGGACGCTCGACGGTCGGTCCGCTGCCGCACGATCTCGGCCAGGATCACCGCCGTCGCCACCGACACGTTCAGCGACTGGGCGAAGCCCGCCATCGGGATGATGACCACCACGTCCGCGTGCTCCAGCGCGTACTCGCTGCAACCGTCCCGCTCGTGGCCGATGACCAGCGCGCTGGGCCGGGTCCAGTCCACCTCCAGGTACGACTTGCAGCCCGCCGCTGGGCCGGTCGCGACGATCTGGAGGCCGCGCGCGCGAGCCGCCGCGTAGCAGGCCTCGATGGAGCGGTGCTTGTTCATCAGCGACCAGCGCTTGGTGTAGCCCGCGGCCATGTCGCTGATCCGGGGGAACGGCTCCCCCTCGTTGTAGACGAGGTCGATGGCGCCCACCCCGAACGCGTCCGCGCTGCGCAGAATCGCGGCCACGTTGTGCGGATCCCAGATGGTCTCCAGCACGATCTCCAGGTCCAGCTGCCGGCCCTGCAGCACCTGCTTCATGCGCGCCTTGCGGCGGTCGGGAACGACGACGTCGGCCACGCTGAATCCTAACCGCCGCAACGCCGCGGTGCGGACCGATGGATCCGCCGGACCCAGCGGCTTGGCGCTGGTGTAGCGAGCCCGGGCGTACTCCGCCGCGTTCCCCCCCAGCACCAGCACCAGCGGCACCAACGCCTGCCGAAACGCCTCCGCCGTCGAGGCCAGATCCGGGTACCTGAACCGCTCCATCACCTCGGTCCAGCCGAGCTTGTCCACCGCCTTGGCCAGCAGCAGCTCCCGCGCGCCCGGCTTGAACGCCCCCTGGAACCGGGTGTCGCTCATCGCCCGCAGCACCAGGCTGCAGACCGGAGCCACCGCCCCGTCGTAGATCCGAGGCCCGAACGCGATCGCGAGCAGGTCGTCGAAGTCGGCCGCGCTCAGCTCGAGATCCGTCTCGGGCGGAGCGTGCAAGCCGGGGAGGCGGTCCGCCCGAGGACGGTCGGGCCCGAGGACCCCGAACAGCTCGTACGCGAGGCCATGGTCGAGGTCCCGGTTCGGGTCCGCCAGTTGGTGCGGCAGGCGCGCCACGTAGCGCTGATGAAGCTCGGCGACGAGCGCCTCCGCGGTCGGATCCAACGATCGCATCACGATGGTCGAATAGACCCCCGCCGAAGCGCTGCGCCGCACCCCCGTCCGGATCGGGTGGAGCCCCGCGCCGCCGAAGAACCGAACCACGTCCGCGGTCGCACCGAAGCCGGCCCCCGTCAGCTTCGCGCCCCGCCCCCGCGCCTGCTCGGCCACGCACTCGAGCAGGTGGGCGCCCAGTCCCCTCCCCCGCGCCGCCGGGTGCACCGCGAAACGCACGATGCGAGCCGTCGGCAGCTCCGCTCCCTCCCGGCACCCCAGGTGGGTGGCGAGGATCTCCGGGAGCATGTGCCCCTCGGGCCGCAGCCGGCCGGTCAGGGCCGCCTCGGCGTCCTCCTCGGGGAGCGCCCCCTCGGCCGCGATCAGCGCCGCCGCGACGACATGCGAGCCGTGCATCCACGCGCTCACGGTCGCGTTGGGGGCGTCCAGCAGGCGGCGAAAATCGGCCGGAGGGGTGCGCGTGTGCGCCAGCGTGAGCAGCGCGAACAGCTCGCCGAGCACGGGCTCGTTGGCCGCCAACTCGGCGCGGTCGAAGGTGACAAAGCGGCCGTCGCGAGGACTCGCGGCAGCGACCGCGTCGGCCGTTGCGAGCATGGGAGCGAGGGCCAGCGCGTCGTTGGCGAAGGCCTCCACGGGGCAGCCCGCCGCCCACATCACGGGCTCGGTCAGAGCGACCTCAGTCCAGCCGGGGGTGAGCCGATCCAGGGTCCCGCGAAGGCGATCCAAGAAGGCCTCGCCGGCGCCCCCGAAGCCGTGGACGGTGGCGCTGATCACGATGCGGGGATGCATCCGCAGGAGCCGCTCCAGGATCGGCACCGGGAGGGTGGCGGCATCGTCCAGAAGCAGGAGCGGGACGGGGGCCCCGAGCAGGTCCCGAGCCAGCTCGAACCGCACACCGTGGTCCTGTCCCCGGAGCTCTCTCAGGCGCGCGAAGGCGGACGCAGCCGAGGCGGTGGTGGGCGCGCTGAGCACCGCGTCATCGACCTCCCCGGAGCTGAGCAGACCGGCGGCGGCGAGCCCCAGCACCGAACTCTTGCCCCGCCCCGCGTCGCCGACCAGCAGCACCGGCGCGGCCCGCGAGGAGGCGACGGCGATCTCGACGGCGGCGGCCTGCTCGTCTTCCCACCGGCGGGGGGCGGATTCGGGCAGCGCTCGCTCCTGGGCGCGGGCGGCGGCGCGGCGGAAGCGGGCGACGAATCGATCGCCCACGTGGTGCGCCAGGAACGGCGTCGTCACCAGCGTGTCTCGGGAGGCGTCGGGGGCGCCCTCGGGGGGAAGCAGCAGGACGACGAGGCCTCCCGCCCCGACCGAGCTGAGGGACGCGGCGAAGGCGTCGGGGTCGATGCTGGCGTGACCGTCGATGATCAAGGTGTCCAGCGGCTCGCTGAGGACCAGGCGAGAGCGGCGTCCCGTAAGCCAGCGCATGCCGTCGCAGGCCCACGTGCCCGGGGGCGCGAGCCACGCGCTGTTCCCTTGGATGAGGGCGGTGGCCTGGGCCCGGACCTCGACCGCGTCTCCATCGAGCACCACGAGGGCGCGATGGCGGCGGGCAGCGGCGGCGGCGCGGAGGGAGGAGGCGTCCACTGCGAGCCGTTTAGCACCCCCGACGCAAGGGTTCGCGCGCGCTGGCGTAGTAGGATCCACGCATGGGTTTCTTCGACCGACTGACCAACCTCGGCAAGGGCTGGGTCTCCTCCAAGACCAAGGGCACGGACCGCGACGCCAAGGCCGAGCTGGACGCCCTCGACGGGCAGCACCCGCTGCCGACGGCCGAGACTCCGGCGGCCGCCACCGCGCCGGCCCCCAAGGCCGCGGTCGAACCGACCGCCCCGGCGGCTGAACCCGAAGAGGAACCCGCCTTCGGCGAGCCCCGCGACCGGGTCAAGAAGACGCTGTAGGCGACCCCGGTCGATCCAGCCCTCGGTTCGGATCGGGCACAAGCGCGCGCGGTCCCCCCTCCCGGGCGCCCCTGCTACCGTCCGCGCCCATGGCACGGACCCTACTCCTTCTCCTGCTCGCGCTCCCCCTGTTGACCGGCTGCCCGAACCGCCGCAGTCCGCCGGTGGACGACGATGATGACGCCTCGGGCGACGACGACGACAGCAGCGCGGACGACGACGACGACGGGACCGACGACGACGACGGCACCGACGACGACGACGGCACCGACGACGACGACGTCTCCGATGACGACGACAGCGGCCCCGCCGACCCCTGCGACGAGGCGATCTCCCGGCTGACCAACATCGGCTGCGAGTTCTGGGCCGTGGATCTCGACAACGCCGAGAACTTCGCCGACAACGCCGCCGGCGCGCAGTTCGCCGTCGCCGTCGCCAACACATCCGACACGCTGACGGCCAACGTCGAAGTCCGCATCAACGAGGCCGACCCGGGCGATCCGCTGAGCCTCAGCGTCGTCGCCAGCGCCGCCATCGCTCCGGGCGATCTGGCCATCTTCGACCTCCCCCGCCGCGACGTGGACGGTGACAACGTCACGACCAACGAGGACGACGGCCCCCAGACCTGGCTGTCCTCGCGCGCGTTCCGGATCAACGCGGACGCCCCCATCGTCGCGTACCAGTTCAACACCATCGATCAGCAGTTCAGCAACGACGCCAGCCTGCTGCTGCCGACCCACGCCCTGGGCGTGACCCACTACGTGCTCACGAACACGCCCTCGGGGCCGTTCGGCGACCTCGGCTTCGGCGACTTCGGCCCCAAGAACCGGGGCTACGTCACCATCGTAGGGGTCGCCGAGGGGACGAACGTCGACGTCACCCCGACCTGGGACATTCTCGCCGGGGAAGGCGTGCCCGTGGCGGTGCCCGGCGGCGGCGGCGAGGACATCGGGATCGAGGCGGGGAGCACCCGCGGCTTCGACCTAGGTCCGTTCGACGTGCTGAACCTCGAGACCACCCTGATCGAGTTCGACATCTTCGACCCGCCGACCGATCTACCGGACCTGACCGGCACGGTCGTCAGCTCCGACCAGCCGGTCGCCGTGTTCACCGGCACCGACCTGTCGTTGTTCAGCGACGGCTACCTCGACTCGGTCGACCCCGAGGGCAACGGCCCGTGCTGCGCCGAGCACATCGAGGAGCAGGTCCTGCCCACGCGGGCGATGCGGAACACGTTCGTGGTCAGCCGGTCGGCGGTGCGCTCGTCCACGACCCCCGAGAACGACATCTACCGAATCATGGCCGGCGCGGTCGCCGCCAACGTCACCACGTCGCTGCCCGGCGGCGACGCCAGCTTCAGCCTCACCCCCGGCGAGTACCGGGAGGTCATCACGGACGCCGGCTTCATCGTGGAGGCGGACAGCCCGGTGCAGATCGCTCAGTACCTGGTGGCCGGCGGGGACGTACCGTCGGGGACCATCGGCGACAGCTCGATGCTGGTGGTGCCCCCGGTGGAGCAGCGGCTCGAGGAGTACACCTTCACCACCGGCGAGGGCTTCTCCCGCAACCACGTCGTGGTCTCGATGGTCGACGGCACGAGCGCGGCCCTGGATGGCGTTTCGCTGACGTCGGCGGGCTGCGACGGCCCCGCTCCCGAAGGCTCGTTGTTCGGCGACGACTACGTCGCGTGGACCTGCGACATCGCCGACGGGGTGCATGACGTGGTCGCCGACGGGCCGATCGCCATCTACGTCTACGGCTACTACTCGGCCGGCTCCTATGCCTACCCTGGGGGCGCGGGCCTCAATTGAATTAGTCCGGAACCCGCGCCGCATACCGTGAGTACCCCCTGGGAACGCCCAACTGGGGACGGGACTCATGCACGAAGCCGAGGCACTGGAGATGGCGGAACCCGACGGCCGCAACCTCCTCATCCAACACCGCGACGGTGATCCCGACGCATTCAAGGCGCTGATCAAGCAACACGGCGGCGCCATCTACGGCCTGCTGGGCCGCTACGGACTCTCCACGCAGGAGCGGGACGACGTCTTCCAGGAGGTGTTCGTTCGCGTGCACCGGGCGGCGCCAACGTACCGCCCGGATCGGCCGCTCAAGCCGTGGCTGTTCACCATCGCGGTCAACACCGCGCGCACCTGGATCACCCGACGTCGAGGCCGTGAGTTGTCCGACGTCGACGATTCACGCACCAACCGCATGGTCGATCCGAGGCCCGACGGGGCGCGCGTGGCGGAGGCCCGCCAGACGGTCGACGCGCTGAAGATCGCGTTGGACAAGCTGCCTGCGGACCAACGCGACGCGGTGCTGATGGTCGGCGTGCACCAGCTTCCCTACGACGAGGCCGCCGAGATCCTCGGCATCCCCCTGAACACCCTGAAGTCGCGCCTCCGCCGCGGGCGCATCGCCCTGGCCGAAGCCCTCGCCGCGCGGGAGACGAACCGATGACCGACGACCGCACCCTGATCGAAGAGCTCCGCGAGGTCGACCGGCTCCTGCCCGGTCTGGCGATCGAAGAGCCGCCCGAGGCCCTCATCGAAGACGTGTTCGCCCACGTGAAGTCAGAGACGCCGCTGCGCAGCGAGCCGTTCGCGCCGAAGCGGCGACGTCCGAGGCGGGCGATGTTTGCGGCCGCCGCGGCGATCCTGCTGATGGGCGGGACGTACGTGTTCGTGGTCTCTGGCGACTACGACAGCCCCGCGGCGCTGTACTCGTCGGCTGACGCACCGGCCTCTGGGGACACGATGTTCGACCTGTACGACTCGGGCAGCAGCAGCCCCCGGGCGCGCACGATGCCGGAGCCCCCCACCCCCCGGTCCGCGACCCCCGACGCCGGCGACGCCGTGGCCGACCTGGACCCCAGCGAGGTCATCCGGGACCAGATCCGGCAGGAGCTGGAGGAGCAGCGGCACCTGTACGCGGACGCGACCCCGTCGTTCGACGCGGAGCCGCGCGAGCCTCGGCCCGAGCCCGAGGCGGTTCGGTGGCCCCACACGGATGCGCCCGAGCCAACGCCGGCGCCCTCGGTCGTCTACTCCGGCGAGGTCTTCATCGGGGAGGGCGTCGACGGAACGGTGGTCGGCGGCCAGCCCTGGGGTGGCACTCCGAGGGAACGAGCTGACAACCGCGGCCTCGATCGCAACGGCCGCGACGGGCAGCGGCAGGCCGAGCAGCAGCGGTCGTCGCACAACCAGGACGGCCTCCGGTCGCTGGGCTACACGACGAACACGCCGTCGGTGCCGCCGCCCCCCCCGGAGCAGCCGCAGAGCGAGTCGTACGCGCACACCATCGACCAGAAGTGGACCCGCGTCGCCGACGACCCGCTGTCGACCTTCTCCATCGACGTGGACACCGCCAGCTACGCCAACGTGCGTCGCTTCCTCGAGGACGGCCGGCTGCCGCCGATGGACTCGGTCCGGGTCGAGGAGATGCTCAACTACTTCTCGTACGAGTACCCCGCACCGAAGTTGAACGCGGACGTTCCGTTCAGCGTCACCACCGAGGTCGGTCCCGCGCCGTGGGCGCCGGAGCACAAGCTGGTCCACGTGGGGCTGCAGGCCGCGGACATCCCGGTGGACGACATCCCGCCGCGGAACCTGGTGTTCCTGCTGGACGTGTCGGGGTCGATGAACAGCCAGGACAAGCTGCCGCTGCTGAAGCGGGGGCTGACGATGATGGTCCCGCAGCTGCGGGAGGAGGACCGGGTCTCGATCGTGGTCTACGCCGGAGCCGCGGGGGTAGTGCTGCCGCCGACGCCGGGGAACGAGCACTCCACGATCATCGGCGCGCTGGACCGGCTGTCCGCGGGCGGCTCGACGGCGGGAGCCGCGGGCATCCAGCTGGCCTACGACCTGGCCCGACGCAACTTCCGAACCCAGGGCGTGAACCGCGTGCTCCTGGCGACCGACGGCGACTTCAACGTCGGCACCTCGTCGGACGCGGCGCTGACCGAACTCATCGAGCGGGAGCGTGAGTCGGGCGTGTTCCTCACGGTGCTGGGCTTCGGCACGGGCAACCTCAAGGACAGCAAGATGGAGTCCATCGCGGACCACGGGAACGGCAACTACGCCTACATCGACAGCCCCGCGGAGGCCCACAAGGTGCTGGTCGAAGAGGCCGGCTCCACGCTGGTGACGGTGGCCAAGGACGTGAAGATCCAGGTCGAGTTCAACCCCGCGACGGTCGAGGGCTACCGGCTGATCGGCTACGCCAACCGGAAGCTGGCGCACCGTGACTTCACGGACGACACCAAGGACGCCGGCGAGGTCGGGGCGGGCCACAGCGTGACCGCTCTGTACGAGGTCATCCCGGTGGGCGGCGGCATCCCCGACGACATCAACCTGCGGTACCAGCAGGACAAGGAGCCGAGCCGGGTGAGCAGCGGCAGCGACGAACTGATGTTCGTGAAGGTCCGCTACAAGAAGCCCGACGGACGCCGTTCGACGGAGTCCAGTTGGACAGTGGCGGACCGCGACGTGAGGCTCTCGCGCACGTCGGACGACTTCCGCTTCAGCGCCGCCATCGCGGGCTGGGGGATGCTCCTGCGCGGCTCACGGTACGTGCCCGGGTGGACGCTGAGCGACCCCGCGGACCTGGCCGGAAGCGCGCTGAAGTACGACCCCAACGGGTACCGGAACCAGGCGATGCGGCTGATGGACAAGGCCACCGGCATGGCGACCGTTCGGAGTCCGGCGACGACGCGGTCGAATCCGTACTAGGGCAGGCGCTTCGGAGGCCCTCGCCGCCAGGGTCCCCGTTACGCCTGGGTAGCCGCGCGCTTCGGCCGCCCTCGCCGCCAGGGTCCCCGTTACGCCTGGGTAGGCAGGCGCTTCGGGCACCCTCGCCGCCAGGGTCCGCGTTGCGCCTGGATAGGCAGGCGCTTCGGCCAGGCTAGCTCGCCGACGCGAGGGCTTCTTCGAACGCGTGCCGCGCCTCCAGCGAGAGGCCGTGGCCCCGCCCGAGCAGGCTCGAGCCGTGGCGACCGTGCCAATCACTCCCGCCGGTAGGCACCAGCCCGAGCTCTCGGCACGAACGGCGGTAGCGCCGCCGGGTCGATCGCGGGTGGCTGGGGTGGTGGATCTCCACGCCGCCGAGACCGGCATCCCGCAGGGTACGGAGGTCCTCGTGGGTGAGCTTCTGCGACCCCGGGTGAGCCACCACGGGGAGCCCGCCTTCGCTGCGCACCCGGGCCAGCATCTGCTCCACCGGCAGCTGCTCCGACGCCACGTACGCGGGGCCGGCCGAACCGATCCAGCGGTCGAACACCTCCTGGATCGTGCGCGCGGCGCCCTGGGCGACCAGCTGCTTGGCGATGTGGGATCGCGTGACGGCTCCGTTGGCCGTGCGCAACACCTCGTCGACGTCCAGCGTGACCCCGAGCTTGGCGAGCGCATCGGCCATCCGCTGCAGCCTCACCCGCCGGCCCTCCAGCCGCGCCTCGAGGAACGCGTCGAAGTCCGCCGACTGCGTGCCGAAGCCGTCCCAGTAGGCCAGCAGGTGCAGGCCCGCGCCCTTGTAGTGGGTCGAGATCTCGATCCCCTGGACCAGCCGCACGCCCAGCTTCGTCGCCGCCTCGTTCGCTTCGCCGACCCCCGCGAAGGTGTCGTGGTCGGTCAGCGACACCAGCTCCAACCCACGCTCCGCCGCGATCGCCATCAGCTCCGCGGGCTCGAAGGCTCCGTCGCTGCGCGTCGAATGGAAGTGGAGGTCGGCAGCGCCGTGGGCCATGGGCCCGAGCCTACAGCTCGCAGGTGTGGTGCGACTGCGGGCTCGACTTGTACTCGTCGCTGTTGATGTCCGGGCAGTTCGCCTTGATGGCGTCCTTCAGCCCCGTCACCTGCGCGTGCGTCAGCGCCATCGAGTCGAACACGATGGGGAAGTCCTCGCCCGAAGTCACCTGCGCCATCAGCTGGTCCAGCTCCGGGCCCGTGCCCGTGGCCCAGATGGAGTCGAAGTTGGCGATGAAGTCATCCACCAGCTCCGGGTAGACCGTACCGTCGAGGAACACGAGGTTCTCCATCGTGTCGTGCTCGGCGTTGTTGCTGAAGTTGTACGAGCCCGACGCCACCCGCTCGCCATCCACGATGACGTACTTGTGGTGCATCTGAATCGCGTAGCTGTAGTGCCAGCGGTACGAGTAGTACTTGTAGCGAAGCGTGATGTCGGCGTCGGCCAGCGCCCACCCGAAGTGCAGCCCCTTGTCCTCGCACTTGTTCGACTGGGTCGTCGTCGTCGCCGCGGCCACGCAGGCCTCGTACGACTCCGTCTCGTCCTCGAAGTAGCCGTCGCTGACGTACTCCTGACCGTCCAGGTAGACCTTCACCTGGAGCCCCGGGTTGGCCTCGACCGCGTCCAGGAGCGCGTCCGTGATCTGCCGGCTGCGCAGGTGGCCGCTGGCGATCCAGACGGAGTCCTCGGCCGACAAGATGAAGTCGGCGAGCGCGTCCCGCGCCTCCCCCGAGCCGCTGGTGGTGCGGAACGTCGGTCCGTGGCTGCTCGTGTACGTCGTCATGTTGGCGGAGGTGAACACCGACTCGCTGCCCGGCGCCGACGCGATGACGTCGTCCCCGATGGGGGCCGTCTCGACCGCCGGAATCTCGTCCCGCCACTCGATCAGCCGGCCGTGCTCCCACAGGTGGTCGTACTCCTGCTGGAACGCCAGGATGGTCTTCTCATCGCCCCGGAGAATCGCCGTGTTCTCGTCGTACCGCGTGCCCGCCGAGTAGCTCCAGTTGGCGCTGCCGGTGATGAGCGTCGCGTCCGCGGCAGCCGCCACGTCGGTCCGCGGCCCGTCGATGAGGGCGAACTTGTGGTGCATGATCTTGTTCACGTAGCGGACCTCGATGCCGAGCTCCTCAAGCTGGCCCGAACGCGTCCCCTCGGGGTCGTTCTTGTCCTCTCCGCCGCTCTCGAGGATGGCCCGCACGCTCACGCCGCGCTCGACCGCCCGCCCGAGGGCGTCCTGGATGTTGTTGTCCCGGAAGCTGTACATCGCCACATCGATGGACGTCGCCGCCGCGTCGATGAGCTCGGCCGTCCGCGCGAGGTGGCTGTCGGCGTAGGGCTGGGGGCTGAAGATGACCTCCGCCGAGGCGCCCTCGACCGGGTCGATGTCTCCGCCGTCCGTGCTGCCGGTGCACTCCAGCTCGCCCTCGAACGCCCCCGCGGCGCCGTCGAAGCCGTCCACGACGACGAAGTAGGTGGCGCCCGCCTCGACCTCGAAGCTGACGTCGTTGAAGCCGCGCGCGACCGCGTTGGCCGACTGGCAGGTGCCGTCGCCGGCCTCCAGCACGAACACGTCGTGGTTGAGCTCGGTGGGGTTGGGATCGATGAACCGGAACGTCACCGTCTCCGTCGCCGTGGGGCGGAAGGCGTAGGCGATCTCGGGGCCGTCGTAATTGCCGACCGCGACCGGGTAGCCGTCGATGAGGTCCGTGGCGCCGGCGTTCCAGTCGGCCGTGTCGCCGCTGACGGGCACACCGCACATCAGGAAGTCGACCGGGGCGCACTCGCCCGCGAGTTCGGTCAGCTCGGTGCCGGAGCCGTCGCCGGGATCGGGGAACTCCCCGCCGTCGTCGTCGTCCGCCACGGGCGGCTCTTCGACCGACTGGTCGCACTCCTCGTTGGCGAGGAGCAGGGGGAACACGAGCAGAAACGCTGCGAGGCGGAGGCGAGGATGCATAGCGCGGACCGGGCGAGGGTGATGACGCGGAACGGAACGGCAGCACCTTGCGCCCTCACCGTGGCGTCACGATGGGGGCGCGGTGGATCTTCGCCTGAGAACCGGTTGAGGCGATGTTGCGGCGCCTCGGGAACCCTCAGTCGCGGCGGCGCCGGACCAGCAGCCCAGCCAGCAGCGTCAGCCCCAGCCAGCCCGCCGAAGCAGGCGCCTCGGCCGCGATCGACGAGCCCGCGCAGCCGCAGTCCGGGCCCGCTCCGCCGGTCACGATGTCGTCATCGTCCAGGACGATGTCGTCGTCGTCGTCGTTGGTGGTGCCGCTGTCGTCGGTCGGGTCGAGCACGTTGATGATGCCGTCCTCGTCGTCATCGCCGAGACCGTCGGGGCCGTCGAGGATGCCGTCGCCGTCGGTGTCCTGGTCGTGCGGATCCGCGCCCACCTCGACCTCCGTGCCGTCGTCCATGCCGTCCTCGTCGGTGTCCGGAGACAGCGGGTTGGTCTCGTGCACGTCCACCTCGTCGCCGTCCGTGAGGCCGTCTCCGTCGGTGTCCGGGTTGTTCGGATCGGTGCCGAGATCGTTCTCTTGGCGGTTGGTCAGGCCGTCGCCGTCAGGATCCGCGTTCGGGCCGTCGGTGTCGTCCGGGTCGCGCCAGTTCGGCGTGCCGTCGCCGTCGATGTCGCCGGTGCCTTCGTCGGCGTCGGGGTCGCCGTCGGCGTCGGTGTCGAGGTCGCGAGCGTCGATGGTGCCGTCGTTGTCGGTGTCGATGTTCGGCTGGCCGCCGTTGGTCTCGGTGAAGTCGCCGATGCCGTCGCCGTCACTGTCCGGGTTGTCGGGGTCGGTGCCGATGGTGATCTCGGTGTTGTTCGTGATGCCGTCGCCGTCTCGGTCATTGCTCGGCGCCGCCACGTCCGGGTCGAGGTAG
>PVBE010182733.1_pt1 | contig 14757 bp, 10 predicted proteins | sample 1631181 | NCBI WGS metagenome assembly PVBE01 (sample SAMN08397723, study PRJNA350692) | Marine metagenome, whole genome shotgun sequencing project. | isolation source: water | place: Pacific Ocean | collected 2012-04
ATTGGTTACCCGAATCATGGTCAGACTGGCCGCGGCCACCGGGTCCGAAGAACTGACGAAGGTCGCGGGCGAGGTCGCGCGGTCCGCGGCGCCAAAGGTGAAGTTGTCAAGGAAGACGCTGTCGCCGGTCGTGGACGAGCCGTCGCTGAACGCGGAGTCAAGATCGCCGAAGTCGGTCTCGAGCACCTCGAACGGACCCGAGGTCGACGTCGTCGAGCCCTAGCCCAACGTGAAGCCGACGACGTTGATGTCGGCCTTGACCTTGTTCGTCTCGGCACTGGTGAAGATGTCGATGTCCTTGGGATCGCCGGTGGCGTTGCGGAAGATCGTCGTAGAACTGACGCTCGAGCTCCCCGAGGTGGAGGTCTGGAAGGCACCGCCGGAATAGCCGAACATCCGCCGCGTCGTGCGCGTACCGACGGTCGACTCGGTGGTGCCCGAGACCACCAGAGCAACGCTGTTGGGGAAGAAGTCCGTGCCGGTCGAGTCGCCGACGAAGGGGGTGAGGCCGCGGGCGACGAAGGCATCGCTGGTGTCGACCTTGGTCCCGTCGAGCACGAAGTAGTCGGGTTGCGTGCCGCCGAAGAAATCGTTCGAGAGCGCGTCGTCGACGGTGGCGACTTGGTCGTCGACGACCTTCACCGCGGCGGTCGAGGACAAGCGCGCGGTCGCGAAGGCGCCCCCTTCGAGGAACAACCGGTTGCCTGAATCCAACAGCGCCAGGCCGCCCGCGAGGCTCGAGACAGAGGTTTGGCTCGATCCGGTGCCGACGATGGCGATGGTGCGGTGGCCCCACGCCCGCTGCGCGGTCGTCGAGCCCGAGGCATCGAAGAGGATCACAGTGTCGGCGATTCCCTCTGCCTCGCCCGGCGTCAGGCTGCCGCCGGCGGCCTTCTGCACGAACGGGATGTTCGAATCGAGGACGAAGTCGTTCTGCAAGGCAAAGAACTTCGTCCCCACCGCGTTGAGGGTGGTCGTGGTGAAGGTGTTGGTCGGTACGCCGGCGAAGGCCAAGAGGCGGTCGCCGCTGAAATCGGCCTCGAAGAACTCGAAGAACACGAACTCCTGGTCCGAGGTCAGGAATCCGCTGCCGTTGATGGTCCCGAACTGCGACGTCGTCCCCGAGTTCGCGAACGAGAAGCTGCCCACGGTGATCCCCGGAATCTTGAGGAAGGGCGTGAACGAGGAGGTATCGACCGAGAACGTTCCGTTGGTGATGGCGCCACCGGAGTAGGACACGTCGAAGGTCGACACGCCATCGCCGGTACCGAGCGTCGCGGCGCTCGCGCCCAGGAGCTTCGAGTGCTTGTAGCGGCCCGAGAGGCTGGAGACGTTGACGCCGGTCGAGCTTTCGGTGGCCGTGTTCTGGCTCGCCTCGTCCTGCTCGGCGGTGTCCTCGGCCTCGTCGGCGCTATCGCCGAGTTCTTGAAGATCGGAAACGCCGGCGAGATCTTGCGGCGCGATGTCCGAGGGATCCTGGTCCGAGCCCGCCTCGTCGATGCCCGAGGCGGCGACATCGGAATCCTCCGGCGTGTCCGCGGCGCCACCCGATTCGCCCTCGCTTCCCTCGAGGCCGCCGAGCGCGGCGTCGAGACTGGCGGCCGATACCGGCGCCGGGTCCGAAGGCGGCTCGTCCGCCGCGGCCACCTCGATCCCGAAACCCGGCCGCGAAACTTCCTTGGTCACGCCGCCACTGGTCACATCCATCGATTGGCCGAACAGGAACGTCGCCTGCGTCGCCCCGTCATCGGCCACGCCGACGAGGATGATGCCGCCGCGAATGCCGATCGTCGCCGTCGGCGTGTTCAGCACCACCGGCCCATCCTTGCTGATCTTGCCGCCGACCAGCCGGAACAGCCCCTTGGTCGCGTTCAAGACGATGGTGCCGGTCTCGGCAGCGGGATCGTAAACGAACTCGTCGAGGACGACCTCGGAATCGGGGCCGATGGTGAGCGCGGACTCATCCACGAACAGCATCTGCGTCTGACCCTTTTCGCCGGTCACCACTCGCTCGTCGTGGAACACGTTGGCGCCGACGAGAAGAAGACGCTGCTCCTGGCTAGGCGGGGTCCCGGTCACCTCGGGGTTGATGGCCGCGGCGACCCCGATCTCGATGTCCTGTGACGCCGCGGGCGTGGCGGCGGCAATCGTCAGCGCCGAAAGCACGGTCGCGGCGAGTGACATGCGCTTCATCGTTTCGACCTCTTTGGCGTCACTTAGAAACGCCACGACGCGCCGATGGTGGCGGCGTTGTTTCTGAACCTAAAGTTGGCGAGGTTGGCGTCCTGCACGGTCCTGGCCAGCGTGCCGATGATCGTCCAGTCGTTGGAGATCGGCACCGCCGTCAGGAAGTTCATCCGGTATTCGTGCTCGCGCCGGGTTTTGCCGGGATCGACCAGCGGGTCGGGGACGTCGTAGCGCGTGTAGGCGAGCGATGTCGTGAACGATGACGTCCACGGCGCATCGGTGAGCGCGAAGGGCGCAACGTAATTGCGTGCCGCGGTCACGCTAAGCAAATACTCAATGTTCCCGTTCTTATCCTTCTTCGCCTCCTGCTTCCTGACCTGACCGAAGCCGCCCAGCGTCCAGCGCTCGGCGGGGACATAGTTGCCACCGATGCGAAGCTGGGTCTCGGCGCCGTTCTGGCCGGTCGCGGTTGCGTTGGCGCTATTGCTCTCGAAGTCGCGGATGCGGAAGCGGAAATCGATCTCCGTGCTGGCGTTTCCGGGATACTGCTTGTCGACGGTGACGCCGATGCCGACGGATTGCAGAAAGTGGGACTTGCCGAGCCAGATCTGATCGGTCGTCAAGTATGGCCGCACCGAGGCTCCGGGTACGAGATCCGAAGGCAGCGAGGCTCGTGGCCCGACATCGAGCGCGAAGAGCAACAAATCGACCTGGTCCTCGCGCTCCTGCTCGGTCACGTAGAAGAAGCCGTTGGTTTCCCACACCGTGGCTTCCTGGGTTTGGGTGTCGAACAGGTACTGGACGTTGCCCGAGACGAAGACGTTGCCATCGGACTTCCTGGTGAACTGGCTGTCGAGTACCGCGTCGACGCCGGCGGCGCGCACCGCGGTCGAGGAGGGGCCGGAGTTGGCGTTGGACTGATAGCGCAAGCCGGAATAGATCGAGCCTGAGAACTGGTGCGGTGACAGGCGCTCGTCGATCTCGGCCAGGAACACCTCGACCCGCGCCTGGACTTCAGTCGGAACGTCCTCGGATTCGAGGGCGCGGGTGAGGTAGGTGCGCGCGAGCGCATACGAGCCGAGCCTGAAGTAGAGAACGCCGAGCTCGAGACGCACCCGGGGTAGATCCGGGTTGAACAACAGCATGCGCTCGAGCGCGCTGACCGCCGACTCGAAATTGCCCAACAGCGCCGAAACCTCGGCGAATCGGAAGGTGACATCGAGGTCGGCAGGATCGCGGAACATCTGGTCGAAAAGTGCGTCGTACTCCGACTGCAGCTCCTGGGCGTCCTGGCCCGATTCCTAGGCCGTGGCCAGACCGAGGGTGGACAGCACCGCCGCCGCGATCGCCAACACCGCGACGCTACGTGGGATCAGTTGCTTCATCCGCCAACCACCAACCGCCGGCGCCCTGCTCGGTAGCCCCGATTCCCGTGGGTTATAGCCGCCTACACCGGCGCGATCCAGTTTCATTCTCAAGCGCCCACCCCGGCCGCGCGTAACTCCCCGCCCAAACGACCGGTCAGCGCAAAGAAACACATGCGGAAATCGCTGTAGAGCGACCACACGGGATAGGTGAAACTCGCGGGCCGGTTGCGCTCGATAAAGGCGTGCCCCAGCCACGCCCAGGCGTAGCCGCAAACCAGTGCCGCCGGAAGGAACCGCCAGTCCTGCTGCGCCGCGGCAAGGACCACCAATACGATCGCCCCAATCGTGCCGACATAGTGGACGCCGCGGGTCAGCGGACTGGCGTGTTCACGCAGATAGTACGGCCAGAACCCGGCGTAGGTGGCGATCCGCTCCGACACGATCGTTGGCCTCGACACTGATGCGTTGACGGAAGCCTAGACACAACCTAGGTACCCATCAAGCACCACCGGAATCATCTCGCGATGCGATACGAGGCGGAATCCAAGGGCCAAAACCTCTACGCGCTCGACGCCAACCTTCGCGGCGCGCTCCGCCGTCTGATGCCTGGCGAATCGGATCGCTGGGAGGCGACGCTCTCGGCGTTTGGCGCGTGGGCAGGGGAGGCGATAGAGGCGGCGGCGGCCTACACCGACAGCCGCGGACTGCCCGTGCTCGAGGCCTTTGACCGCGACGGCGAGCCGGTCAATCGCATCCGCACCAACCCGGCATGGGAGGCGGTTTCGCGGGAGGTCTACGAGCGTGGCGTCGTGGGGCTGAACTATGCGGCTGACGCGGCGCCATTCACCATCACCTTCGTCATGGGCTATTTGATCTCGCAGGCCGACGTGTCGCTGCACTGTCCGGTGGCGATGACCGGCGCGATGGCCTACATCCTCGACCGCTTCGCGCCCGAAGAGATAAAGGCGGCCTATCTGCCCGACCTCGTGCGCACCGACGGCGGGGCGCTGACCGGCGGAACCTGGGCGACCGAGCAAAGCGGCGGCTCGGACCTCGGCGCCACGACCACGACGGCGAGCCCGGCCGGCGACCACGTGGTGCTCAACGGGCTCAAGTGGTTCGCGAGCAACCCCGACGGCGGGCTGGCCTTGGCGACGGCGCGGGCCGAGGACACGCAACCTGGGCCGCGTGGCCTCGGGCTTTACCTGGTGCCGCTCCGTCTTGGCGACGGCCGGCAAAACCCGATGCGCTTTCGCCGGCTCAAGGAGAAACTGGGCACCCGTGGTATCGCTACCGCCGAGGTCGAGCTGACCGACACCTGGGGCTACGAGATCGCGGCGCCCCCGCGCGGGCTCAAGCTGATGATGGAGGCCTTGGGCTTCAGTCGACTGCACAACGCCTTTGCGGCCGCCGGCTTGCAGCGGCGCGCGTTCCTCGAGGCGATGCGCTATTGCTCCAACCGAACCGCCTTCGGCGAGCGGCTAACCGATATGCCGATGGTCCAGGACGAGATCCTCAAGATCATGGTGCCGCTGGAAGCCGGCTTTGGACTCGCGCTCGAGGCCGCGCGGGCCTTTGACGCCCACCATGCCGATCCGCGGACCGACCCGTCGTGGCTGCGGCTGCTGATCGCGCTCGCCAAGTATCGCACCGGCGAGGACGCGAACGCGGCATGCCGTACGGCGATCGAGGTCATGGGCGGCAACGCCTACACCGATGACCACATAACCCCCAGGTTGCTGCGCGACGCCCAGGTCATGACGGTCTGGGAGGGCCCCGCCAACATCCAGGCGCTCGAAGTGATGCGCATTCTTGGCGGCGAGGGCTTGGGCCTGACCGCCTTCCGCGAACGCGTGGGCGCGGCGATCACGGCGGCGCCGGAAGCGCTTGGCGATCTTTCCGCCGCGCTGGCCGCCGCGCTCGGCGAATGCGTGGGCGCGGCCGAGTTCGTGATCGATGCGCCCGAGCGAGCCCGGCGCCACGCCCGCCGGCTGACAGACCTGTTGGCCGACACGCTGGCAGCCGCACTGTTGCTTGAGGAAGCGGTTTGCGGCCACGCCGAAGGAGATGGGCGCAAAGCGGCGGTGGCGCGCCTCTTCGTCGCGTCGCGGCTGGAGCCGCCGCCCCGCCGCGGCATCGTGCCGGCCGCGGACGATCTCCACGGGAGCTTCGACGCGCTGGCCGGGTATGAACCCCTCGACATTGGGGCGCTGAGGAATACAGTGGCGGCTAGCTCGGCGGGATAGGGAAGGAGCGAGAACATGACCGACGCCGTCATCGCGGGGTTTGCCCGCTCTCCGTTTACGCCGGCCAGAAAGGGCGCGCTGGCCAAGGTGCGGCCCGATGATATGGCCGCGCAGGTGGTCAGGGCGCTGATTGAGCGGACCGGGATCGACCCCAACGACATCGAAGACATCATCGTCGGCTGCGCCTTTCCCGAGGGCGAGCAAGGCTTCAACGTGGCGCGCATCATCGAGTTCATCGCCGAGGTACCGATCTCGGTGGCCGGCGCCACCGTCAATCGGTTCTGTGGCTCCTCGATGCAGGCCATTCATATGGCGGCCGGCGCCATCCAGCTCGGCGCCGGCGACGTGTTCGTTTGCGCCGGCGTCGAATCGATGACGCGGGTGCCGATGGGAGGCTACAACCCAGCCCCCAACCCGGCCCTCTACGAGCGCTGCCCCCAGGCCTATATCGCGATGGGCGATACCGCCGAGAACCTCGCGCGCGACTACGCGATCTCCCGCGCCGCCCAGCAGGAGCTGGCCGTGGAGAGCCATGCCAAGGCGACGGCGGCACAAAGCCAGGGCAGGTTCAAGGACGAACTCGTGCCGATCGTCGAGGGCAACCTGCGAGTCGAGGAAGATGGCTGTATCCGCCCTGAGACGACCCAAGAAGTTCTGGACACCCTGGAGCCGGCGTTCGACGCCGCGGGCACGATTACCGCGGGCACCTCGTCTCCACTGACCGACGGCGCCGCGGCGGTTCTGGTTTGTAGCGACGGGTACGCCAAGGCCAACGGCCTGACCAAGCTCGCCCGCGTCAAAAGCGTGGCGGTTTCGGGCTGCCGGCCCGAGATCATGGGCATCGGCCCTGTAGGCGCGACCGCCAAGGCCCTCAAGCGTGCGGGCCTCGACATCGGCGACATCGACGTCATCGAGCTCAACGAGGCCTTCGCCGCCCAGGCGCTGGCCGTGGTCAAGGACACCGGGGCGGACCCGGCAAAGATGAATCTCGACGGCGGCGCCATCGCGCTTGGCCACCCGCTGGGCGCGACCGGGGCCCGCATCACCGGGAAGGCCGCGGCGCTGCTGCACCGGGAGGAAAAGCGCTACGCGCTCGCCACCCAGTGCATCGGCGGCGGCCAGGGCATCGCGACGGTCCTCGAAGCGGCGTGATGGCCGGCATCGGCACGGTCGGCGTCATCGGCGCCGGCGTGATGGGGGGCGGGATCGCCGCTCAGGTAGCGAACTCGGGCACCTCGGTGGTGCTCTTGGACGTCGTCGCCGAGGGCGCGGAGGACCGCAACGCCTTGAGCGCCGGCGCGCTCGCCCGGATGCTGAAGACTCGGCCCGCGCCGTTCATGGAGCCAGCGGCGGCGGTGCGCATCACGCCGGGAAACCTCGAAGACGACCTTGGCCTGCTCTCCGAGTGCGACTGGATCCTTGAGGCGGTGGTTGAAGATCTTGACGTCAAACAGGCGGTCTATCGAGCGATCGACGGGGTTCGCAAGAAGGACTCGCTGGTCACTTCCAACACCTCGACCATTCCGCTCGGCACCCTGACAGAGGGGCTGTCCGAGGCCTTCGTTCGCGATTTCGCTATCACCCATTTCTTCAATCCGCCTCGCTACATGCGGCTCTTGGAAATGGTCGCCGGTCCCCAGACCCGCGCCGAGGCGAGCGAGCGGCTGTGCGCATTCGCCGATACCGCGCTCGGCAAGGAAGTGGTTCGCTGCAAGGACACGCCGGGCTTCATCGCCAACCGCATCGGCATCTACTGGAGCACGGTGGCGATGCAGGAGGCGCTCGGCGCCGGGCTCACCGTCGAGGAGGCGGACAGCATCGTCGGCCGGCCGATGGGCGTCCCCAAGACCGGCATCTTCGGGCTTGCCGATCTGACCGGTATCGACCTCATGCCGCACATCGAGCGCAGCATGCGGACGCTATTGCCCCAGGGCGATCCCTTCCATGAGGTGGCGGGCCAAGGGGGTGCGCTCGCCAGCCTGATCGAGGGGATGATCGCCGAGGGCTATACCGGCCGCAAAGGGAAGGGCGGGTTCTACCGCCTCGACCATTCGAGCGGTGCGCGGGTAAAGCAGGCGCGTGATCTCGAAACCGGCGAGTACCGGCCCGCCGAGAAGCCCGAGCTGGAGAGTGCCAGGGCCGCGAAGGAAGGCCTACGGGCGCTGGTGAGCCACCCCGACAAGGGCGGCCGATACGCCTGGGCGGTGCTGAGCCGGACCCTTGCCTACGCGGCTACGCTGGTGCCCGAGATCAGCGATTCGATCGACGACGTCGACCGTGCGATGCGCGCGGGCTACGCCTGGAAGCACGGCCCGTTCGAGCAGATCGACCAGCTCGGCGCGCGTTGGCTCGCCGAGCGGCTCGCCGAAGAAGACCGCCCGGTGCCGGCACTTTTGCAGACCGCGGGCGTGCGCACTTATTATCGCGTGCGCGGCACGGTTGCCGAGGCACTCTCGCCCGAAGGCGTCTACGCCGCCGTCGCTCGACCCGAGGATGCCTTCGAGCTCGCCGACAAGAAGCGCGGGCGCGAGCCACTGGCTTCGAACGGTTCGGCCAGCCTCTGGGACATCGATGACGGGGTCGCGTGCCTCGAGTTCCACTCCAAAATGAACGCCATCGATTCGCAAACCATGGCCATGGTCCGCGAGGCAGCCAGGGTCCACGAGCGCGGCTTCAAGGCGCTGGTGATCGGTAACGACGGCGACAACTTCTCGGCCGGCGCCAACATCGGACTTGCGCTCTTTGCCGCCAACGCCGCGATGTGGCCGGTGATCGAGCAGACCGTCCGCGAAGGCCAGGACGCCTATCTCAAACTCCGCGACGCGCCCTTCCCCGTTGTCGGCGCCGCGGCGGGAATGGCGCTTGGCGGCGGTTGCGAGGTGCTGTTGCATTGCGACGCCGTGCAGGCGCACGCCGAGACCTACATGGGGCTGGTCGAGGTCGGGGTCGGCATCGTTCCGGCGTGGGGCGGCACCAAAGAGCTCGTGACCCGCCATTATCTCGATCCCGCGCGGCCGGGTGGTCCGGTGCCGCCGGTGGCGCGCGCATTCGAGACCATCAGCCTGGCCAAGGTCTCGACGTCGGCGGCCGAGGCCCGCACGCTTTTCTATCTGCGCGAGGGCGATCGCATTACCATGAACCGCGCCCGCGTGCTGGCCGACGCCAAGCGCCGGGCACTCGAAATGGTCGCCGCCTACGCCCCACCCGAGCCCGACGAGCTTGTGCTGCCGGGCCCGAGCGCGCGCCTCGCCCTCGACATGGTTGTGGACGGCCTAGTCGGGGCGGGCAAGGCGACGGCGCACGACCAGGTGGTGACGGCGGAGTTGGCCGAGATCGTGTCGGGCGGCGACACCGACCTGACCGAGACGGTGAGCGAAAAGGACATGCTGGCGCTCGAGCACGGGGCCTTCCTGCGCCTCATCCGCGCGCCTGCCACGCTTCGCCGCATGGAGCACATGCTCGAAACCGGCAGGCCGCTCAGGAACTAGCGGAAGGCGCGATGACCACCTACAGCGCTCCGGTTCGCGATATCCGTTTCGTCTTGGACGACGTGTTGGCGATCGAGAATCACCGCAACCTGCCGGGCTTCGAGGATGCCAGCAGCGACGTGGTCGGCGCCATTCTCGAAGAGGGCGCGAAGATTTGCCAGGACGTGGTCTTCCCGCTCAACGGCTCGGGCGACGCCGAGGGCTGCCGCCTCGAAGGCGACAAGGTCGTCACGCCCAAGGGATTCAGAGACGCCTTCGTGACCTACGCCGGAGGCGGTTGGATCGGGCTCGACGCCGACCCCGCGTACGGCGGCCAGGGCCTGCCCCATGTGCTGGCCGCGGTCATGGGCGAGATGCTGTCGAGCGCCGGCCTTGCCTTCGCCACCTACCCCGGCCTGACGAGCGGCGCCTACCATGCCATCGAGGCGCACGGCACCGAGGCACAGAAGAAGACCTACCTGCCGATGCTCGCATCCGGGACCTGGGCGGGCACGATGAACCTGACCGAGCCCCAGTGCGGCACCGATCTCGGCCTCATCCGCAGCCGCGCCGTGCCCGCCGAAGATGAGAGTTACCGCATCACCGGCACCAAGATCTTCATTACCGGCGGTGAGCAAGACCTGACCGAGAACATCGTCCACCTGGTGCTGGCGCGGATTCCCAGCGGGCCCGAGGGCCTCAAGGGCATCAGCCTGTTTATCGTGCCCAAGTTTCTGCCGGCGGCAAACGGCGGGCTCGGTGAGAGAAACGGCGTCAGCTGCGGCTCGATCGAGCACAAGATGGGCCTCAAGGCCTCGTCCACCTGCGTGATGAACTACGAGGACGCCACCGGGTACCTTTTGGGCGAGCCCCACAAGGGCATGCGCGCGATGTTCACGATGATGAACGCAGCCCGGCTTTCGGTCGGCATGCAGGGCCTCGGCGTCGCCGAGCTCGCCTACCAGAACGCCGCCGCCTATGCCAAGGAGCGGCTGCAGGGGCGGGCGCTCAAAGGTCCGGCCGCGCCCGAGGCGCCGGCCGATCCCATCATCGTGCACCCCGACGTTCGGCGGATGCTGATGACGATGCGCGCCTTCAGCGAAGGGGCGCGCGCGCTCGCCCTATGGACCGGACTTCACCTCGACCTCGCGCGCCGCCACCCGGACCCCGAGGCGCGGCGCGACGCCGAAGACTTCGTCGGATTGCTGACGCCGGTGGTCAAGGCCTACCTCACCGACACCGGCTTCGAGTGCGCGAACCTCGCCCTACAGTGCTTCGGCGGCCACGGCTATATCGCCGAGACCGGCATGGAGCAGTTGGTGCGCGATGCCCGCATCACCCAGCTTTACGAGGGCACCAGCGGTATCCAGGCGCTCGATCTGGTGGGCCGCAAGATGGGCGCGCACTTCGGCCGCGCGCTGCGCCAGTTCTTTCACCCCGTCGCCGAGTTCATCGAGGCCAACGCCGCCGAACCTGCGCTCAAGGAGATCGTGCCGCCGCTCGCCAAGTCGTTCGCCCGGCTGCAGCAGGCGAGCGCCTGGCTCGCCGAAAAAGGCCTCGCCGATCCCGACCAGGCGGCGGCCGGCGCTTCGGACTACCTCAAAATGTTCGGCCTGGTCGCGCTCGGCTATCTGTGGGCGCGCAGCGCCGTGATCGCCCGCGAGCGCCTCGATGCCGGCGCCGAGGAGGCGGACTTCTACGAGGCCAAGCTCGCTACCGCGCATTTCTTCATGGCCCGGGTCCTGCCCGAAACCTCCTCGCTCCTTTCCAAGATCACCTCGGGCGCCGAACCGGTAATGGCGCTCAAGGCCGAGGCGTTCTAGCAAACCTCAAAAGATGCCCTTGGCGGCGGCCAGCGCCTCGGACGTCAGGTCGGATTCCCAGCACCATAGGAAGTAGCCGTCGAGGTTGCTTTCGCGCAGCGCTTCGAACTTGCGGCGCCAACCCTGGTAATCGCGGTTGTCGAGCCAGGTCCAGGCGTAGAGCGGCATTTTGCCCGCAAGCCCGGCGAGGTGGGGCATCTGGCGGGCGATCATCGAGGGGTCGTAGGCGTTGGGGTAGAGAACCGCGCCGTCCTCGTCCATCTGCGTCGGCAGGTACTCGGCGGGGCCCGGCCCGAGGTCGCAGAGATCGCGTAAGCCCTGGCGCACCTCGCCTTCGTCGTAGGCGCCCCCGGCGGCGATCGCCTGGGCCGTGAGCGGCACCACCGAGCCTGGCATGTAGTCGGGAAACTTGGGCGAGACCCAGTCGAACAGACGGCCGCATCGCTCGAGGTCGGTGCCGACGAATGCGCAGATCGCGGGCAGGTGTACGTCGACGCCGAGCCTGAGGCCGGGGTTGTGCGCCGCCGCGGCCTCGCGCGCAGCGGCCGCCAGCCGTTCGATGTGGGCCGACATCGAGGCGAGGCGGAAATGGAGCCATTCCGCGAGCCGGGGCCGGCGAGCGAAGCCCGTGGCTACGTCGTTGACCGAGAGCCCCCCTACGCGCCGCTCACCGGGGACGCCGAGCGAGGCATAAAGCGCGGTGACCTCACGCTTCATGGCCTCGAAGTCGATGCCCTGTGCTTGCGCCGCCTCTCGGCAGAAATCGCAAAAGCACACGAACAGCTCGCCCAACCCGGTGCGCGGCCAGTGCGGAAACTCGAGGTGGTTGAGGTCGAGCATCTCGAGCCCCGGCCAGGCGGCGATGGCGGCGCGCACCAGCGCCTCGCCGAAGCGCTGCGTCTCGGGGTGGTTGGGGCAGGCGTGGGCAAACTTGGCGCCACCGAGGTCGCGTGCCCCGGTCACGTCCTCGTCCAACGCGGGATGGCCGGCCACGTCGATGCACGCGGTGTGCGCCATCGCCGCTGCGTTCGGGTTGAGCGGCAGCACGTGACATGAGATCGCGAAGCCGCGGCTGCGCGCCAGGTCCATGAACCCGAGCGCCGCGGCGTAGCCGGCCTCGTCAACCACCGAAACCGGCAGCTCGCCGAAAGGCGCGGTCGAGGGGAGGATGTATTGGGTCCCGTAGACGCGCGCGAGCACCGAGACCTCGGCCGGTTCGTCTACCGCCACGTAGGCGGCGTCCAGGATCAAGGTGTTGATGTCGGTGAAACGGGTGAGGTCGTCGAGAATTCGCTCGGGCGCCCGCAGCGTCTGCCACCAGAAGATATGGAGCGCGCGAGTATCCATCGCCCGCCCAGCATAGCACTCGTGCGTTGCCCCGGCGCACCGTGGTAGAGTGTAACGGTCCGCCGCCGCCAGGGGAATGCGAGATGCGGCCAGCCCTACCGAAGATTCAGCGAGCGGCCGTCGCGGTGTGCGCGGCCGTTCTGGCGTTCGTGACGCTAGAGGCGCCCGCCGCCGCCAACCCGCTCGATGCCATCGTCGGCGTCCGCGCCACCATCCCGAGCGACGCCCGAACCGTCCGCTTTCTGGGCGCCCACCGCGAGGGCTCGGGCGTGGTCATCGACGGTGGTCGCCATGTGCTCACCATCGGCTACCTGATCCTCGAGGCCGACCGCGTCGAGATCGTGCTGTCGCGGGACCGCGTGGTTCGTGCTTCGGTCGTGGCCTACGATTACGACACAGGTTTTGGCTTGGTGCAGCCGCTGGCGCCGCTCGAGGTGCCGGCGATCGAGCTTGGGCGCTCGGCCGATCTCGATCCCGAGAGCGAGGTCATGATCGCCGGTTTCGGCGGGCCTGCAGCGGCGCACGTTGTCTCGCGCCGTACGTTTGCCGGCTACTGGGAGTATCTGCTGGAAGACGCCATCTTCACCGCTCCGCCGTACCCTGACTTTGCCGGGGCCGCACTGATCGGCCCCGATGGCCGGCTCTTGGGCGTGGGCTCGCTCATGGTGCGCAACGCCGCCGGGCCGGAACGAGCGCTGCGGGGCAACATGTTCGTCCCAATCGATGCGCTTACGCCGATACTCGACGAGCTGATTCGAGAAGGCCGCTCGGCCGCCTCGGCGCGGCCCTGGCTGGGTATCTTCGCCCGCGAGATCCGCGGACGCCTGTTCGTCGACAGCGTGACGGAGGATGGGCCGGCCGCGGCCGCCGGGATCGAGTCCAATGATGTAATCGTCGCGGTGGATGGCGAGCTGGTCGGCGACCTCGCGGATTTCTATCGCAAACTGTGGGCGCTGGGCGTTCCCGGCGTCACGGTGCCGTTGACCGTCCTCACCCGGGAAGGGGTACGTGAGATCTCCGTCCTTTCGGCCGACCGCTACGACTATCTGAGGCTCGACACCGGGACCTGACGCGAAGCAGCGCCATGGACAGAGTCAAGGACAAGGTGGCGCTGATAACCGGCGCCGAGAGCGCGGACGGCGAGGTTCTCGGACTCGGCCGCGCCAGCGCAATGATGCTCGCGCGCGAAGGGGCCAAGGTGGTCGCCACCGACATCGCACCGCGCGAGCGAGGCTCGGTGGTTGAGGATATCCGTGCCGCCGGCGGCGAGGCCATTTCGGTTCGCCACGACGTCTCGGCCGAGGACGATTGGCGAGCGGCGATAGAAGCCTCGTTGGACGCCTTCGGAAGGCTGGACATACTGGTCAACATGGCCGGCATGAGCCAGGACGGGAGCATCGAGGACACCTCGCTCGATGATTGGCGGCGGCTGATGGCGGTCAATCTCGACGGCGTCTTCCTGGGAACCAAGTACGGCGTCGCGGCGATGAAGAAGGGCAGCGGTGGCTCGATCATCAATATCTCGTCGATCTATGGTTCGGTTGGCGGCAAGAACATCGTCGCGTACTCGACGTCCAAGGCCGCGGTGCGAAACCTGACCAAGTCGGCGGCCCTGCACTGCGCCGCCTCGGGCTATGGGATTCGCGTGAACTCGGTCCACCCCGGCTCGTGCTTGACGCCGATGTACACGACCTATTGGTCGGCGAGGAGCAGCGTCAAGGAGGGGATGGCCGAGAACCTGGGCGAGACTCCGATGGGGCGCCTTGGCACGCCCGAGGACATCGCCTTTGGCGTGCTTTATCTGGCCTCGGACGAATCGAGCTTCATGACCGGTGCCGAGCTTACCATCGACGGCGGCTTTCTCGCCCAGTGATCGGATTGCGCCTCGGAGGGCCGAGGGATTGGTGTAAACTGATGCGGGGGCGAGTCCTTCGAGGGGAGGGATCAGTTGGCTGAGGTAGGTCTGCGCGAGATCGAGAAGTCCTACGGTACGGTCGAGGCGATTCGCGGCGTCGACCTGTCGATTCCGGATGGCGAGTTCACGGTATTGGTCGGTCCCTCGGGGTGCGGCAAGAGCACGTTGTTGCGGATCATAGCCGGGCTCGAGGAGGTCGATCGCGGCACCGTCGAGATCGCCGGCGAAGTGGTGAACGGGGTCCGCCCCAAGGACCGCGACATCGCCATGGTGTTCCAGAACTATGCGCTCTATCCCTACATGAAGGTGTACGACAACATCTCGTTCGGCTTGCGGGTGCGCAAGATGCCGGATGTCGAGATTCGTCGCCGGGTCGAGGAAGCGACCGAGCTTTTGGGCATCTCC
>PVBE011373208.1_pt1 | contig 14753 bp, 11 predicted proteins | sample 1631181 | NCBI WGS metagenome assembly PVBE01 (sample SAMN08397723, study PRJNA350692) | Marine metagenome, whole genome shotgun sequencing project. | isolation source: water | place: Pacific Ocean | collected 2012-04
CGGCCACGCAGCCCGTCCCCCCCGCCAGGGCCTCTCGCCGCGCGCTCCTGGTGGTGCTGCTGGTGGTGGCCGCCGTGGGCGTCTGCGGCTGGCTGCTCTGGGCCTACCGCCACTTCGGCCAGCCAGCGCCGCCGTCGGTCGCCCGCGCGCCCGTCCCGCCGCCGGACGCCAGCGCGCCCGCCGCCACGCCGGTCCCTGCGGCCGACCTCGCGCCCGCCGCCCCGGAAAAGATCCCGGCGAGGCCCCGGCGGCCGCGGGCTCGCCCGCGGGCTCACGGCGTGATCACCATCAACAGCATGCCCTGGTCCCGGGTGCGGCTGGACGGGCGCAGCCTCGGCAACACGCCGGTGGTCAAGCTGCGGGTCACCGCGGGGCGCCACCGCCTGGTGCTGCGCTCGCCGGACGGCAAGGTCCGCAGGGCGCAGACCATCCACGTCACCGCGGGCAGTCGCAAGACCTACTCCTTCGACCTGACGCGGAGCAAATAGCGCCGCCTTGGGCTTTTCAACGCCCGCATTTCTTACTACCGTCGCCCCATGACCGACTTCAAGGCTACACGCGTGGTGGACGACCTGAGCCACCCGAGGTTGCTGCGCCGCAAGGTACGGCTGGAGGTGCTCAGCGGCCCCGACGCCGGACGGGTCGAGACCTTCGGCGCCGAGGAGATCACGGTGGGCTCCCTGGCCGGCTCGGACCTGGCGCTGTGCGACACCTCGGTCTCGCGCTACCACCTGCGCGTGGCCACCAGCGTGCGCGGCTTCGTCCTCACCGACCTGGACAGCACAAACGGCACCTACCTCGGCTCCCTGCGCATCGGCGAGGTGACCGCCGCCGACGCCGTGACCCTGCGCCTGGGCGACAGCGAGCTGCGCCTGACGCCCCTGTCCGACGAGCAGGAGGTACCGCTGCACACCTCGGACTCCCTCGGCCCCATGGTGGGGCGCAGCCCCCAGATGCGGGCCCTGTTCGCCCAGGTCGGGCCGGTGGCAGCGTCCGACGCCACGGTGCTGCTGGGGGGCGAGACCGGCACGGGCAAGGAGCTGCTGGCCGAGCAGCTGCACGACGCCAGCCCGCGACGCCATCGCCCCTTCATCGTGGTGGACTGCGCGGCCATCCCCGACACCCTCATCGAGAGCGAGCTGTTCGGGCACACCCGGGGCTCGTTCACCGGCGCGACGGCCCGGCGCACGGGGGCCCTGGAGCTGGCCCAGGGCGGCACCGTCTTCCTCGACGAGGTGGGCGAGCTGTCCCCCGCCGCCCAGCCCCGCCTGCTGCGCGCCCTGGAGAGCCGCACCATCAAGCCCGTGGGCGCCGACCGCTACATCAAGCTGGACGTGCGCGTCATCGCGGCCACCAACCGCGACCTGCGCCTGGCGGTGAACAAGGGCACCTTCCGGGCGGACCTCTACTACCGCCTGTCGGTAGTGCGGCTGCAGCTGCCACCCCTGCGGGAGCGGCCCGAGGACATCGAGCTGCTGGCCGGCCGCTTCATGACCGAGCTGTGGCAGCAGCGGGCGCCGGGCAGCGACCCTCCACCGCTGGGCAAGGAGACGGTGCAGCGCCTGGTGAGCCACACCTGGCCGGGCAACGTGCGCGAGCTGCGCAACTTCATGGAGCGGGTGGCGGTGCTGGCCGGCGGCGGCTCGGCCGTGGAGGCCGAGCTGGACCCGGCGCCCGAGGGCCACGGCGGCGTCAGGGCCAGCATCAACGGCAGCGTGCCGTACAAGGAGGCCAAGATGAAGTGGATCGACCGCTTCGAGGTGGCCTACATCACGGAGGTGCTGCGGCTGAGCGGGGGCAACGTGGCCGCCGCCGCGCGGCAGGCCGGGGTGGACCGCACTTACCTCTTCCGCCTGATCCGCAAGTACGGGATCAAGAAGTAGCGCCGGGCGCCATGCGGGAAATCGAGCCGTGGGGCAGGTCCGCGGCCACTTCCCATTTGCTGACGTCGATGTCCATCTTACGATCCTCATGGTAATCTGATTAATCGAGGGTCGGTTCAAAAAATGGAACCGGCAGGGGCAATCAAGCAGCGCGTGACGGAAGATGAAGGACGACAGCAGGGCCAACGAGATAGCGCAGTTCGCGGAGGCTCTGGTGCGCTTCGGCGGCGGAGACCTGGCCGCGCGCGCGCCGCGGACCTCTGGCGACGAGGACGTCGACAAGCTGGCCTTCGTGATCAACCTCACCATCGACGAGCTGGCCGCCCGGCTCGACGAGTCGCGCCGGCAGCTCGAGGCGCTGGACGCCCGGCAACACGAGCTGGAGGCGGCCAACCGCAGGCTGACGGAGGCCCAGGAGAAGCTGCGCCACATCGGCAAGCTGGCCGCGCTGGGCGAGATCAGCGCGATGCTGGCCCACGAGGTGAACCAGCCGTTGACCGCCATGGTCGGGCACGCCTCCGTGCTGCTGGCTCCGGGGCAGCCACCGCTGACGAGGCAACAGCGCGAGGACGTGGGGGCGATCAAGGAGTGCGCCGCGCGCATCGGGGGCATCATCCACAACCTGACCCGCTTCATCCGCAACGACTCGGTGGAGGCCCAGGCCACGGATCCCGTGGCCCCGCTGACGTCGACGATGGTCCTGTTCAGGTATCAGTTCGAGAAGCTCGGCATCGGCCACGCGGTGAAGGAGCCCGGCGAGCTGCCCAAGGTGTTCATCGACGCCGCGCTGACCCAGCAGGTGTTCATCAACCTGCTGGCCAACGCTCGCGATGCGTTGGTGAACCAGCCGCCGGGATCGCAGATGCAGGTTGAGGTGGAGGTGGCTGAGCAGCGAGACGCGGTCTGCTACCTCTTCCGGGACAGCGGGCCCGGCATCCTCCCCGACCACCGGGCGCTGATCTTCGAGCCCTTCTTCACCACCAAGGCCGGCGACAACGGCGCGGGGCTCGGGCTGTCGCTGTCCCGGGACATCGTGGCGCGCATGGGCGGCACCCTGGAGCTGCGCCCGGACGACGTCCAGACCTGCTTCGCCGTGCGCCTGCCCGCGGCGACGCCACCCGGCGCGTAGCGAGCGCGCAGGAGCGTAGGGGGTCCCATGACACAGAGCAGCTTCCGCACCCTGGTCGTGGCCAACCCGATGTCGGCCAACGGCACCCTGGGCCGCGACTGGAAACGCCACGAGGCCGTGATTCGGCGGGCGTTCGGCGCGTTTGCACACCGCATGACCCGCTCACCTGGCGATGCCGCGGACCTGGCCCGTGAGGCGGCCGAGGAGGGCTACGAGATGGTGGTGGCCATGGGCGGCGACGGCACCATCAGCGAGGTGACCGACGGGCTGTTTTCGCAGGACGGGCCGGTGGCCCCCGACGTGGTCCTCGGCGTGCTGCCTTTCGGCACCGGCGGCGACTTCCGCAAGAGCATCGGCGCCCCCAAGGACCTGGCCAGCGGCGCCCGGAGCCTGGCCGGGCGCGAGACCCGGTCGGTGGACGTGGCGCGCCTGACCTACACCGACCCCGCCGGGCGCCAGCGGATACGTCACTACATCAACATCGCCAGCTTCGGCATCGGGGGATTGGTGGACGAGCTGGTCAACCACACCACGAAGGCCCTGGGCGGGCGGCTCTCCTTCGCCGTGGCCACGGTCCGGGCCATGCGGCGGTTCAAGCCCCAGCGGGCCCTGATCTCCCTGGACGGCGGACCGGAAAAGCCGGTGACCCTGCACAACGTGGCCGTGGCCAACGGGCGCTACTTCGGCGGCGGCATGCACATCGCTCCGCGGGCCGAGCTGGACGACGGCCTGCTGGACGTGATCACCCTCGGCCCGATGTCGATGAAGGACCTGCTGCTGTCGGGGCACAGGGTCTACGCCGGCACCCACCTGGACCTGCCCCACGTGACCATGGCCCGGGCGCGCAAGGTCGAGGCCCGCCCCGCGGCCCCGGCAGACCGCGTGCTGCTGGACGTGGACGGCGAGACGCCTGGCCACCTGCCCGCCACCTTCGAGGTGCTGCCGCAGGCGCTGCGACTGAAGGTGCCGGGCGGGTAGCGCCATGGCTGGAAGGGATCTGACGCCGGTGGTATAACCCGAGCATGTGCCCGGGAGACCCAAGGTGAAGGACTGGCTCATCCGCCTGCTGGCCTGCATCGGCTCCGGCTGCTTGTGGTTTCTGGCCTGCGCCGACTTCGACGTCTGGCCCCTGGCCTGGATCGCCATGCTCCCCTGTCTGCTGGCCATCCGCGGCGTGCCCCCGCGGCGCGCCTTCTGGTGGGGCTGGGTCGCCGGCACCGTGGCCAGCGGCGGCGGCTTCTACTGGATCACCCACCTGTTGATTCGCTTCGGGCACCTGCCGTGGCTCGCCGCCTTCAGCCTCTTCGCGCTGATGGTGGCCTACCAGGGGCTGCACTTCGGGGTCATGGCCGTGGTGCTGCGCTGGGTACGCGATCGGGCGCCCCAGGTGCCGATGACGTTGCTGCTGCCGGTGACCATGGTCCCCCTGGAGATGGCCATGCCGTTCATCTTCCCCTGGTACCTCTCCATCACCCAGGCCTGGGTCGTGCCGGTGATCCAGGTGGCAGACCTGGCCGGTCCCCTGGGCGTGACGTTCCTGCTGCTGGTCTCCAACGGCATGATCTACGACGTGGTGGTGGCCCGGCTCAAGGGGCAGCCCTGGCCGCGGCGCCCCCTGGTGGCCGGCGGGACGATCATCGCCCTGGCCCTGGTCTACGGCGTGGTACGCATGGCGCAGTACGACGCCAGCTGGGAGGCGGCGCCCAAGGTCAAGATCGGCCTGGTGCAGGCCAACGTCGGCATCACCCAGAAACACAAGCCGGGTCTGCGGGAGGCGCACCTCAAACTGCACCACGACGCCAGCGTCGACCTTCAGCGGCGGGGCTCCGAGCTGCTGGTCTGGCCCGAGTCGTCCTACCCCTACTACTTCTTGCGCGAGATGAAGCGGGACTGGCCAGATGGGTCGCGGCAGCAGGTGCGCAAGGGCTTTACGGCCCCCCTCTTCTTCGGCGTGCTCACCCTGGGCATCGACCGGCGAAAGCACCCATACCCCTATAACTCCGCCTACTTCATGGAGCCCGACGGCAGCATCACCGGCCGCTTCGACAAGAACTACTTGCTGGTCTTCGGCGAGTACATCCCGTTTCTGGAGTACGTCCCCAATTTCCGCAGGTGGTTCCCGGCGGCCTCGCACTTTCAGCGAGGCACCGAGGTGACCACCTTCAAGTTCAAGGACTACCGCCTGGGGCCGATGATCTGCTACGAGGACATCATCCCCTCCTTCGGGCGGCGGTTGGCCAAGCTCAAGCCACACCTGCTGGTCAACATCACCAACGACGCCTGGTTCGGCGCGACCTCGGAGCCCGCCGAGCACATGGCCCTGTCGGTCTACCGCGCCGTGGAGCTGCGCACCGGCCTGGTGCGGGCGGTGAACACCGGCATCAGCACCTTCATCGACGCCTCGGGCCGGGTGCTGAGCAAGACCCGCCCCGTGGATCCGGTGATCACGCCGGGGGTGCAGCCGGACACGCTGCTGCAGGAGATGTCCATGCTCGAGGGTGGCGGCACCGTCTACGCCGCGGTGGGGAACCTGTTCGGCTATCTCAACCTCGCCGCGTGCCTCGGGATCCTGTTCTGGGTTCGTCGCACCACCAGGACACCGTCGACGCCGGCGCAACCCGCCGGCGAGCCGAAGAAGAAGCGGCGCAGCAAGCGGAAAAAGCGAAAACGGTAGGGCCCGACCTGTGCTGATGGTCACATCACCGCCCCATGCGGCGTCGTACACTGTGTTAGGCTCAAAACTTGGAGGACTGATGTTGAACAGAGCCACGGTGGTGACCGCCAGCCTGCTGACCCTGAGCCTGGCGGCCTGCGGCGACGACTCGGCCAACGAGGCCAACGTCACCGCCTGCGAAGAGTGGGTCAAAAAGACCGACGCGCTCAAGTGTGGCGACGAGGACTTTACCGCCTACACCAAGCCGATCAACTGTACCGCTTATGCCGATATTGCCTGCAACTTCAGTGAGTATTTCGACTGTTTGCTGAAGAACAGCACGTGCAGGGAGGTGGGCACCAAGGAGAAGACCAAGGTGACCGACACCACCGGGTGGCCGGCCTGCTGGGATCAGGTGCTCAAGAAGTGCAGCAGCTCGGACTGATCCGAACTCCACCGCGCCAGTGGCTCGATACTTGACAAGGTCACGCGATTGGATTTAATAGGGGTATCTTTCAAAAAGAGAAATGTGGAACTGATTTGGCAACGGTTGCCAATTAGATGAACGCCTGCAGTACACGATTTTGAAACCGTAGTTTAACTAGGAGGAAAGGCTCATGAAACGGAACATTCTTATCGCTTCTCTGACCGCTCTCGTGATGGTCTTCGCGTTCGCCTGTAGCGACGATGACAACGGCAATGGCGGCGCGAAGCAGTGCAAATTCGCCTGTACTGGCGACGCTGACTGCACCTCCCCCCTCAAGTGCGACACCGGCAGCGGCAAGTGCGTTGCCTGTACCGCCGACGCTGACTGCAAGACCGGCCCGAAGAAGTGCAACACCTCCAACGGCACCTGCAAGCTTTGTGAGAAGGACGCGGACTGCACCTACGGCCTGAAGAAGTGCGACACCTCCACGGCCTACTGCAAGTTCTGTGAGAAGGATGCGGACTGCTCCGTGAGCGGCACCAAGGTGCTCACCGGCAAGTGCGACACCTCCACCTCCCAGTGTGTCAAGTGCACCGAGGACAAGGACTGCGACTACACCGGTTCCACGGTCAAGACCTGCGACACCTCCAAGAACCTGTGTGCTGCCAAGGCCCCGGCTGCCTGCGACACCACCTGGTGCAAGGCCCCGCTCAAGTGTGACGGCACCAGCTGTGTGTGCGCCGGCGACGCCGACTGCACCACCGCCTTCGGCAAGGGCTACAACTGCAAGTAAGCGCTGCTGACCCGTAGTACCCCCTACCACTCCCCCTCCCCCACACCTCCCGAGTAGACCCACCGCGGTCACCCCTGCGCGCCGAGGTACCCCGTACCGCGTTGCCAGCCTTGGAACTTGGCCAAAATTATGCTATGTCCGGCACCATGAAGAGGACTATGCGAACTTGGGGATGTATCGTCTTTCTCGTTGTCTTTGCGGCAGGATCCAGCACGGCGCTGGGGCAGCGTAAGTTCCCTGCGCCGGTACATCCGGACACGTTGCCCACGCTGATCCAGAGCTGGTCCCTGCCCGCGTCTCTGGCCCCGTACGTGACCAACAGCTACGCCCCGCGCCTGACGCGCAAGGGCTCGCTGCTGTACGTCTACGACCACCACGGGCGGCGCATCGCCGCGGTGCGGGCCGCCAAGGGCAAGGTGGAGTGGCACGCGCCGGTGCCGAGCGCGTCGGATCGCGCCTTCGCCTTCACGCCGCTGGTGTACAAAAAGCAGGTCTTTTTGGCCAGCCACGGGCACGTCTTCTCCTTCAACGCGCACAACGGCCGCCTCCGCTGGTCGATCCCGACCAAGGGGATCGCGGTCAACAGCTTCGCGCGCAGCAAGCACCGCATCTATCTGCCGTGGATCCGGACCAAGGGCGTCAAGGCCAACACGGGGGTCACCATCTGGGCCATCGACGCCCGCGCCCGCGGCCGCGTCGAGTGGAGCAAGAAGCTCCCGGGCAAGATGGGGTACGTCTCGGGCGACTCGGACGGCGTCTACTACGCCAGCGATACTGGCGTGATCATGGGCCTCACCTCGGACCGCGGTACGCCCATGTGGCAGCTGCGCGTCAAGGGCCGGATCCTCTCGCCGCCGATCCTCAAGAAGGGCAAGCTGTTCGTCTCGGCCAGGCGCAAGAAGGCCGGCTGGCAGGGCACCAGCATCTTCGCCGTCAACGTCAAGACCGGCAAGATGCTCTGGAACACCAAGCTGGCCACCACCAAGGTGGACAAGTTCCTCATGGGTAAGGAGCTGGTGACCGTGGACGGCACCGGCCGCCTGGTGCACTTCAACGAGAAGGGCAAGCGCGTGGTGGAGCTGACCCTGCGTTTCTCCGACGAGCCGACCAGTGTGCTCGGCGCGGCGGTCGGCAAGCGCGTGTTCGTCTTCTCCAGCCACTCCGACGGCAACGGCTACATCTGGCTGGTGGACATGGAAAAGAAGCGGGTGCTCACCGCGGCCAACGCCCTCGGCATGCGCGCCCGCTCCATCATCTCCGCGGCCAAGATGCTGTTCCTCGACGGCGGCGACGGCAACGTCTACGGCTACCGCCTGGACCGCAGCGCGCGGCCCAAGCGCCAGACCGTGCCCCCGGATGAGTTCGCCCGGGAGATGCTGACCCGCGTACAGAAGGCCAAGGCGCCGATCAAGGGGCTGGCCGCCAAGCTGGCCGGCCTCGGCCCCAGAGCGCTGGTGGCCGTGGAGCCTGCCCTGGCATCAGACAACCCCTACGTGGTGGCCGTGGCCGCCGAGGCCATCGGCCTGCTCCGGGCGCGGCGTTCGCTGACCGCGCTGCTCAAGGCCCACAGGAAGCTCACCGGCGTCAAGCCCGACGCCAAGTCCGGCTTCGACCCGCTGCTGCCGGTGATCAACGCCATCGCCACCCTGCGCGACGGCCGCAGCATCAAGGACCTGAAGAAGCTGCTGCAGGACCCCGCCCAGGGGCACCTGCGGCGCCGCGCGGCCTACGTCGCCCTCGGCTCCATCGGCACGCCCGCGGCCCTGGGCCCCGTGTGGGCCTACCGCGCCCGGGGCCAGGTGGCGTCCACCTCCTGGAACCCGATCTCCTTCACCTCGTCCTACGCCTACAAGGTGGAGCAGGACGCGACGATGGATCCTGCCGCCTGGCCGGAGAAGGTCCGCAAGCGCACGACCCTGACGATCCAGACCAAGGCGGGCCAGGTCTTCACCGCGTCGCTGTCGCCCTACCTCGGCGGATACAACGACGTCTGGATCGGCCGCAGCGACCTCAACGGACAGATCCAGCCGGGCCAGGCCTACTTTACCGGGCTGACCAAGGCCGAGCTGCAGCCTAACCGGCGGATCCGCGTCAAGAAGGTGGAGATCGACAAGGACCTCAAGGCGACGCTCAAGATCGAGCTCAGGTCGAAGAAGAAGTGGATCGCGGCCCGGCCGGTGACCATCGAGCTAAAGAAGCTGGCCGCCGATCGCGACGGCGACCGCCTGCCCGATGTTGTGGAGCGGCGGTTGCACCTGGCCGTGGGCAACGCCGACTCCGACGGAGATGGGCTCAAGGACGGCGAGGATCTCAACCCCCTGGCCTCGGGCAAGCTCAAGCTCACCCCCCAGCAGCTGCTGTTTCGTGAGGCTTTCTTCACCTACTTCTCATTCCTCCAGCGCCGCGGCATCGTGGTGGTGGATCCCGGCGACGGCCCCTCCTTCGAGGTGTACGGCCGCAAGGATCCCGTGCTGAGCCTGCGGCGGCGCACGGTGGAGCGTCTGCGCAAGGAGATCGGCCTCCACGCCGTGGACTATGTCACCTTCGGCGGCCCCTACCCCGAGGGCGGCGGCTCGGGTGACGCCCTGCCCGACGTGGTGTGGAACAAACGCAGAAACCAGGCCACCATCGGCATGGACATTCTCCGCTCCGGCGAGAACGCCGTGGCCTATAACGTCACCCTCAAGAAGGTGGGCCGCAACTGGGTCGTGAGCAGCTTTGACAGGGTGTGGACCACCAACTGACACCCCCGTTCCGGGGTTCCCACATAACCAAAAAAGGACCGTTTCATGCGAACCTTCGAGGATAACGTAGTTCCCAACCTGTTGCGGCACATCTTCCCCAGCTACCGCGTGCCGCGGATCAACTTCGCGGAGGGGGGCCTGCCCCACCGGGTGCCGGGCGAGGCGTGGTGTGTCGACTCTACCCTGGCCCAGGGCCTGCCGATGCTGGGACAGCTGAGCGCGGAGAAGATCATCCAGCTCTACGAGCTGATCGACGCGGTGGACACCAAGAGCGGGCTCATCCGCCAGGCCGAGCTGCTGGTGGGCGGCATGCCCGAGCGGGACGCCATCAACCTGCTGCTGCGGCGCTTTGACAACGGCGAGATCCACGTGGAGCCGGTGGCGGTCATCGTGCCCCACCCCGAGAACGTGGCCGCCATCATGGGGCTCGGAGTGCGACAGATCGGCATCAAGTTCGGCGTCTCCGACTACCTGCTGCTGCCCCACGGCCAGACGTCGCGGCGGGAGCCGGTGCAGCGACTGCTGGACACCATCGACGCCTGCCTCGACGAGGAGGCCAACATCCGCCTGGACCTGGTGGACGTCACCCGCGGCGACCTGGACGGCTTCGTGCTGCCGCTCATCGAGGACTGCTTCGAGCACATCGGCAAGCGGGGCGCCGCTGCGCCGCGCATCCGGCTGTGCGACACCCTCGGGCTCGGCGTGCCCTGGACGGAGTCGCCGGTTCCACGCTCCGTGCCGCGCATGATCCACACCATCTGCCACGCCCTGAAGCTGGACTCCAAGGACGTGGAGTTCGTCGGCAACGACAACCTCGGCATGGCCCTGGCCAACTCCATCGCGGCCATGATGCACGGCGCCAGCGGCATCGCCTGCTCCTTCGCCGGCCTCGGCGGCACCGGCGGCATCGCCTCCACCGAGCAGCTGCTGATCCACCTCAGCGGACACTTCGGCGTGGAGCCGGACCTGGCCTCGGTGAGCAAGGTGTTCGGCTTCCTCAAGGACTGCGACGTGCCGGTGGCCGCCAACCACCCCCTGTGGGGCGACCTGGCGCTGACCCGCTGCCTGGCCCCCCACGGCAACGCCTACTCTGCCCGGCACCATCTGGGCGGGCCCTTCGACACGGTGAAGATGCTGGGCAAGGAGGAGCGGGAGGAGATCTGGAGTCAGTCCGGCGCCCCCGGCCTGATCAACCTCATCCGCTCCGTGCTGCCCCACGCCGAGCTGCTCTGTGAAGACGAAGCGGTGGTGGCCATCCTCCATTGGCTGGAGGAAAAAGAGGTGGACCGGGTGAGCTGGGAGGACATCGAGGATATCGTCAGGGAGAAGCTGCCCGAGCTGTTTCCCGAAGAGGCGAAGGAAGAGGCGAAGGAAGAGGAGCAGGAGTAGCTCGGGCCAGATGCCCCGAGGAGCTCACCAGCCCACGCGGTAGGAGCAGCGCTCTTCCCAGCCAGCGACTGTCCCCGGGTGGGCGGCCGGCAGGCTGCCGCGCCAGACCAGCGTCACGCGCTTTTCATCGGTCTCCCAAAAGACACAGTCCAGCACCACCGGCGCCTCGGCCTCGGGCCGGGCGGGCTGGGTGATGTGAACCCGCGGGTGGTAGGGCTGCAGCCGCACCACGCTGTCCCTCCCGTCGGCCGACATGGCGTTGACGCGGAGGGTCTCGTCGCCCAGGAGCCGGTGGCGCCAGAGGTAGGGGTGCGCCCCCTGGCTGAACCCGTGCCCCAGCCGTTGCAGCAGCGGCCGCTGCAGCAGGTCGCGCTCCAGGATCCCCAGCTCCACCTCTCGCGGGGGCATGGCCTTGTCCCGGGTCGGCGGCGCCAGGGCCATGAACGCGCAGCGCGGAAACCACGTGTGGTGAAACCAGTCGAAGCCTGCCGGGTAGGGGCGGTCTCCCCAGTCCAGATGCGGTGCGCAGAGGCGGTCCAGCTGCAGCAGGTCGTCGGCCCACTGTACGTTGGGCCAGGCCAGGCCGTCGGCGCCGTCGGCCTCGGTGAGGTAGCCGCGGCCCGCCGGGTTGCGGGGGTAGGTCACCAGCGACGGGGAGCCCTGCACGTCGAAGTGCTCGCGCAAAAAATCGTGGGCGCCGCCAGGCACGTGGCGCTGGTCCGCCAGGAGGTCGGCGCCGCCGTAGGCGCGGTCGTAGCGCAGGGGCATCTCGGTGAAGGGGGCGGGATCGCTCAGCCGCAGCCCCCCCGCGCCCCGCTCCACGCGGCGATCTCCGCTGACCACCAGGGCGCGCTTGAAGCTGGCCCCGGAGCCCTCACAGGACAGCTCCACACCCAGCGACGTCACCGGGCGCTCGGCGCGCACCGTGCCCTGGACCACCACGTCGGTGAAGCTGCGCCAGGCGTAAGGGTCCACGTCGCGCCGCAGCGCCGGCGTCTCGAGGTCCGGATACTCCACCGGCTCCACGCAGGGCTCCACCTCCTCGCCCTCCCAGGTGCAGGCGCCGTCGCCGGAGACGCGGTGCCGCATGACCAGCACCACGCTGACCACCGGCTTGCGGTCCAGGTCGCTGCCGCTGCAGATGGCGTGGTAGCTCATGGGACCGTCAGGCTCCCAGCAGCTCGGAGTCGGCCATCATGGCGTCGATGCCCTCCGAGATGGGGGTGAACAGGTCGTCTGAGCTGTCCATCTCGCCGCCGCTGCCGGCCTCGACGCCCTTGCCGAGGATCCAGCCGATGCCCGCGGCCAGGAGCTCCTCCACGACCATCTCGGTGGGCTCGGCGATGATGATGGCGATTATCTCCGCACCTGCGTCGATGCCGAACCCGACGGCGAGCTCTGTGAGCGCTGCTGCCAGCAGCGGCCCCGATAGAGGCGCGCCGCCGGCGAGCCACGCCACGATGGCGCCCGTTCCCTTGATCGCGGCCGCGACGAAAAGGATGGCCTGGATCACGGTGACGAAACCGGTGATGAACTTGAAGATCACCGTGTTGACGATGGACCCCACCAGCTGGACCACGGCGCTGATCAGGGCGTCGAGCAGGGACATCAGGATGGCGGCGAGGATGTCGCCGAGGGTGAAGCCGACCACCACCGTGCCGCCGGTGAAGCAGAGGGAGGTGGGCATCATCAACGGCTCGTTGCAGGCCATGTTGACGCCGACGTAATAGAAGATGGCCACGCCCACGGGCCCGTCGGGCCCCACCACCGACGCCGCCGCCATCTCGATCTTGTTGTCCGAGGCCAAAATCAGCAGCGGCGTGCGCGGGTTGGGCGGCACGATGGAGACCGGCCAGTGGGGGACGATGCAGCGGCGCACTCGGTGGGCCCGGCTGATCACCCGGGCCCCGTCCGCCAGCACCAGGTCGTCGTTGTCCTGGTGGTACCCCGTGACCCCGAAGCTGAGCCGCCCCGCGCCGAAGTGCGGCACCAGGGCCGAGTCGGTGAGGGTCAGCTCGGGCCCGACCGGCCCGGCGCTCAAGGAGGGAGAGAGGTAGATCAGCTTGTGCATGTCGATCTGGATGAACCAGTTGCTCGACTTGTGGATCAATCCCTGCATTGGCCCAGCTTAGGCTGGTCGGAGCGGGTTTTCAACCGGGCGGGTTACTTGAGCGAGAACGGCCACTGCAGGCGGGCGTCGCGGCCGGAGAACTTGGGGAACTTGACCGTCTTGAGCAGGCGCTCGGCGCACTTGGCCGTGGGGGTGTTGGCCAGCTTGCCGGTGACCCTGACGTGCTTGACCTTGCCGGCGGTGGTGACCACCAGGTCGGTGGGGATGTCGCCGGCCTTGCCGTACATCTCGTAGCAGACCTTCAGATCCGAGGCCACCAGCTCCATCAGAGCCTTGACCTTGGCCTGGGGGAGGGTGGACGGCAGCTTCGGCTTGACCACCATCTTCTTCGGCTGATTCTGGGAGCAGGACAGGTCGTTTTTGTCCACGGGGTAGGCCTTGTCCTTCATGGCCGGCGTGGCGCCGTACACCTTGCCCGCGCACTTGTCGTAGACCCGATGCCCCACCAGCTCGAAGTTGATCACGCCGTACTTGTAGCGGCCCACGCGGGTGACACCGGCCACCGGCTTGTAGACCATCTCCAGGCGCAGATGCGGCAGGATCTCGCGCTTGAACTTGTCGGGCTTGATGCCCTTGGGCAGCTCGGCCGTGTACTTGGCCACGCTGATGTTGCCCAGGTCGTAGAGGACCTTGCCGCGGCGAATGCGGATGTCCTTGGGCATCTTGAACATGAAGAAGCGGCCCTTGCTCACGTCGCCGCCGGCCCGGGCCAGCATCGGCTCCTTGCAGGTCAAACAGCCGCGCACGTTGATCTCCAGCGTGGGCTTCGGCTTGGCCTTGTACTTGACCACCAGGGGGCCCACCGGCGAGGCCTCGACCCGCGAGTGGTAGAGCTTGGTCTGGTGCTGGGCCTTGAGCCGCTCGTTGAGCGCCTCGCAAAACAGACGGCGGAAGTAGTTCTTTTCGCGCTCGCAGGTGGCCACGAAGGGGCGCAGGATGCTCTTGAGGCTGTGCACCTTGACGCTCTCCTTGAGCACCATCTCGAACTTCTTTTCCGCGGCCTGTGACGCGCCGGGCCAAAGAACGGCCCCGGCCAGCAGCGCCATGCAGATCTTGAGTTTCATTCGATCGCCTCCAGCATATCTGGGCGGCGCCATAGTACCCAAACGCATTGGTAAAAACCACACCCCATTGAATCTTTTCGGCTTGATCTTGCTGCCTGCCTGGCAGGCGTGGTCCCAAATCAAAAACGAAAAGTTCCGGCGCGTCCGATTGCCCTTGAACCTTTTGATTTCGCTTGGTATATAGGGCGGGATTTGGAGCGTAACCTACTGGGATTTTTAAGATTTTAACAGAAACGCGCAGTTGCGTTCCTGTATTCGCTTGAAACAACCTGGATCCAATAGAAGGAGAAAAACATGGCACGCAAAAAGATCGCCCTCGTCGGAGGCGGACAGATCGGCCAGATCCTGGCCATGCTGGCTGCGGAGAAAGAGCTGGGAGACATCGTCATCCTGGACATCCCCGAGGTGGAGAACAACATCAAGGGCAAGGCCCTGGACCTCATGGAGATGGCCCCGCACGGCAACTATGACGCCGATATCCAGGGCTCCAGCGACTACTCGAATCTCGCCGGCTCCGACGTCGTCATCGTCACCGCCGGC
>PVBE012368738.1_pt1 | contig 14752 bp, 12 predicted proteins | sample 1631181 | NCBI WGS metagenome assembly PVBE01 (sample SAMN08397723, study PRJNA350692) | Marine metagenome, whole genome shotgun sequencing project. | isolation source: water | place: Pacific Ocean | collected 2012-04
CATACACACGCAAATATCTCGGTTTTTCTCTTGCCGAAGCCGGCAGAGTGTGGTAATCTCTATCTCACAGTCGGCGAGCGTCGTCGGCACAGTGGTGAGGTCATCTGAACGTCGGAGGCTTCGCCTGAACGGTTACATTTTCCATTGTCCTGGTGTACTCGGCGTTGACCCGGTCTTTCTGCGGTTCGCGACGCGAGCGATCGGGGTCTTTGGATTCGGCGCTGTCCGGCCAGACCCATACGCACACCATTGCGATCGCGGCGGTCAGCAGAAGTCTCGCCACAAGGTTTCGTTTGCTCATGATCGTTCTCCTTAATGGGTTTTCGAGATGTAGTAGTTGTGCGAACTATTCCGGCTTGGCCTCGGGTGCGGGCGGATTTTTCAATGTACATTTGCCCGTGACCACAAATTGCATCATCGTGTCGGTTCTGCCTATGAAGTAGCCCGCCTTGGGCGCGGCGCTGAGTATTGAGCCCTTGATTTGAACTTTCGGGCGATTGGCGCGGGAGACGTTTTCAAAGTGTCTGCCTGGAATCGCGATTTTGACCGCGATGTCGCCGGAAACGGCGTAGATGGTTGTCAGACCGCCGGCGGCCGACGCGAGTTTGTACAGTTCGATTCGCTCCTGCAGCTGGCGTATCTGTTTTCGGTGGTTCACTGTCTTGCGTTCGGAATATGTGTTGGTCTTGGAGGTTTTGGGCTTCCTGCCGCCGGTCGGCGGTTTCGGCGCCGGTTGGGTCGCGGCCTGTGCGGCGATTCGTCCGTCGAGATATTTTGCGTTATCGACAGGTTTTTGGGGTCTGCTTCCGTAGACCGCGGCCTGGAGAGTGGTTGAAAGATCCTTGTCGGCTTGCTTCAGGGCCTGGTCCACCTTTTTCTTGGAAGTGATCGCGCCGGAAACGAATCTCATAGTCCAGTTCACATTCGTGCCGGCGAATTCTCTCCGCCTGGTCAGCCATGCATCCACGCTGTGGTCCACGTCGAGATGCACCAGCTTTCTTCGCAGCGATATGTGCTCGCTCAATAGGATCGGATCAGTCCACCATTTCCACAACTCCTCGCGGAGCTCGATCTCGATATATCTTACATTCTTGCGGTTTCCAGCCCCCGCCGCCGGTTTGGAGGTGCTCGAACGTGCCGAGCGGATCAGCGACTTGATTCTGGCTTTGAGCATCTTGTTCTCAGCCAACGCGAGTTTGTACTCCAACTCGCGGTTCTTCTGTTTGGCGGCGGCTTTGAGTTTTTCCTGTTGGACCCGCTTGACCGCCTGGCGCTGGACCGCCAGGTCGGCGTTGAGCTGGTTGCTCAGGTCGTTGAGTTCGGATACGAGTTTCTTGAGGGTTGCGTTTTCCGCCCGGGCGGCCGCCAGTCGGGCCTGGAGCTGATCGCCCGGGGTTTGGGCGTAGAGTTTCTGCCCCATGGCGATTACCGCCAGCAGCAATATGATGCGGAGCGTTCTCATTAAGTTCACCTTCGGACGGTTTGCGGCCGGTGCGTGTTTGCGCTCTTAGATTATCGTTCGGGCGGGGGGCTAACGCAAGCCCGGCGCCTGGAGTCTGTAAAAGCAAGCTCAGTGCGGGTAGAATCTCGAACCATGTTGAAAGAGTGCTTCAGTTGGTGGTTGAGTCCGGATGGTCTGCTTCGGCGATTGGCCGGCGGCGTCAGCGGGCGGATGCGCGATGAGCGTTTCAGAGCGTTCGTTCGCACTGTTTGCCCGGGCCCGGACGATCGCGTGCTGGACGTCGGCGTTTCGGGTCAGGTTGGCGGCAGCGTGAATCATTTCGAACGCGTTTATCCCTACCCGGACATGCTTACGGCGTGCGGGCTGGAAGGCGAACCGGAAATATGCGCCAAACGCGGGATCGAGTTTGTATCTGCTGACGCACTGGCGCTCCCGTTCGAAGATGCGAGTTTCGATATTGTCTACTGCAACGCGGTTGTCGAGCATGTCGGTTCGCGGTTGCGTCAGCAGAAGTTGGTTTCCGAACTGTTGCGGGTGGGGCGGCGCGTGTTCATGGCGACTCCCGACCGCGACTGCCCCCTGGAAAGCCACACGCTGATCCCGCTGGCCCACTGGTTGCCCGCAAAGATGTGCGCCGCGATCTACCGCCTGGCGGGCAGGGGATACTTCGCGCTGCAAGAGAACCTGAACCTGGTCGACGCCGGGCGGTTGCGGCGCCTGTTCCCCGCCGAGATGCGGAGCGAGGTCGTGATCCGGCGTCAGTATCTGGTCGGAATGCCTGCGGTGCTTACCGCGTTTGCTGGAGAGAACAAATGAGCAGCGGTAGAAACCAACTCAAAGGTCAAACAGCAATTGTGACCGGGGCCGGACGTGGAATCGGACGCGGGATCGCCACGACTCTGGCGGCCTGCGGGATGAACGTAGCTCTCGTGGCCCGAACTGAAGAGCAGTTGCGGTCCGTGCAGTCTGAGATACAGTCCGCTGGCGGAACGGCTGAAGTGTTCCCGACGGACATTACCAGCGATTCGGAGATAAGTTCGCTCCTGACAGGCGTAGTCGAGCGGTTCGGCGGTTTCGATATCCTGGTCAATAACGCCGGTATGGTGAAAGTGCAGTCGGTAGTTGACACGTCAGCCGAGGACTGGGACCAAACGATGGCGGTCAACTTGCTGGCTCCGTTTGTTCTATGTCGTCAGGCGATTGCCTATCTAAAGGGTCGCCCCAAGCCGCACATTATTAACATAACTTCGGCGTTGGCGGTAAAGGGATACGCGGGCCATTGCGCCTACACCACATCGAAACACGCACTGCTGGGCATGACCCGCACGCTTGCCAAAGAGGTTAGCGATCTTGGCATACTCGTTCACGCGGTACATCCTGGCGGGGTCGACACCGGCATGCGGTTCGATGAGGACCGATCGATCCTGATGACCCCCCAACCAATTGCCGATACGGTTGTTTTCCTGCTGACAATCGAAGACAGCGGAACAGTGGACGAAATCCGCGTACGCAGAACGGCTGGCCCTCCCTGGGTCTAGTTGTCAGGAAAGATCATCGCCAGGGCGAATTCGGTTTGGAAATCCATGTCCTGCGAGAGCTCTACGTGATGGGCGGCGCGTGCGGCGGATTCCGCTTCGTCTCGGACACGCGTGCTCAGCAACGCCCATCGGGCTCCGTTCAACGCCGCGTTGCCGATGTACTTTATCCGGTTGTGCGGAATGTCGGTCGGGAGCAGTCCTATCCGCTGGGCTTTCGATCTGCGAATGAAGCTTCCGAATCCGCCTGCTATCAGCACCGCGTCGAGGTCGCTGGCGGTTAGCGAGGCTCGTTTCAGCAAAATATTAACGCCCGCGCGAATGGCTCCGGTCCCAAGCTGCAGTTCGCGTATGTCGCGTTGGGTCAGCGTTATCGCTCCGGCGTTCGGGGCGTCTGCGATCAGGAATTCCGGTTGGTCGTCCGGTCCGATTCTGATGCGGTTTCTCAACGCCTCTGGCAGATCCGCCGGCAGATCGTCGCCGGTCAGCAGGTTGCCCATGGGCGAGATAATCCCCGCCGTCAGCAGGTCGGCGGCCAGATCGATCAGACCGCTTCCGCACAGGCCCACCGGATCGGTGTTGCCGATAACGTTGACCGCGACGTCCGAATTGATCACGACCTTTTCGATCGCGCCCTGGGTGGCTCGCATTCCGCACGAGATTCGCGCGCCTTCAAACGCGGGGCCGGCCGCCGTGGAAGCGGCCCATAGCTTACCGTCATGGGCCAGCACGATCTCGCCGTTAGTGCCGATGTCGACCATCAGCGTCGGTTCGGAGGTTTCGGGCAGCTTGGCCGCGACAATGCACCCGACCGTATCGCCGCCGACGAATCCGCCTATCAGCGGGAATACGTACGCCCCGGCCTGGCGGTGCACCGACAGACCAAGCTGCGACGCCGGGATGATTATCCCCTGCCCGTGGGTCGGGATGAACGGGACCTGGCCCAGTTGCGAGACGTCCAGGCCGCAGAGCATATGCTCCATAGTGGAGTTGCCCGTGAAGACCAGTTCGTACACCTGCTCGCGCAAGATTGACGCATGGTTGCAGAGTTGCGAGATCAGCTTGTCGACGGCGCCGATTATGGTGTTTCGCAGTTCGGCCGCTCCCTCGGGTGATGTCTGGTGATAGAGAATGCGGCTGAGCACGTCGTCGCCGAGCGAGGTCTGCGGGTTTATCGCCGATGCGATGGCGACCTCGTCGCCGGTGTTCAGGTCCAGCAGCGACCCGACCAGCGTTGTGGTGCCTATGTCGAACGCGGCGCCGTAGCATTGCCCGGTCGTGTCGCCCTGTTCGAAGTCCATAAGGCGGTGATCGCTGAGCACTGCGGTTCCGGACCAGTTGCACTGTCGGAGCATTGAGCTGAGGCGCTGCATGGTCTCCAGGTCGGCCTGGACCGGCCCGATCGCTTCCTGGAGGCGGATCATGTCCGGTGCGTCGTCGTCCAGGCGGGCCGGCGTCAGTTCCACGTACTGTTTGCGAACGGTTGGCAGGACGTCGTCAGCGGCTTGGGCCTGCGCTTCGGTGAGTATCTGGTGACGATCGGCGAAACGCGACGAAGCGGGAATGCTTACAATCGTGTCGTCGTATATGGATGTCTGACAGGCCAGACGCCATCCGTCAGCCAGTTCTTCGGGCGTGAAGAACTCGACATCCTGCGGGCTCGGGTCGCACAGGCCTGCGGTTATGCGCACGCGACACTTACCGCACGTCCCGGCGCCTCCGCAGGGCGTTTCGATGGTCATTCCTGCGCGTCCGGCGGCTTCCAGAAGCCTTGTGCCCGCCAACACGAACACCGCTCGTCCATGCGGTTCGAATGTAACTCTCAACTGCGCTGACATACGTCTCTCCTTGCTGCTTTGGCCTACTAAACCGCATCGACGCGGCGTTTGCAAGCATCTGGCGGGCAAAAGCGTGTTGTCAGTGCGGCGTCCGCGGGCGTATGCTATTGTGAGATGATGCTTTCAATTGCAGAAATTATGGTCGTCGCGGCGGTTTTCGCTCATCCGTTGTGGTTGGTGGGAGTGCTGGCCGTTGGCGGCCCGATTCTGCTGGCGTCCGCAGCCCGGAGGCGCGGGCGGCAGATCACGCGCACCAGCGTTGTGTTGCAATGCGCTGCGCTTGTGGCGCTGGCCGCGGCGTTGGCGCGTCCGTCACTGCAGCTTCCCCAATCGTCAGCTCGGAAATGGCTGATTCTCAACGACGTGTCGGCATCTACGCGAACCCAGCAGCAGGACGCCGATCTGCCGCAGGAAATATTCCCGCGCCTGGACTACTCATTCGCCGCCGGGGTCGCCCGGTCCGGTCAACCGCTGGACACCGATCAGAGCAATCTTGCCGGCGCGTTGCGTCTGGCGGCCGCCCGATCTGACGAACTGGCGGGCGTTATTGTGCGAACTGACGGGAATTTCACCGACGAACACTGGCCCCCAGCCGCCAAGTCGCTGGGCGACCGGAGCGTGACGGTCGCGATAGTCGCGCTCGACCGACCGCCGCGAGATGTGCGTATTTCCGAATTCACCGCCGTTCGGACTTCGGGCCGACAGGTTGCTCTACGGGCCTCGGCGGTGGCCAACGCGGTGACCGAGTCCGTAATCGAGATACCCGGCGTGATCAAACGCCGGATCAAACTCCTGCCTAACGAGCCGGTTACCGTCTCTGTGAACACCGAGGTTCCCGAAGACCGCAGCGCCAAGTTCACCGTGTCGCTGACACGCGCCGACGCCTTCAGCGAGAACGACAGTGCGACCGCCGGCGTAGGGCCGGTCGTGCGAAAGGCGGCGTTTATCGGAGCTTCGGGCGGATACAAACCGGCGTCCCTGGCCGGATCGCTGGGAATGTCCGTTGACGTTCTGGCCGGTGAACTTATCGGCGCCTCGCTGGACAATTATGCGGCGGTGTTGCTGACCGACGATAGCGGACAACTGCTTTCGTCCGAACAGCGAAGCCGGCTGGCGGCTTACGTGCGAAACGGCGGGGGACTGGTGATTCTCGGAGCAGGACCGCACCAGAGTCCCGATGACCGCAACGATCCGCTCAACCAGGCCGCGGCGCTCGTGCCGAACCCCTACGATCGGAAACCAATCGCACTGACCGTGGCGCTGGACGCGTCGGGATCCATGGGCCAGACGGTGGAATCAACAAGCGGGCGGTTAATGAAGTTCGACCAGGCCGCCGAAGCCGTGCTCAGCCTCAAACGCCACCTGACCGATCGAGACACGCTGCGAGTTATCGTGTTCTCCGACAGGGCGAAGGAAGTGTACGCCAGCGGGGCCGATCGGCCGGAATTCGGCAAGCTTGCGTCCGCTCTGCGCGACGTGAAACCGACCGGCGCGACGAAAGTATTTCCCGCGATGGAGTTGGCGTCGAAAGTCCCGCCGGATGCCGAGCGAAAAGGCCTGCTGATAATCGTAAGCGATCTGCAGACAGAGAAGTTCGATCCGCCCAAGGCCGCCGGCATGCTGAAAAAGGCCGGGCTGGATCTGGCGATAGTCGCCATCGCCTCGCCTACCGCTACGCCGTCCACCGAACCTCTTGAGCTGCTCAAGAAACTGCTCGACGCACCGCTGGAGAAACGCGACCACCTGGTCGGACTGGCCCGGATCTTCGCCGGATTCCTCCGCACAACTCGCGGCGGGGCGGTTCGCAAGGGGCGGTTCACCTTGAGTGCAAAGAACGCGTCAGGAGTCGGCGCGGCGTTGGTTGGCAAGCCGGTCGATTCGTACATAGTAAGCGCCTCGGGCGCCGAGGCTGACGTAATTCTGCGGATCGGCGGAGACGACATAATGGCTCGCCGGACAGTTGGCCTGGGACGATCGGTCTCAATCGCCCTGGCGTCGGCCGGTGGGGCCAACAGCGGTCTGCTGGCCAGCGATGAGTTCACCGATGTGCTGGCCGCGAGCATGAAATGGTCCGCACGCCCTGAGCCCGACCCGCGATTCAGCGGAAGCGTAACGCGGTCCGGGCGCGGGGCGATAGTTAACCTCCGCGCCGCGGAGCCCGACGGCGCGCCGATAAACATGCTGAAACTTTCGCTCCGCACGCTTGCCGATCCGCAGGCCGGCGCTGAAAAGACGCCCATGGAGCAGATCGCACCGGGTCGATACGCCGCCCGGATAGCCCTCGAACGTTTGGCCGGGGGCGTCGACGTTTCAGACGCAAGCGGGGCGGTCCTGTGGCGGGGCGGTGCGGTGAAGACCTATCGACGTGAGTTCGACGCAGTCGGCCCGAACTACGCCAACCTCCATCGCCTGGCGTCGCTTACCGCAGGGCGGATCGTAGAAACGCATGAACTCGCAGAACTCGCCCACGCAGGTCGCTATAGTGCGAGGTGGGAGATGTGGCCCTGGTTGGCGGGGTTGGCGCTGGCGTTGATGCTGCTGAACTGGCTGGCGTCCCGAACCGTGTTCAAAGCGATGGCTGCGTGATGATGGATGATGTTTTATGAAAACGCGCCGGTGCTCAACTGCTCATCATTCCTGTCCCTGTCGCAGCGGAGTGCATTATCTTGATCGGGTCTTTTTGCCTCTGGTCGATCCGGGCTTGTGGTCGTCAAGCTGCTCTATGGCCTGAAGTATCAGCACCTGCTGCATTTCCACTAGCGTTCGCAATCCCTTGAGCGTTTCGAGACACGCCTGACGACAATCTTCTGTGGTCTGCTTGGTTGGCATTTGATATCTTCCCCTTGTTGTAGTTAGTCGCGATAGTGCATAGAATATGAATCACCACTAATCCATAACATTATATCCCCTTGGATGGATGTAACAAAGATATTCACGCAAATGCGAAAGAACAGTCTGGAAAACTCGCAGGAAAAGATATCGTCGCGGATCGTCCAGGTTCGTGTGGAGGTTTCAGGTCCTGACGGTAAATCATGTTTCGCCAAGTTGTTAGATCTTTCGCCCGATGTTTATGATCGCTACGAAGACTCGGGCACGCCGGCGGTGGACGTTCTGGTGCGAATTGCACAGGTCGCAGGAGTTGATTTGGGTTGGCTTCTGACTGGACAGAGCGGTTCGGACTTGGTCCCGCTTGATCACCCCGCACTGCAGCGGGCCGTGGAAATGCTGGCAGATATTCCCAACCCGGCGGCGGCGCTGGCGGCGACCCTGGAATTGCTGGCCGGTAGCATGAGCTTTCCCGCCGCTCCGCCCGTCGAAGAATCGCCTGCCGATCCGCGGGCGTCTTGGATACCCATACTCGGACGAAGCGCAGCGGGCCTTCCGCAGTTCTGGTCAGACCGGGACGAGTCGGCGGGCGTGACCACGCTGGACGAACTCATCCGACGCAATGCATCGAATCCTGACCGCCAGATTCGCAGCGCAGTGGCGGCTACTGAAACTGACCAGACAGCTGTCGAACTGATCACGCTCAATGAACCTGACGGTGCGGGAGTAGTTTCCTTCGTGGCCGCCCCGAGCGTGAAGTCCATGTACGCAGACGCGTTCGCCCTGCGAATAGACGGCGACTCGATGCGGCCGGACATCCAACACGGAGACCTGGTCATCTTGAGCCCGTCAGCTGGCGCCGCGGACGGGAAATCCGCCGTCGTGCAGCTCGACGCTCAGATCGGCGTGACATGCAAACTCTTCCGTCGCGACGGAGAGGTGATCCACCTGGTCCCGATGAACAACGAACTGCCCCCGCAGACCTACTCTGACAAAGATCTTGTCTGGGCGCTGCGAGTTCTGGCCAGAGTGCGAAGCTGAGCTGATCTAAAGTATCGCCAGCATCACCGCTACGCATCCGACGCATATTCCCAGCACCACCAGGAACCCCGCCCACGTTTGCAGTGAGGGTTTTACGATGAACAGCCCGCCGGCCGTCAGCAGGCGGCGACTATCCGGGACTGCTTCGTTCAGCGTGTATTTGAGTTTGGCTTCCTGACCTATGGGAACGTGGATCTTCACGAAGAATCGCTCGACGCGTTCTCGATCGGGCGGTTTGGACAGCAGGCTTCCGATGATTCCGAATGCGAAACCGGCGGCCATGAATGCTCCGAATATGACGGCTTTTGGAACGCCTGGGACGGCGCGGCAGCCGATGAGCACCGCCATCGCCGCGATTGTCCCGCAGAACACGCCGGTCTGGTTCATCCTCCGCCAGAGGATACCCAACGCCGTCGAGATTCCGATTGCGGCCAGCACGTTGAAATACAGGATGATCGACTTGACCAGGTCGTTCCGCATGAGAACTGCAAACCCCAGCGCCACCGCGATCACGATCAGTCCGGTTATGCGTGTTGACCGCACGAGTTGAGCTTCTTCGGCCTGGGGGTTTACGTATCGCCGGTAGATGCTCTGGGTGAAGAGCCCTGCTACGGTCACCTGCACCGCGTCGCCGGAGGACATGCTGGCGGCCATCACGCAGGCTAGCATGAGTCCCTGCAGCCCCACGGGCAGAAGTTCGCGTATCGCGTCGCCGAACGCCGCATCCGGCGTTGTCGCTTTCCCGGCCCCGATCAGATGCGCCAGCCAGCAAAGCGCCAGAATGCTCCATCCGATCGTACAGATGCGTTTGAGGATATTGCCCCCGGCGAAGCCCATTCGTCCCTCCCACTCGGTTTTCCCCGCAGAGGTGACGCTCATGAGATGCGGCAGCGCCAGGGCGGTCAGCGGGGCGCTGAGGCACAGTACGATAACAGCGGCCAGACTGAATTCCGCCGGATTGAACAGGCTCAAATAGTCAGTGTGTTTGGCTCCGTTCAGCACATTGATCGCTTTGTCGGGATCCTTGTCCCAGAGCCCCAGCACCTGGCGGATCGGTCCGGCGGGTTGGTGGCCCTTCGCTGCTTGGAACGTTGCGAGCATTCCGGCGCTGTCACCGGCTGCGTGTTGCCGGCGAGCCTCTGCGATCGCCTGGTTAACCGACACCGACGCTGATTCGAGGTTCTTCCTCATACCGCTCAAACTGCCGACGCCAGCCAGATTCAGCGCCGGCCAGATCGCCAGGCACGACAGCACAATTATCATGATCCCCTGGACCATGTCGGTGCGGATCGCCGCAATTATTCCGCCCCAGTAACCGTACAATACGAAAACAAACGTCGTGACGAACAGTATGCCGAAGAACCACATTTCCGCGTCGGCGGCGTCGGATTTGCCCATCATGCCCAGGACTGTTTTGGTTGTCGCCAACAGTACGCCCCCGAAAAATATCATCATACCCAGGCTTGCGACGATCGTGTAGAGCACGGCGGCGGGGTGCCCGAAACGCTCCTCGAAGTAATCGGTCATCGTAAGGCATCGCATGCGGCGCATTATCGGAGCGATGATCCAGTAGAACGGCGTTCCGAACATCCACATCCACGAGACCCATATGCCCGCGGCGCCGGTGGACATGCTCTTGGAGATGCATCCGCTGGTGTCGGTCGGGTTAGTGCCAGCCCCGAACGCGTGCATAACCATCATCCATACGCCGAACCGTCTGCCGCCGAGAAGGTATCCCTCCTGACTGCTGCTGCCTCGCTTGGACCACCATCCGATCATCAACATCCCGACGAAGTAGACCGCCAGAATCGCCCAGATCACCCAGTTGAGCCCAAGAATTTCCATCTGGTCTCCTAGCCAGTCAGTTCAGCGAGATAGTCTTTGGCGCCAAGAATCGCTTCCGGCGGCGTTTCGTAGGGGATAGCGCCCGTACCGATGCAGCATTTCGGTCGATCGCCGATCAGCTCGATAATTCGGCGGATCTCTGCGCGGATTTCATCGGGCCGACCTCGCGACATCACGCCGCTGTCCATGTTCACGCGCACCGTTATGTCGCGGTGGCGGGCCATTATCGCCATGAACGCTTCCTGGTTGGTCTCCGCCGGGCAGACCACATAGCCCGTCCCTGTCGAGAGCATCGCTTCGAGGATAGGCGTGGTGTCGCCGCCGATGATGCAGGGCAGGGGGTGGCCCACAATTTCCGCGGCCCGCATGAGCAGATCCTTCAGCACCGGGAGTTCGATCTGCTCGAACGCAGCCGGCGAGAGCATCGGCGGAGTCGCCGCCGATTCGAACAGGGCGATGTCGAGCCCGCTGTTGTGGATCTCGCGGCAGAAGTCGACCTGGATTTCCGCCAGTCGCGCCAGCGCGGCCGAGCCCTTTTCCGGATCGGCCATGATCTCGCACAGCAGTGTTTCGAGGTTGACAAGATTAAAAGCTATGGAGAACGGACCGGCCACTGGTATTCGCACGTCGGCGTCGGGGTGCTTTTCGGCGATGCGTCTGGCGGCGCCGAGCACCAGCAGTATCCGCCCGGCTGACGGGTCGAAGTCGCCCAGGGCCAGCAGGTCGTCCAGTGACGAATACGGGTGATCCATGATCGCGGGTATCGCGTTGGGGCCTCCGGAAGTCACCGTGGCGCCCAGGGCCTCGGCTTCGAGATTGTAGATGTCGATGCCGACGACTATCGGCGCGTGGTTGTAGGTTTCGTAGGCCTTGGCGTGCGAGGCGAATATGAGTTCCTCGCTGCGGGAGGCCTCCCAGAGGCCCGCCCCGATCAAAGCGGCCGCATGTTCGTAGACCGCCATGCCTAATGGTATTGCTGATTTAGATTCGCTCATGTGCAGTTGCCTCAACCGAATGTGTAATCGCCAAGGCATGATAGAGCCCCGCGGACCCGACGGCAAATCTAATCCCTCGACGCATTACAGCAAGGGTTGTAATAAGAGGTGAATCAATAACGTTTGTTGATTATAGTGCCTTACAAAGGAGCAACAATGAATCGTAGAGAGTTCTTGAAAAGTGTCACCGCTTGTGCTGCGGTTTCTTCGTTGGCTCATGTTACTCTTGGCTCGCAATCGCCGAAGAAGAAGCCCAATATCGTTTTCATCGTGGCCGACGATCTGGGCTACGGTGATCTGGGCTGCTACGGACAGGAGAAGATCAAGACCCCGCGTCTGGACAAGATGGCCAAAGAAGGGATTCGCTTTACCAGCCACTACTCGGGCTTCACCGTCTGTTCGCCGTCGCGGTGCGCGCTTATGACGGGCAAGCACATGGGCCACGCCTCGGTGAAGGGCAACGGCGGTACGCTGCGTGAGAAAGACGTCACTATCGCTATGCTGCTGAAACAGGCCGGATACAAGACCTGCATGATCGGCAAGTGGGGCTTAGTCGGCCGCCCCGGACATCGCGGAAGCCCGAACAAGAAAGGCTTCGACCACTTCTTCGGATTCGACAACCAGGGATTCGCACACTTCTACTATCCCGAGTTCATGTGGCGAAATGACAAAAAGGTGCTCTACCCGAAGAATCACGATCTGCGGGTCAACGGCGAATACAAGAAAGGCGAGGGCACCTACATTCACGATGAATTCCTCAAAGAGGCCGTCGGATGGATCAAGGACAACAAGGACAATCCGTTCTTCCTCTACCTGCCGTTCGCCATCCCGCACGCCGAACTTACGGTCCCCGAAGATTCGCTGGCGCCGTACCTGAAACTGGGCTGGCCCGAGAAGCCGAAGATCGAAGGCAAGGGCAACACCGGCGGGGGCGGTTACGGTAGTCAATACAAGAGAGGTTACTGCGGGCAGAGTCATCCAAACGCGACGTACGCCGGAATGGTCTCGCGCATGGACCGCAGCATCGGCAAGATTCTCGATCTGCTGGATGAACTGAAGCTCGCTGACAACACGCTGGTGATCTTCTCCAGCGATAACGGGCCGACTCCCGAGGGCGGTCAGGATCCGAAATTCTTCAACAGCAACGGACCCCTCAGCGGCGGAAAACGCAGCATGAACGAAGGCGGGATTCGCGTGCCGATGATGGCCCGCTGGCCGGGCAAGATCAAACCCGGTCGCACCAGCGGACACCCCAGCGCGTTCTGGGACTTCCTGCCGACGGCGTGCGATGTTGCGGGAATCGATGCGCCCAGGGATATCGACGGGATAAGCTACCTGCCGGAGTTGCTGGGGCGGACCGACGAGCAGAAGAAGCACGAATACTTTTACTGGATTTGGGCCATCCGTGTTGGCAAGTGGAAGCTGATGCCCGCCGGGCGGAACAAATACCGCCTCTACGACCTGGAAACCGACATCGCCGAGAAGCACGACGTTTCCAAGAAGCACCCGGAAGTAGTCGCCAGGTGCGCTAAGTATTTCGCTATCGCCAAGAAGTAGCAGCGTCACGGCTTGGGCGGAGAGGTAGTGAGCAATAATGCAGATAGTACTGACTGCACACGATGAGATGGGAATGGAGGTCTCCGACAGGTTCTCTGTACGGAAGGATCTTGCCGAGGCCATGGTTTCCGATCGCTGGTCAGAGCATGGGGTTCGGCATGACCGCGACCTTCTTGAATGGCTCCAGTCAATACCCCAGACGGATGCAAACGTAGATATCGGCCCGGATTCTCCGCAAAGAGACAGAATGCTCTACGTGATATCGGATCTTATCGCCAGCCGGGGCGATATCGACATAACATGCGGAAAATGCAAGGCGTCGGTGGACCCTGGCGACATAATTGTCGAAGAGAAGGACTTCAGCACCGAAAGCTGCGGTATTACGATGGGGTTCGCCGGCGACTTGCACATGTGCCCCAACCGACACGGTGTTCTCTTTGTCGTGACGAAGATATTCTGACGGGGCGCACAGGGTGAAGACATGACAATACCTGCGGGAAACTGGCCTGCGGGTGATTTCAGTAACTCTTTCCGTTGAGCATACGAGGAAAACTATGCGTAAGCGACTTAGAAAGAAGTATCGGCTGGGTGAGTTCGCCGTGCCGGTGATCCCGATCGCCTTCCGCACGCGTGAACTGTCCGATCAGGAGATCAATGACCTCATGGAACGTTTTGTCACCGAGGCGATAGAGGCCAACAAACTCCAGTGTGGGGTCGGTTCAGGCGTCGACCGTTCGGTCTGGTCCGGTTTTATCGAGCCGGTGGCCTGGCCGGGAAAGATCTCCGCCGATCAGCGGTCGGCGGTCGAGGCGTGGGTGGCGGCGGAGACGGACATAATCGAGTATGTCCTGGGAGAAATCACCACAGATGATATGGAACCGATAATGGATCGCGATCCCGATTACCCCGCATCGCTGCTGGGAGAAGGATGAAAGCTCGATTCAAAGCCCCTTCCGGCGGGTTCGGGCAGGAGTGAGGATTGCTATTGCGTCGGTTACTGTGAGTTCTTACCCGTGAAACAAACAGGCGCCCCCGCAAAAGGTTGGACTTTGTGCTTGCCGAGGGCGTTTTCAGAAGGTCTAATATTCGTTTATCGGCCGGGCGGGCGGAGACCCTTCCCGGCCATATTAGCCTGAACTCGGTTGGCGATATGATCCAGCCGGGATGGGAACACGCAAACAAACGCTTACTCGCAAGTTAGTCGCGTAGTTCGGACCTAATGTGATTAACTACAAACAGATGAGAAACTGGAAATTTACCGGTCTGGTCTGCGTTGTTATTCAGGCAGTCCGCTAATAAATGCGAAGATATCTGTTATTTCCTCCTACTGTGGATGGGTTTGGTATGTCACAGAGAATACTGGCCGGTAACACGGCAACAACGTTAACTAAGTCAATTCTTTGCCTCCTTGTGGTCGCTGGGTTGTGTTTCAGCCTTTCGATCGCGTCGGCCGGTCCGGTCGACGAGGCCAAAAAGCTGCTGAAGGACGGTAAGTACGACCAAGTCGATACTGTCCTTAAAGAGCAACTCGCCGCCGCCCAGCCTTCGGCCGAAGTGCTGACGGTTTCGCTCGACGCGGCGATGGCGCAGGGAAAAGTCATCACCGCACAGCGGCGGGTCACCAGTTTGCTTAAGGTCACGTCCAATTCAAAC
>PVBE010461779.1_pt1 | contig 14750 bp, 8 predicted proteins | sample 1631181 | NCBI WGS metagenome assembly PVBE01 (sample SAMN08397723, study PRJNA350692) | Marine metagenome, whole genome shotgun sequencing project. | isolation source: water | place: Pacific Ocean | collected 2012-04
CATTGACCAAATCTGATTGCACAAGTCCAACGTAACTGCTTCGCATGTAAGGATGCGCTTCTGCAAGTGCCATATCGACTGGAAGGAAGACCCCCTTGGTAAGACCGTCGGGCAGATGGTTGGTGCATCGCGCTCAGGTAAGCAAAACATCATCGAGGGGTCCGAGCGGGCTAAGACATCGGCGGAGACGGAGATTAAGCTCACCGATGTTGCCAAGGCCAGCCTGGCGGAATTGCTGGGCGACCTGGAGGATTACCTGGTGAGTCGCGGCGAAGTGCCATGGAGCATCAACTCGGAGGATCACAAGGCGCTGTCCGCGATCGCCCTCGACCGTTTCGAATACACCGAGGACGTACTGCATGACTACTGGACGTATCTCATGAAGCAGAAGAGGAAGTTTGATCCGTGGCTTAAGCATCAGGACCCGGTGGTTGTGGCGAATGCGCTGATCGTGCTTGTGCAACGCGCCATTTCGCTATTGGGGAAGCAACTCCAGTCCCTCGAGGCGTCTTTCCTGGAAGAAGGCGGGATCAGGGAGAAGATGACGCAGGCGCGGCTGCTGGCGCGAGACGGGAAGGCGCCGGATTGCCCTGAATGCGGAAAGCCCATGCGCAAGCGCAAGTCTCAGAACGGGGAGTTCTGGGGCTGTTCCGGCTACCCCGAGTGTCGGGGGAGTCGCGACGTGTGATGGCCGCGCGTGAGAGGGCTGGTTTTGTTGGAGATCTGTTTTGGACTTGCGATCCACCTTCGCCAAGGCTACGGCGGGACAAGCCAGCGACTCGCGACTAGCTGGGGTTTTTGGACTTGCGACTTGCCGACGCGCGAGTCGTCGCGTCGATGCGTCCTGAAAACTCGCTAGTCGCTGGTCGCGAGTCGCTAGTCCAAAACTCTCCCGTCCCGCGCACCAATAGTCAATGTCTAACCTCTTTACCTTTACGTCGGACACATTCGGTGCTACTCAGATTGCGGTGAACGCTTTCGAGATGGCCAGCATCATGTACGCTACCGTGAACACGCACGCTGAGGTCTGTATGAAACCTGCTATTCTGTTGCTCTCCTGTCTATTAACCGTACCGGACGCCTCGGCGTCCGAAACACGATTCACTTCCGGGCCCCACGAACACGCCGGCACACGTTACTACTGGCTTGCCGAGTGGAAGGTCGAGGTGACGCTGCCGGACGACGTCGCCCCGGACGACCGCTTCGAAGTGCTCTTCGGTTCCAAGGGAGCGGACAAGCGAGCAATGCACTACGAATCCGGCGGCCGTTCCGGGACGCTTGCCGACGTTCGTGAGAAGCCGTTTGAGTGGATCATGGTTCCTCTTGGGGAACTCGCGGCCGGGCAAAAGGTTGCCCTCTCCGGCAAGGGTTTGGATCGCGTCGCCTTCCTCGCGGGCGTGCGCATTCGCGGCAAGTCGGCAGGCACGTTGACGGCCAAGCCGGTGCGGGTTGCGAGGCTTCCCACGGCACGCCAGGGTGCCTACGGCTGGTCCGATCTGTCCGGGTTCGAGATGACCGACGAGGCTCGCAAGCTCTGGGAACCGTCGCCGAAGGAACCGGACTGGCGACGGGCGGAGCGAAGTTCCGAATACGCCGGGATAGCACTTGGCAAGGTCCAACGTTGGCTGCGGGAATCCTGCCTGCCGGTTCGAGACGAACAATCGGGCCTGTTCCGGGCCACCGGCCCAGTATGGAACTACCGCGACACGGCCGCCGACTGTTACCCGTTCTACGTCTGGGCGGCCTACTTCACCGACGAAGAGGTGCTGCGGACCGTGATGCTTGAGACACTGGAGTCCGAGCAGCGGCTCTGCAACCACGTGGACCGTTTGCCGGTTCCCTACGACATGGACGCTCGGAAGAAGAAGCCGGGTTCACACGACGCGATGATCTTCGGCGCAAGCGAATACGCCAAGGATGGCCTCGTGCCGATCGTCGAAATCACCGGAAGGAATTCCCCGTGGTGTGCGCGCCTTCGGGGCATCATAGATGACATCTTCAAACAGGCCCGCTACGATACGCCCTACGGCAAGATTCCTTCGAAGAACATAGAGGTAAATGGCGAGCTGCTGCAGATACTTCCACGGTTGTATTGCATGACCGGCGACAAGAAGTATCTTGATTGGGCTCACCGGTTGGCTGATTACTACCTGCTGCCGGGCAAGTTTGTGCCCAAGAAGCTCTTCGACCACGGCTGCGAGATCGTCGGCGGCCTGGGGTTGCTCTTTGCTGTAGACCAGAAAGCGTCTCCCGAGAAATGCGCGCAGTACCGGTCACACCTTGAGTACATGTTCGACGAGATCCTCAAGCGTGGCATCAATTCGGATGGCGTGATCGTGGGTTCGCTTCAGAGTACGCCGGCTCCCCATGACAAGGTCAGGATCGGTGACGGATGGGGATACGACTTCGTAGGCTTCCTGGACTATGACCTCGCCCTGGGCACCCGTCGCTACCGGGCCGCGGCCCGGCGGCCGATGACCAACCTGCTGAAGCCGCGCTATCTGCGGTTCAACTGGGACCACGGTTCGCGCGACAACGTGGCCGATTCGGTGGAAGGGGGGTTGTACCTGCTGCACCGTGTTCCGACACCCGAAGCGTTTGTGTGGGCCGATCGCGAGGTCGCAACCCTGCTGGTGGACCACACCGACCCGGGCCGGCTCTGGGGCACGCACAAACTCGAAGCGAATACCGTCCGCACGGTGTTGATCCACACGATGCTGCATACGCGCAATACGATCGCCCGCCCCTGGCAGGCGGGACTTCAACTGGGCGCGGCCCCCTGTGGCGACGGTGTTTGTGTCTTCATGAAGTCCGACAAACCCTACGAAGGCCGCCTCCAATTCGACGTGCCCCGCCACAGAATCGAGATGGGTTTCTCGCAGGATTGGCCCCGGATGAACGCCATACCCGAGTGGTTTGCCGTCGAGCCGGATGATGAGCATCGATACGCCGTGAAGAATGTTGATGACGGCACGAGCAAAGTCCACTCCGGAAAATCGCTTGCCGCCGGTCTACCGGTCCGACTTGTTTCGGATGCCCCGCTCAGACTCGTCGTACGTCCTTTGCCTGGCGAGGGTGCGAGTAAGTCGGTGGAGTAAGTGTAATCGTTGAAGATGGGGTTTAAGAGTGCTAGGTGCGCGCAATTCTGGCTCGAAGCGAAAGCACCCGGGGATCTGAATTCTAACGAATCCAGCTACATTTAGATCAGGGCTTTCTCCTGTAGCTGAATCCGTGAGGATTCAGACGATCAACGCATGCCGAGGGTGCCTATCTAGGGATCTGAATTCTAACGAATCCAGCTACATTTAGATCAGGGCTTTCTCCTGTAGCTGAATCCGCTTGCCACGCCGTATGCGCCAAAGGCGCAGAAGGAGGGTGAGGATTCAGACGATCAACGCGTGCTGAGGGTGCCTATCCGGGGATCTGAGATTGTCGGGACAGCTGAAGGTTCAACTCCTCAAGCATGGCTGGCTACTTGAATTCCACTTCCAGCGTGCGAATCTGAAATGCACCAAACCGCAGGGGCACTCCTTGCTTACGGATTTTCAGGTTGCCGATAGCGTTCTCCATGATCCCTACTTCACGAACCCGGCTCACGGGCTTCCCGAACGACACGGTTGCGTCCACCGCAGATCCTGAACTCTCATACAGTCGTACAATCATGGAATCCCTGTCCTCCGCCATTTTTACGGCCTCCACAACAATTTCTGCCGAATCGACATGAAGCATGGACAGCGATTGGCTGTCGCCCCGATGGCCGGCGACCGGCATGGTATGTAACGGAATATTGAACTCGCAAGCGATCCGAACCACGCCACCCGAGACATAGTCCCCCTGGTGAGCATAGAGACCGTACCGAAACTCGTGATCCTCCTGGTCGGTATAGCGGTAGTTGGGCTCACCGGGCTTCAGGTTGCTGTCATCAAAGACACGTGCACCCGTGTGCGGTACACTGCGCAGCAGGTTCAGGTCCAGTACATTGTCCTTCACCTTGTGGCCATACTTCGAGTCATTGACCAGTGCAACGCCATAGTCCCGTTGTGACAGGTCCACCCATTTCTGGGCCGGCACCTCATCCCGCGCCAAGTCCCAACTCGTATTCCGGTGGGTCGGACGCTCCAGTGAGCCGAACTGGATCTCATAGGATGCTCGATCGGCCAGGATATCGACCGGGAAGGATGTGCGCAGCATGGTTTCCGTGTCGCGCCAGGTTGCGCGAGTGGCGAACTCAAGAAGGGGGCTGCCGGCCATCAGGAGAATCTCCTGCTCGACCACGGAATGGCCCAGGCTGTAGCGCTGGCGTACTGCGGCCCGTGGACCATCGATTTTGGCTTCGCTAGAGACCAGGTGCATGGTCCGGACGTTCTTATCCGCATAGTCCATGGGAAAGTCCCAGGCGTTGCCCTTGTCCTGGTATACAGTCAAACGGTTGGCCAGCGCACCCTTGGCCAAGACCTCACGGCTGCCTACTTTGTCATAGAGGCTGTTGATCGCGCCGCTTTGATGAAAACGGACGCGAAGACGATCATTCTCGAGCAGCCGCTGAGTTGCCTTCAGCGCGGGAATCTCCGGACGTGTTGCCTGCGCATCGACAACCGAGAAACTCATCGCAGGCGCCGTCACCTGTGTCCAGCGACGCCCCAGTTTGAGCCACTCGGTTCGCGACCAGCTCAGCGAATTGCTGACAAGCCAGGGCTTCGCGCAGTTCTGCGTATCGAGCCGTCGCGCAATGGCTGCCCTGCACTGCTCGAGGCGCTGCCCGATATCCGTCAGCATCTTGCTGTAATCTGTTTTGCATTCGTCATAGACCCGTTTGATCGAAGAGCCGGGGAGAATGTCATGGAACTGGAAGCACAGTATCCGTTGCCAAATGGAAAGCAGTTGTCTGCGTGGATAGGCTTTGCCCGCCACAATGCGCGCAGAAGCCGCAGTCCACTCGAGTTCACGCAGCGCTTGCTCAATCCGGCGGTTGTACCATTTGATCCGCCCATGCGTCGTAAAGGTGCCCTGGTGGCGCTCCAGATACAGCTCTCCCACCCACGTAGCAAAAGCCTCTGCATCCTTTGCCCAGCGCGGAAAAAACGTAGCGGCCGGCTCTTGCCGAACCGGTGGCAATCCCGCCAGGTTTTGGATTCGCTTGAGAGACTCGAGGTGTTCGGCCCCTGGACCACCCCCCCCGTCGCCAACCCCGAACAGCATCAGCGCCTCGTCGGAAACATCGCCGTCCAGGTAGTCCTTGTCGATTCTTACGAGAGATCGAGGTGCTGCCGAACTGTTGTAAGTGTCTTCGGGAAGCATGTGGGTCAGCACTTGAGTCCCATCAATCCCCTGCCAACGGAATGAGTGATGCGGAAATTTGTTGATTGTGCTCCAGGACAGCTTTTGCGTCATGAAATACTTCACGTCGGCGAGTTGCAGAATCTGCGGCAGCGCGGCGGAGTACCCGAACACGTCTGGAAGCCATAGATGCTCCATTTCGACACCAAACTCCCGCTCGTAGAACCGTTTACCATAGAGCAGCTGACGGACCAGCGACTCCCCGCACGGAATATTGGTATCGGACTCTACCCACATCGCTCCCTGGGGCTCGATACGTCCTTCTTTCACCTTCTTCTTGATTTTTCGATAGAGCGCCGGATAGAGGTCTTTCATCCACAGGAACAGTTGTGGCTGGCTGGCGCCGAATTGATAATCCGGATAGCGCTCCATCAACTCAAGGGCCGTGGCAAAGGTACGTGCGCCTTTGCGCCAAGTCTCCCGTTCCGGCCAAAGCCAGGCAAGATCCAGGTGGGCGTGTCCGATCGCGCTGACATGTAGCGCGGCATCGCCACCTTTTTTCGAAAGGATCGGGGCTAGAATCTGCCGGGAGCTCCTCACCTCCTCCGGCGAGAACTCCACCATCGTCGCGGCTACCCGCTGCAGGGCGTTTCGCATCTGTTTGCTTCGCCCTGTATCACGGGGAGCCGCTTTCCAGAAATCGAGAAGCACCCGGAAATCGTAGGCCAGGTCGCGCATATCGTCGTCGCAAATGGCGATTGCCGCAATATCGATCTTGCCCTCGTTGCGCAGACTGCCAAACAGTCCATTGCATCCGGCATCGGCCCAGAGATCAATCCGTGCCCCTCCCTTGGCATTCTTCGCAAACGGGAGAACTCGCTTACCTATCGTATGCATGCTATCGGCAAATACAGACGAGCCACAGGTCAGTCCACGGGTGGGAACCCCTTTCTTGTCGAACACGCACAGTTCGCCATTCACATCGATGAGGAGCACCACCTTTTTGCCGGAGGCTGACTTCGGTACAGTGCCCCGGAAGTGAAACCACGCGCACTCAAACAGCTTTCCCCATGTGTCCCCAACGCGAAGGATACGTTTTTCGCCGCGTCGACGCTGTGGATAAGGAAGCGGTTCAGGGCTCCAGTAGGCAGTGATCTCAAGATCTCCAACCTTAGTATACACATGCTCGAAAACGGCATCCTGAACACGTCCCAACTGGCCGTCAGTGTAGTCAGTAAATCGCGGCATAATAGCGTTCCTTGGTAAGCAATATCAGAGTTATCGAGTGTTCTATCATTGGTATTGTGAAGGCGAAAGCATAGCAAAGATATGAGCATTCTGCGATGTGGAGGTTTTTTTGACAGGATTTAGGATGATTGAAGATGATGGGATTGTGCCATGAATTTGAAGGTGCTTCCCCGGGGATGAGCTTCAGTAGCTGAATCCGTGAGGATTCAGATGTGCCGAGCCGGCGAATGGTGCGCTCATGGATCGTGCTTCCTCACCGAATGCTCCGCGCGTGCCCGGTGTTGGCGGGGCGGGCACCGCATTGCCACCGATTCGCGCCAGCTTTGCAGGTTGTATAAGCTGCAGATTCGTTGCCGACATTGTCAAGTAATACAAGGGGAGGGGAGCTACTTGCGCCCCTTCACCCGCCAGTCCTTCCAGGGCTTGAAACCTGCCCTGCCAGAATCGTAGGGCGGAACGCCGTTCTTCGGTTGCACCGAGCGATGTGTGACGAGTTTCTTTGCTAATCGCTGCACCACCTCCGGGTGCTGATCAGCCACGTTGCGTTTTTCGAGCAGATCATCCGGCATCTTGTACAGGTGGACCCGGTGTTTGGCAGTCACACCATCCTCACGAAGATCTGGTCCTATGACCACCAGTTTCCATTGGGCAGTCTTGATCGCAATCGTCTCCCTGTTCAATCCCTGCTGGCCGTGGTATGAATACCAGTCGCGCTCCGTAAAGTTACTGCCTGCACCCTCCAGCACCCTGCACAGACTTACTCCGTCCAAGTCGCGTCCGTCCAGTTCACCGGCCTTGGGATCGACATCGGCACCGGCCAGGACTGTCGGTAGTACATCGATGTATCCCATCGTGTTCGTCACCTTGCGTCCGCCTTTCCAGCGCGCCGGCCAACGCACGCAGGCCACCACCCGCACACCACCCTCAAAGGTCGTCAGTTTGCTGCCGTGGAGCGGCTGGTTGTTGGGTTTGAACTTCCCCACGCCGCCGTTGTCGCTCATGAACCAAACCTGCGTATTCTCGGCCTCACCACTTTCGTCAATGGCCTTAAGAATCCGCCCGATCCCCCTGTCCATGCTCCAGATCATCGCCCTGTACTTGTCCTCAGCGGTGGCGGTTCTTCCTTTCGCGTAGCGCGCGATATCTTCAGGCTTCGCCTGGAACGGTGAATGCGGCGCGTTGAACGGCACGTAGCAGAAGTAGGGGGCTTCGCCCTTTGCCGCTTCGCGGATGAACGAGACGGCTGCATCGGCGATCAAGTCGGTCGCGTAACCCTCTTTCTCTGACGGTTCGAAGCCGACATGCCAGTCGCGCTCGCCTTCACGCTCAAGGGTAAAGTAATCGATCGCACCGTTGTAGTGCCCCTCGAAGTGTGTGAAACCCCGCGACAGCGGATGCCACTTCACGTGGTGGTGACCAAGATGCCACTTGCCGAAAATCCCACGACGCTTGTAGCCGGCTTCCCCAAGCGCCTCCGGCAACGTCCTTTCTTCCACCAGCAGACCATAGTTGCGATACGGTGGGATTACGGCGCGTGCCAAGCCGAAGCGGATCGGGTACCGCCCGGTCATCAACCCGGCGCGTGTTGGCGAACACATCGGCGCCACATAGAAGCGATCCAGTTCGATTCCCTCTCGGGCCAGCCTGTCTATGCTGGGCGTTTGCACCCAATCCGAATGGTATCCCACTGCCCCCCAACCTAGATCATCCGCCAGCATGATGACGACGTTGGGCGGGCGGCGAACCGGCCGGGCGGCCGGCAACGGCACGGAAAGAGACAACAGGGTCAACAAGACCAGGGCTACTTTCATAATCTCTCTCCCATCTGTTCAGCTGATCGTAAGAATCCCCATGCTCAAGGCGGAGGCTAATACTTTCCAGCAATACCGGCGAGTCGTCATGGTTCAACACCTTACTTCCTGGTCATTTCACACATGGCCTCGGAAAATCCCTTGCCGATCTGGGCCATTATCTTTGGGGATCCCAGGTAGTGGTAACCGGCATTGGTGATGCCCTTGAGCAATTCCAGATCCCTCGGAGCATAGAGCTCGGCACGGAATTTCTCCAAAGCTGCTTTCTGCTCTTCGCGGCTCATGTCGGTTTTACTCAATTCCCGCGATTTTGCTCTGAGCTGGCCACCCTTCTGCGACACCGCATCCAACTCCATGTCCCAGTAGTTCTCCGTCAGGACAGCTGCCACATTGCCTTTGAATTCAGACAATGCGGCCGGCGCGGCCATGGCATCCCGAAAGGTCTGGTGAATTCCCTTATACCGCTGCTGGTCCGACCCATACTTGTCCGTAGGCCCGCCGGCTCCCATCACGCCAATCACAAAAGGCATCTTCGGCGCTGAAAGGTCCTTGCGCACATCGCGAATAAAATGTGCCAGCAACTCACTGTAGAGATCGTATCCACCGGCCTGGCCTCGGTTATGATAGACGCCGCCATTCACCATGTCGTTCCAGCCCTGGAACCAGACGAAGCCGGCCACCTCATATCCCTGTTTGGGGTCGTACGCCGGGCATACCCGCTTGATGTCCTTGAGCACGCGCTGGACGTGTCCGAGCATGAGGCGGTAGTAGACACCCGTCACCTTGGCACGATCCGCTTTCACCTGCGCGATGTCCTTATCCTTTTTCTTGAGCCCTTCCAGTTCCTTTTCATTGAATTCATACGGCCCTGCACTCGGTGACCGAAAGTCGGTGTGCAATGATTTTCCGCCCCAGGCAGTCTTTATTATCAGAATGGGTTCATCCAGCACCTTCTGCATGTAGATCCCGAACGTGAACTCGGGACCGATCTTGCCGCCATCCTGGGTAGCATCCTTGCGTGATCCATAACCAGCCGTCAGTTTACCAAAGCCGTCGGCCTCCCCATCTTCCCTGCCGTTGAAATAGGAAATCCACACCCTTTCGCAGACACGTGGTGTGCCGTCAGCCGCGCGCATTTCTTTGAGCAACGGTACCGTCTTGGGGTCCATGGCCAGATGGTCAAATGCCTCGACCTTGGCATGTCCTTCCATGTTGGATTGCCCCGCAAGGATATAGACCTTGAGCGGCTTAGCCAATGCACTGCTACAAAACCCAACCAAACCCGCCAACAACACTGCATTTACTCCTATCATCTTCATCTCTTCTCCCTTCTGTCCGTACCGTACTGCCAAAGCTGACGGCACGTATTCTTGTCTAATCATCGCCTTTGCAAGGGCTTGGCTGCACATCAGCCTTCTCCCCTGTTTTCCTGCCGTGCCTCGCTCTAATCCACCAGAGATTAGGGCGAAAGATTAAGGCGAAAGATTAGGGGGTAAGACACGGAAACCTTAATCTTTCGCCTTAATCTTCCCCTCTCGGTGCACGGCTATGGCCTCATGGGCCACAATCCCGTTTTCATTGTTTTCATCGAATTCTTGACAGTTCCGGGTTCTCCATTGTCACTCTCCCTTTTCTTCTTCTGTCTTGAGCGCTGGAATCGTCGGCAGTTTCATCTCCTCGAACCAGAAGGTCTTGTAGCACTTTATGAAATCGGTTCTATGGCCCCAGCGCAGAAAGCCGTTGCAGGCGAGAAGGACTTTGCCGTCATCGAAGTGCTTGCGGCGGTCGTTGTCGATTCCGACTCCCCACGGTCTGTGGGAGTGACGGCCGCTGCCCTGGGGGATTGTTGCCCAACCCTTTCGCCTGTTCTTTAAGTGCTCACCGTCGAGCCACACGTCGCTACCGCCGCCCGCGTTGTAGTGCGAACGTCCGCCGACCAGCAGTCGATAGGCATAGCCGTCACGCAGCGGCGGCAGTTTGATCTCTGCCCGCATCAAGATGGCTTCTTTGTCCCAGAAGGTGGCGGGCGGGTTGCCGCAGCCGCAGAAATGATCGTCGCCTTTGCAATCGCCGATCGGGGCGAGCTTGCCGTCGAGGTTTGCGAAGGGGGCTTTGCCGATCTTCCAACCCGCTGCTTTAGAGTCGAAGGCCGATGTGAACCAGGTTTCGGTGCCGGCGGGAAGGGTCACGTCGCGGTAGCGGTGGTTACCCTCCCAGAGCTTCTTCTCGGGCGGGTCAAAGGTGACATACTGCCAATTGACCTTGTCGCGAGCCGGGCCATGGAGCTTCCAGTCGTAGTCGTTGGTGCCGACCTTCTTGTAGAGCGCCACCAGTCCGTCAATGGCGCGCCCGGGTTGTCGGGACGCCAGCTCCGCTTCAAGACCTTTGCGGTTCTTCTCGATATACTCTGGAATCATGTCGTGCATGATAATCGGCATAAACGCCTTTTTCAGTTCCGGGCCGAATTGCGAAGCATCTGCAGCAAAGAAGATCTTCTCATGCGGCAGTGCTTCCTCTGGAAAACGGCTTGGGGCGATGCGGTACAGTTCATCAAATCCACCGGGAGTGCCGGCGATGGCAGAGGCGATGTTCCCCAGAAGCCCGGGGATGTTCCCATTCAAATCCTGCCCGCCAGGTTCCACCAGTTTGCTCGGGAACTCCCTGTACGCCTTGGCGAAGGTCTGGATGGCAAATTGCTGGATCTGCGGATCGGCGGTCGGCAGCTTAGCGACGATACCACGAAGTGGAGCAGATGCTTTGCCGCGCTGGTCGGAGACAATTATCTGACCGATTTTCGGCAGGATCTGTTTGTAGAACCGTTTGTCGTCTGCAACCGGGGTGAGCGCGCTCATGGCCGCATTGCGCAACCACCAGTCCTCGTGATCCAGCCAGGACAACAGGCGTTCGACATGGGGCGCAACCAGCTCGGGACGTGCCCGGCTCAAGGCCTTCATCGCACCATGGGCTACCCACCAGGCTTCATCGGGGTCGTTGATCATCCCGGCGGCGAGCTCGAACATCTCATCGGTGACCTGTTCGATCGGCATGGCTTTGCCTTTGGCCATACCGATGATGCAGGTGATTCCGGCAAACCGGCCGCGGGGGTCTTTGGACTTCAGTAGAGGCACTACGAGATGGGTACGGCCATGGTTGTTTATGGCCCTTGCAGATGCAGTCCGAATGCCCTGGTCAATGTGATGAGCATACATGAGAAGCGTATCATCGCTTACCTCGGAATCATTGATACGTCCCATGATGGGCATGGAGGCGTCGGTAACGAGCCGCTCCTTCGAAATATCCTGTCGTTTCCCGGGCCGATATTCGCCTGGGATCAACGAGTAGAAAACGTCGTCAGTCGCCGCACCCCAGGGGCGATTCGGGATTTTGTAGGTCCTGGAGTACTTTGAGGGCGGCGCACCATACAAACGCAGCCGTTTGCGAGGAAGCGTGTAGACAAGCGGGATCCAGTTGCCCCAGCCTCTGCCCCCCTTGGCCGTGTCCTCGTAACTGACATTCCAGCCGCTGACCCAGCCGAACACACCATCATGGGTACGGGCAAGTTCGTACATCCAGCGGCGCCCGTCCATAAAGGTGCGGTACTGAAGAGGTCGTTTCTCCTTTACCAGCCCCATCGACTGGCCACGCCAGAGCACACCGATACCTCCGCCAGTATGACCGTGGAAGAGCCAGGAGGTGGAGTAGAACCCCTTGGTGGCGTTGATGTCACGGGCTTTGGCGTACACCGACTTCTCCCCGTCGGGGTGCAGGTTCGCGGCCGCCTGCATGGCGATGGCCAACCCAGTGGTCCTGCCGTTGTCAGCCATACCGCCTTCAGGCAGGCCGTCACCATAAGCAACATTGCCGCGTCCGGAGAAGCGGTAGAATTGAAGCAGCGAGCTCTGCAGCGTATGTTCGTGGACCTTGACGCCGCACTCTTTGGCCATCATGAGGAAGGCCACGCAATGCACGCCGGCGGCATTCATGTGTCCGCCGCCCATATAACTGTAATTCGCTGCGCCGCGGCCCATCCACGAACCGTTGTAAATGGTCCGCTTGAGATAATCTGCGAGCTTCTCGATGACCGGCAGGATCGATTCGTCGCCGGTGCGGAGGTAGTACTCACACAGCGCCGGACCGTTGTAACCGGCGAACCAGGGGTAGGTCTTGATCTCTTCCGCGTCTTTGTGTTTCTCAACCAGTTGCCCGACCCACTTGCGGGCAACCGCCAGGTCCTTCTCTTCACCGGTAGAGAGCATGAACAGCAGAGCCCCATCCAGCCCGATACCGATCGACTCTTTGTTCTCCGCCAGGAAGTCGGCGAAATTGCGAACGATCTTGTCAGACTTCTTGCAGTTCAGCGGCCAGGTGTCGCTGTAGGCACCGAGCGCCGGAATCTTGACGATCACGTCCTGCGCGGACGCGTTTGCATCATCCTTGACCCTCATCTTCAGGACGCCATCCTTCGCCTCAGCATCCGTAATCATGTTACCCAGAAGGACGCGCGGGTCTTCGTCCCTGAGCGTCTGACCATTGATGCTCTCAATGATCTGCCCCTTCTTGAGCTTGCCACAGGCCTCGGCGGGGGAGCCCGGCTCGATAGTGGTGATGAACATGGTGAAGTTGGGTTTGCGCAGCTCCAACCCGATGCCCACCGGCCCAAACCGCTTAAGCGTGTAACGGGGGGCTTCCGGGTCGGGATACATATGGAACTGCGGTGTCCCCTTGTAGTAGCCGTCCGCTGCCATCAGGCCAGAAGCCATCAACATGGCTAGTACGATCGTCTGCCATACGCTTTGTCTACATCGTTTGAGCATTTTTACGCCTCCGTTCAGCAAGCACCCCATCAATACCTCAAAGTGTTATAACAGCACTCATCCTAACGCTTCTAATACGAATTCATCAATGCAGTTCGCCCCTATGCCCTGTTCCGCGGGTGATGGGACTCCCCGCCCCTTGCGGGCGGGGGTGTTTGGGAGTTGTTTTGGATTAGCGATCCGCCTTCGCCAAGGCTACGGTGGGACAGGCGCGTTGACCGTCGCGAGTCGTCGCGTCGATGCGTCCTGAAAACTCGCGCGTCGCTGGTCGCTAGTCGCTAGTCCAAGAAGAAAGAAGAGCAAAGACCCGATCACAGGCAAGCCGATTGCACGCAACCGGGAATGATGTAAACCGGTTCTCAGGAAGATCACGCGCGCTCGGACAATTCAGCGGAAAAAACGACCGAAAGCCTCTGGTATGCTTTGAAGTGTAAAGCAAACAAAGCAAGGAGGCTCACAAACAGTCATGGCAACCCAGACAAAGGCGCGTCATGCGCCTGATCAAAAGCCATGAATCAGTGAGTCAGCACTTCTGACTCCTGATTCCTGGCTCCTGACTCCTGCATTCGGCGTGCAACGCAGAATGCTCAACACCTCCAAGGTTGTTGACATTCACCAGTGAAGATGCGATTATAGGTCCTGAATAAGGTGCGAAATGAGGTGCTGAAATGAGTCTTATATCTGTACAGGATGTCAAGCGGCGCGGAATGTCGGTTGTTGACGAAGCGCTCAAAGAGGGGCCGGTACACCTGGTGAAGAGCAATCGGGCCGAGTATGTCGTTATGTCGGAGCAGGACTATCAGGAGCTGATGAGCGATTTGGCCGACGCCAGGCTTGCAGCATCGGAGAAGGATCTGGCGGCCGGGCGCGTGCGGCGCGGCGGTGCGTCCAGGCTTATGACCGAATTGCTCGACGAGAGCTGATCCCGGGAGCAGGGCCGTGACAAGATACACGCTGGTCTGGACTGAAACATTTGTTCGAACGGCGCGGAAATTCCTTCGCCGGCATCCTGACCTGGCCGGACTTTTCGAGGATGTTCTTAAACAGCTGGAGGACGACCCGCATCTGCCTCGGCTGCGTCTGCATCACCTCAAGGGGAAGCATCGGGACAAGCATGCCGTGAGCCTCACGTATTCTTATCGCATCGTTCTGATTCTTCGCATTGAGAAAGATGAGATTATCCTGCTTGACGTTGGCTCGCACGACGACGTGTACCGTGGGTAGTCAGACCGTGTATGGTGCTTGTCGTGAGTGCGGTACCTGATCACCAGCAAGCCGATTGGAGAGTGAGACCATCGAGCAGAAGACGTAGGGAGAGATTAGGTAGAAAGATTCGGAATACGTGCATTCGACACGTTAAGTCTTTCTGGGAGAGTAGACTACGGTGTTTTTTGGCTCTCCTGGATGGCTTAAAGGCAAAAAAGCAGCCCGATATTGACGTGTAAGGATACTGGTTCGAGTGCGGCATCGTTATGCCAGCCGTCCGAATGGCGATGTTCTGGAGATGAGGAACTGATGGGAGAGTAAAACCGCTTCTGCGTGCGCGAGGAGAGAGCTCGTTACAGCTCAAAGAGAGCCTGGTTTCTTACTTCTAAGGCAG
>PVBE010492843.1_pt1 | contig 14749 bp, 11 predicted proteins | sample 1631181 | NCBI WGS metagenome assembly PVBE01 (sample SAMN08397723, study PRJNA350692) | Marine metagenome, whole genome shotgun sequencing project. | isolation source: water | place: Pacific Ocean | collected 2012-04
CGAGTTCCGGCGTGCGGATGTCCCCCTTGACGCTACCGGTGGGGTGAATCTCCACGCGGCGGTTGCTCTCGACGCTGCCGGAAATGGTTCCGTAGACTTCGACCTCACCTGCCTTGATGTCCGCGTGCACCTGGGCCCGTTCTCCAACGATCAGTTTGTCCTTGGTCGTAATCGAGCCGTGGAACTCCCCGTCCACCCGGAGCGTCCCCGCAAACTGTAGTTCGCCGGTAACGGATGTGCCCTGGTCTAGAAATCCGCTGATTTCTTCCGTTGCAAATGTTGAACGCAGTTTCTTCACTTGTGTCGATTCCTAAGGCTCGAACGTTTGAGAGGAACTATAAGTATTCTGCTTTTGTCGCGTCCCGGTCAAGACGCTTTTTCGGAAGAATTTGAGGCGCAAAAATTGCGCCCTTTTTGACTGATCCTACGCGAAAGTCAGAGCCTCATCGACTCGAACTGGGGGCAGTATTATGGAGACGGGTCAAAGATCGATTTTGCGATTTTGCCATGGACTCCCTTCGTGCCGTCCACGAGTTGCGTGACGGCTAGGTCCATCGCCAGGGAACACAAGATGTAGGCGTCGCCCCGTTCCACCCCTTTCTCGTTCACCAGAAAATCGATCATTTCTCGCGTGGCCATACGAGCAGCCTCGTCCAGATCGGGATGGAGGCCCATCGTGATGTAGTGCGTCGGGGTTTCCGCACGTGGCCGGGTCAAGGTGCGATCCTTGTGAAGGATGATCTGAACCGTTCCTCGAAGCGAAGTTTCCAGGGCGGTCAGTGCGACCTCTCCATCCCCCTGCAGTGCATGACCGTCGCCGAAGGAGATCAGAGCCCCCTGTACGTGCACCGGGACAAAAAGCGTGGACCCGGCGACAAGATCCTTGTTGTCCAGGTTGCCGGCATGGTGGCCCGGGGGGTTCGTATTGACCCTGCCCAGGATTGGGTCTGGCCCCACACCGATCGATCCGAAGAAGGGCGCCAGCTTGAGCGTGATCCCGGGGGCAAAATCAACCTCGCCGGTTTGGGGATCGAATCGCGTCAGCCTCAAGCGCGTGTAAGGGAAATCATCAGGTAGAGTTCCGGATCCCGGAAGAAAGTAGCTGAGACCGAAAGGGTGCAGAAACTCGAAGTCTTGGACGCGGATCTCAACGACGTCGCCCGGCTCCGCATTCCGAACATAGATTGGACCGGTCATGGGATGAGCCCCTGGCCCACGGTCGGTAACTTCCCGCTCGACAACCTTCAGAGCCTCGGGAATTTCGCCTTCCGGAGCCCCTGCAAGTAAGAGTCGTTCCAACCCCCTGGCCAGCAGTGTGTCAACCCGAACCGTGTCCCCGGTGGCAATCGTCAAGACGGGAGAAAGCCCGCCGTCGTAGTATCCCCAGTGAACATTTTGAGGCGCAAGGCCGAGATCGTGTGTCCGTTGCATCGGTGGGGCCGCATGTCCGCTGAGGCCAAACGACACTGTCAAAAACGTAAACACGAGCAGACGTATATGTCTCATTCCTATTCTGCTTCCTTCTGACGGACCAGTTCGACTCGCGTCAGGTGGATCTTGTCGAAACTCTCCGCGGAAATGACATAGTACCAGTCCGCGAACCGGGCGTTCAGTTCGCCGGAACGCCCACTGCCCACTTCCACGGTTGTCTCCCATTCCTCGTAGTCGTCCTGCAATTCCTTGTTGCGTCGGTCCGCGTCGGACAGGTCATCCTCTTCCTTGTCCAGGAAGTCCGTGTTGTCGGGCCGTCGTGGCTCGGGAAAACGAGCAGAATCGAAGGAGGTCGTGACTAAGAGGTATCGGTTTTCAGCCGGTCCGCTCTGATCGTCGTCGCTCGATTCGTTGCCGGCTGAGACAGCTTCTCCGGTACCGTAGACGATTTCTCCAAAACGCAACGTATAGATAACGCCATCGCCGTCCCGCACCTCAATCTCGCCTTCGTTTGAGACCAGTTGTCCCGTTTGGGCGAAGTAGTACCCTTTGCTCCGTAGCGACAACATGTCCGCCTGAGAAATCGTCAGGTTTTCGGGTTGACTGAGGCTGCGGGATAGTCCTTCCGGCTTCGGTCGGACGCCGACGATCGACAGTCCATCGAGCCCGCCCAGCAGTTCAGTCATCTTGTCGGAAGCCACCTCCTGGGTTGACGCCATCCGGTTGGCACTCCAGGTGTCCCCTTCCTTCTCAAGAATTACATCATCTCTCTGGTCGAGCCTTCCTGTGGTCTCGTTGATCGAATAGTCCTTCAACTGGACTCGCTCGATCTTGTCCAGTTCCACCAGCAACAGGTCCCGTTCGATCCAGTCTTCGAACCGGGTCGAGATATCGATGTTGATTCGGGAGACGTACACCCGTTTCTGTTCCGGGAGCCGGACGAACCTCAGATTCTCACGCCCTTCCACATTGTCTCCGATGATCAAATCTGCCAGAACCTGGTCGTTTTCGTCCTTGACCGTTACCCTCTTGCCGCGCCCGGTCAGCACGCTGACGGACTCATCGAGCGGGTCGACCACGCCCAATGCTGCATGATCTGCGACGTTAGCGGAGCGGTAGTCGTCCTTGCGAATGTCGATGACACCTGCCGCCGTTTCTGCCAGCCGGTCTTTCCCGTCAGCCGGGAAGTTATTGTGGGAAGGAATGATCCACTTACCGTCCTCGAAAGTAACCTTGAACGGGCGCGCAGTGGCTGTCTCGGGATCGAAGTCAATCACTTCGAGTGTCGTGGCAAGATTAGGATCCGTGAAGTCGGGAAAGAACGGTTCGTTCTGATCGAGGAAGTCGTCGGGTGTGACCTTTCCCGGGGCAGTGAGAAACACCGCAAGGACAAGGACAACGGCAACGCCAAGATATGTCAGTGTTGTCTTAGTCTCGTTCATGATTCCTGTCTCAGCCTCCTCGCGGCCGACGCCCCTTCACGTTCTCTCTGTTTTCGGCGCATGAAAATCCACACCCCCAGTGCGAAGACCGGTAACGGTGGCAGCAGTACCGCGAACATTCTGATGTTGCTCTGGATCTGCCGGATTTCGGCCTCCATGTTTTCCATACTTGCATTGACCTTGGCTTCTTTCTCGGCTTCGATATTGGTTTTCAACACTTCGAAGCGGCGGTTCTCCACCTCCTGAAGGTTTCGTGCCATGATCTGTTTCGTCTGAGCGTCGAGGTCGGGGCGTTGCTGGACTTCACCGACACGCTGGTTCAGGCGCTGCTGCGCGTCGTCGAGTGCGGTCTGGGCGTCAGCCTCGGCCTGCTGTTCGTCGACGACCCGTGTCTCGATGAAGTTCCGCGTCTGTTCCTCGACTCTTTCCAACGTCCTGTGACGCCGCCGCTTGTTTCTCAACGCCACGAATGACTCGTCGCCAACCAGAACGTCCATTGCGTTCAGGAAGAATGTGACGTTATCGAAGTTGAAGTCCTCGGCCCCCTGCTCGCGGATCATGAAGAACTGCTCTGAAATGAAATCAAGGTCCGCGATGACTATCGCGTTGATCGTCTTCGGTGATTCGGTCCCGGCTTCGTCGGCATTGCCATCCGTGGTTGCCACGTCGGTCCTTGTGCCGCGAACATGTGCGGCCAGAACGTAATCGTTCGGATCGGGCTGGTGCGGAAGATTCGTATTGATCTGGACCCCGAAAAAGCTCCTTTGCACGATCTGGAAGTAGACGAGCGGTCCGGACACATGCCCGGATCGGACCAGCGGTTGAAATTCGAAGTCGGGGCTGGCCGGTCCGTTGAGAAAACCAGGATACAACAGGACCAGTTCCTGCAGCCCTCGACTGCTCGGATGTTCCAGATTGAAGGTGCGTTCGTTCTCGTTGCCCGTGCCAACGAAGACGATTTCCGGCGCGAGTTGGGCCAGATCGGGATGTGGATTGTATGCGTCCCAGACGATCATGTTCGAGCCCCAGGAGACACCGATCGACGAAAGAAACTGTGTGATATTGCCTTTTTCCTTCGGTGGAGGACCCTGGTTCGCCTGAAACGGATTCTGGTTGTCGCCACGTTCGGAAGGCGACAGTCCGACATTGACCACCGGCAGCGGATCCGCCAGCAGCAGCGTCGGCTTACCGGTTTCCATGTATTCCAGAACGTTGTCCATTTCTTCCTGCGACATGGACGACGGCAATGGAACCAGCAACCCGTCGACTTCTTCGGTAATAGGCCCATCGGGGGTGATCGGAACCACTTCGTACTGTTTCTTCAGTTCCCGGACCACTCCCCATTCGGGTGTGCTCTGCATGGTCTGGAAGTCCAGACCACCGAACATATTGACCTGAGTGTTGACGACCCCGATCTTCTTTCGTTCGGCGCCGGCAACAACCCGTATGCTCCGTGTTATCTCGTACTCGGCCGGAAGCCCCCGGTCCATGAAGGGAATGACCTGCTCTTCGGCCCCGGAAGTAAAGGCCATGCCCAGAAAAACCTGTGAAAAACTAGTTCGCGCGTTTGCCAGGTTGGGCGCCTGTCGTGGGACGATACCGAATTTTTCCCGCGCATCCCGTGCCGCTTGAGTAAACGGTTCGGTTTCCTCGATGATGACTTCCACTTTCGCACCGGCCAGCGAGTCAATTTCATTGAGTAATCCCAGAACGTTTTCGCGCGTCTGGACGAACTGTGCGGGTACCTCCGGGCTGATGAAAGCCTGAATGAAGACGGGTCGATCGTCAGGTATGTCCTGGATCAGGCTGCGTGTTTCGCTGCTGAGTGAGTGAAGCCGTTCGGCGGTCACGTCGAGGCGAATGCTCGCCCGGCCAATGATTGTGTTCACAGCAACCACCACCAGAACGAGCGAGACGACGCGTACGGAGTGATGTGCCCACATGGGATAGCCGTCTGCTTTCCGCGGCCAGTGCCTGCTGTCGATCATCAGGACGTTGAGGTAGACCATGAGGCTTCCCACGGAAGCGAAATACAGCAGTCCGGAGAGGCTGACGACCCCGCGTGCAAAGTCACTAAAGTAATTCCAGACACCCAGCGGTGAGAAAAACTGGCCCGCCACGTACGGCGTGAATGCAAGGAAGGAACAGAACAGAGACCCGACGACAAATGCGATGGTCGCGTTGGCAGTCAACTGCGACGCCAGCATCCCAACGGCGACCATCGCCGCTCCAATCAGCCAGTAGCCCAGGTAGTTGCCGATCATCAGCCCTGGATCAGGACTCCCGAGCCAGAACAACACCAACACGTGGCTCAGGGACAGAACCAGCGAAGCCGTATAGATTCCGAGAGCTGCGATGTACTTGCCGAGCACCACTTCCAGGCTCGTCGCCGGCAGCGTCAGCAGTAGTTCGTCGGTCGACTGACTTCTTTCTTCCGACCACACCGACATCGTCAGAGCGGGGACAAAGAGCACCAGCAGGTAGGGGAAGATGGAGTTGAGTTGATCGAGGTTGGCGAGGTTGTTCTGAAAGAAACGGTCCATCCAGAAAGCCCCGGTAGCACTCAGAAATATGAACAGGGTGATGAAGACGTAACCGGTCGGGTTCGTGAAGTACTTCCAAAGATCGCGTTTCACCAACGCTCGAACGAATCCGACGTTGAGCTTGTCAAACATTAGTCGGGACCCTCCGTTGGCTCGGCATCAGATTCGGGTTCGGCCGGCGGGGACGTGCTGGTCATCCGGTAGAACGGTTCCTCAAGGGAGCCGCCCTGTTTCAACCCATCCGGTGTGCCGTCGTAGACCAGGCGGCCGTCGTTAACGAACAACACACGATCGGCGATAGCATCGACTTCCTGCAGGATGTGAGTGGAGATCAGGATGGTCTTCGTCTTTCCCAGTTCCTGGATGCTTTCGCGGAATCCGCGAATCTGGTTAGGGTCAAGTCCCACTGTGGGCTCATCCATGATCAGGACCTCCGGATCGTGAATCAACGCCTGCGCGAGCCCCACTCTCTGGCGGAAACCTTTGGACAGCTTGCTGATCGGTTTTTCCAGGACCTCGAGAATAGAGTGATGGCCGGCCACCCAGTCGATCCGTCGATCCAGTTCCTCGCCGACGATTCCCCTGGCTTCGCCGAAGAATTGAAGGAGTTCGAACGGTGTCATGTCCAGGTAGAGTGGCCCGTTTTCAGGCAGGTATCCGAGCTTTCGTGACGCCTCGATTCGGTCGGTGTGGACGTCCAGCCCGCCGATCAACGCATGGCCGTCACTCGGGGCCATGAAACCGGTCAGAATCTTCATCGTGGTCGATTTCCCGGCGCCGTTCGGCCCCAGGAACGCCACGACCTGGCCCTTCGGTATCGAGAACGAGATGTCTTCTATCGCAACGAAGGGGCCGAAGAACTTGGACAGTCCCCGAGCCTCGATCATCACTTGAGATGCCGTGTTCATTTGGAGTCCCTCAGTGTGTTGAGGACAAAAGTCTAGCCAAATTCTAGTCACGGAAACAACCCTCAGGTTGGAATGGTGTTCAAGCGTTGCGGCAATCGCTGGGAGACATCACTCACATGCGCGAGGGACTCGAACCCCTGCTGGAGGACGCTTGAACGCCTTCTACACGGCCCGGAGCCATCGTCAGCTGGACTCTGTTTCCGGTTCTTCAGGTGGATCCGGTCCTGGATCGAGGCTTTACTGAAGAAGGCCCGGTTCTCCCTCCAGGCGAACGCACCACGGCCGCGATCCACACCGTCAGTCCAAGATCTTTCGACACGATTGGTGCCCCCTTGCGAGGGCGCGACTTTGAACCACGGTGCCGCCCACGTGGATCCCTTGATCGCGCTGCGGCACGATTGAGCCAGACCCGTGTGCTCAGAAGCAAAATGCAGGCGTTCGATTGCCAACATAGAGGTAGTCTTCTCGGATAGCGATCGCGTGTTCGAATTGTGCGCTTGATGACTGGAATCTACGTCGGGGCGATTTACACTGTCGGGCACGAGAAAGGCGAAATCTCAGAAATCCTATGGCAATTACAAATGAAAGCGGTCTGCCTCCTCAGCCGAAGAGCTTCCTGGAGAGGTTTCTCTCGCTGTTCAGCGTCGTCCGGTCCGGCGAGGGCGGCACCGTATTACTGCTGACGCTCAATGTCTTCCTTCTCCTCGGTGCGTACTACTTCCTGAAGATCGTTCGCGAAACTCTGATTCTCGCCGAATCCGGTGCCGTCGCAGCCAGCTACGCCGCGGCAGGCCAGGCTTTACTCCTCCTGCTCGTTGTTCCGGCCTACGGGATCCTCGCATCCAAGGTGGATCGCATACGCCTGGTCTCCTGGGCGACCCTGTTCTTTGTCTCCCACCTGGTCGTTTTCTATCTGGAGGGAAGCGCGGGATTCCGGATCGGTATCGCGTTCTACCTCTGGGTCGGCGTCTTTAATGTGTTCGTCGTCGCCCAGTTCTGGGCGTTTGCAAACGACATCTATTCCCAGGAACAGGGAAAGAGACTGTTTCCCATCATCTCGGTGGGCGCCTCCCTGGGCGCCTGGATCGGGACGCAGATCATCGAGCAGACCTTTGCGAGTCTGGGCGCGTACGTGCCCATGATCATCGGCGGCGGGATTCTGATCGTGTGCGTATTGATAACCATCTGGGTCAACAGGCGGATGCTGGCGCGTGGCGGAGTCGCTGAAGAGAAAAAGGCGAGTGAGCCTCTGGGCAAGGAGGGCGCGTTCCATCTCATCAGGGGCAGCCGCTACCTGATGTCGATTGCCGCCCTGATTCTGCTATTGAACCTGGTGAACACGACGGGAGGATTCCTGCACAACAGCCTGGTGGCATCGAATGCCGATGCCCAGGTCGCGGCGATGACGGATGCGACCGAGGACGAACGCGACCAGGCGCGCACAGTCTTCATCGGGGAATACTTCGCCGACTTCTTTGGCTGGGTCAACCTGATGGGCCTCTTGATCCAGATGTTCCTCGTATCCCGGATCTTCAAGTTCCTCGGCGTCCGCCTTGCATTGTTTATTCTCCCGTGTATCGCCATCGGTGGGTATGCCTTGCTGATCGCCTTGCCGATGCTGCAAATCGTCAGAGTCGTCAAGATCGCCGAGAACAGCACGGACTATTCGCTGATGAACACGATTCGTGCCGCGTTGTACCTGCCGACCAGCCGTGAGGCAAAATACAAGGCGAAGCAGGCCATCGACACGTTCTTCGTCCGGCTGGGCGACATGTTGCAGGCCGGCGTCGTCTTCGTGGGCACGTGGCTGGGATTGTCACTGGGCAAGTTCGCAGCAGTGCTCGCATTTTTCTGTGTCTTATTTTTCTGTGTCTTGTGGATACTGGCAGCAGTCTCGATCTACAATGAGCACAAGAAGTTGACCAAAGAGGCGTGAGAATACGCCACCAACCAGCAGACGCCCGTCACCGACACTTGCCGGCAAGGTGACTCTCTCGGGTGACTGCCTGATTGCACCCAACGCTCGCCTCTCGGATCCTTCTCCAAGCCGACAAGTAAAACAAGAGGGGTTCGTCGAGTAGAGGGACGGATCTTCGATCTCAGAGCGTGTAAAGGAGGTCTGATGAGTTCTGTTGAGATTCTCATCGTTATTTTTTCCGCCTTCATTGTGTTGCTGATTATTGTTTTTGTTCGATCCTCGATGAACAAACGTGTCAAGGAGGTATTCGACAAGGTGGCTCTCGCCCTGGGCGCGCAGGTTGGACGGTCCTCATTCGGAACGCCCCGGGTTGAAGGGCACTACCAGGACGTGGGGTTCCGGGTCTTGTATGAACATGGGATGCAGAATTCACCGGCGGTCCTGCGGGTGAGGATTCTGAAGGCTCCGGGTTTCGCCCTGGGGTTCAGACGGGAAGGCCTGGACACCAAGCTGAGCAAGAGAATCGGACTGATGAAGGACCTCAAGATCGGCGTGCCCGATTTCGATGACGAATTCTTCATTGAGACCAGCGACCGAACGCGCTGTCTCGCGTATCTTTCCGGTAGTGAGAATCGAGACTCTATCAGAAGGATATACGGTCTGGGTTGGCGTGCCCGGTTCGACAAAGACTGGCTTGAATTGTCCAAATCGCTCCGTTCCACCAAGGGCCTCACGTTCGACCCGACATCGCTCCTGGAACGGGAGAAGATAGTAGATCTGGTGCAGGAAGGAGCGCTCTTGAGTCGGGGTTATTGAGCCTGCCCCGGGAGCCTGGATTCGAGCCCTGCACTACGCTCGAATTCCGGTTCCCGTCGTCGTCGCTCCGTACCCCGGCCCGGCCACCCACACCGCAGGCCCATCCAGAAGCCCCCCCCGAACCGGTCTAAGGCACTGCTTCACATCCTGTAAAGTATTTGATATCGTAACTTTCTGCCTGTTACGGTCGTACTCGAATATAGGCACAGTCAGACGGGCCCGCCTTTAAAAAAAGCTTAATTGAAGAAGGTTGGACGCTTCAGGTCGAAGTGCCGTCAGTATCGTGCTACAGGAGAGGGTTGTGAGGTCATGAACAAAAGCCTTAAGGTCGGTATCGCTTTGGGTGGGCTCGTTGTAGTCATCGGGCTTGTTACTTTCAGCTTGTTTGGTGAAGACGTCCAGGAGACGGAGTTCTTTACGACCGAGGTCGCACTCGGATCGATTCAGAACACGGTTTCCGCCACCGGGACGGTAGAACCGGTTGTAACCGTACAGGTCGGCAGCCAGGTGTCCGGGCAAATCGAGACGCTTTACGCCGACTTCAACTCGGTTGTCTCTGCGGGGCAGCTTCTTGCCAAGCTCGACCCTCGAACTTTCGAGTCGACACTTGCGAATTCCAGGGCGAGTCTGGTGTCGGCGAACTCACGAGTGACGACTGCGGAAGCGGATCTCACGAACGCCAGGGCGAGTATGGCAAGTTCTCTGGCAAGTCTGGAGGCCACGCGGGTGGACAGCGAGAAAGCGACCATTCAGTTCAGGCGCGCGGAGGAAATGAAGAATGCCGGGCTGATCTCGGAGACCGATTTCGACAATGCCAAGGCAACGGCCGACGCCGCAGCAGCGAGGGTGAAGCAGTCTGAGGCGAGTATCGACCAGGGAGAGGCACAGATTGTTTCGAGAGAAGCGGGCATCGAGCAGGCCAAGTCGTCGGTCATCCAGGCCGAAGCCGACGTCAGCCGCTCGGAAATCAACCTGGAGTACACCAACATCTACTCTCCCGTCGATGGCGTCGTCATCTCGCGCGAAGTGGACGTGGGACAGACGGTGGCGGCCAGCATGTCCGCACCCACACTCTTTCTGATAGCCAACGATTTGTCTTTGATGCGGGTGAACGCGAGTATTGACGAAGCAGATATCGGCAAACTTTCTCAGTCGAACCAGATCGGTTTCACTGTTGATGCCTATCCGGGGGAGCGTTTTAGAGGGTTCATCGAGGAGATTCGGCTCAGCCCTTCAACGTCCCAGAACGTCGTTACCTACAGCGTGATCATCGGAGTGAACAACGCGGATCTGAAGCTGAAGCCCGGTATGACGGCCAACATTACCGTGACGGTGGACCGGCGTGACGGAGTCCTCAGTGTGCCCAACGCCGCCTTGCGTTATCGTCCTCCGGGTGAGGAAGACCAGCCACTACAGCAGACCCGCGGTGGTGATGGTGGTGGCCGTGGTGGTCGAAGTGGCCGGGGCGGCGGCCGTGGGGCTGCGGCCCAGACGGAGTCCCCCGAGGACAGTCCCATCACGGCCGAGCCTGAACAGGTTGCCGATTCGGGTCGCAGAGAGCGCGGTGGTCGCGGAGGTGTTGGTCCTGGCGGTCAGGGTGAACGCCGAGGCGGCGGTGAAGGCGCGCGTCGAGGTGGCCGTGGGCAGGGTCGGCAGGCCCGAGGCGGCAGACGTACCGGTGGTTTCCCATCTGCGCCTGGAACCGGAGGCGCTCAGTTCTCTGGCGGGGACATCCGGTCTGCGGCTCCCGGCCAGTTGTGGGATGCAGGAGAGAAGCTCCAGTTCAGTGACGCACCGCCGGTGATGCCGCGTCAGGGTCGTGTCTGGATATTGACTGAGGCGGGAATTCCCGAACTCCGTAACGTCACTCTGGGGATTACCGATGGCGCCCGTTCCGAATTGATGGTGTCCGACCTTCAGGAAGGCGACATGGTCATAATTGGTGATTCGTCGCAGGGAGACGACGGCCAGACCCAGCAGGGATTCAACCCGTTTGGCGGATTCGGCGGTCGCGGCGGATTCGGCGGCGGTCAGGGGCGCCGGTGATCGAGCCGACGACCGAACAGGTGGCGGACCGGATTCTGAGTACGGGCGCCACGCCGGAGCCGGTGATCCAGCTGGATCACGTGCGCAAGGACTACCCACTGGGCGATTTTGTGGTGCACGCTCTGCGTGGAGTAACGCTCACCGTTGAACGTGGGGACTACGTCGCGATCATGGGTCCCTCGGGTTCGGGAAAGTCGACGATGATGAACATCGTAGGTTGCCTGGACCATGCCACGAAAGGAACCTACAAGATCGACGGGCTTGATGTTTCCAAGGCGTCAAAGGCCGAGTTGGCGGATATCCGGAATCAGAACGTCGGTTTTGTGTTCCAGAGTTTCAATCTCGTGTCCCGAACGTCGGCCATCGAGAATGTGGAATTGCCTCTGATTTACGCTGGGGTGTCCGGGAAGGAACGAACCGAAAGGGCCCGCAGGGCACTGGAGATCGTGAACCTGTCCGACAGGGAAAAGAGCCTTCCCAACCAGCTCTCCGGTGGTCAGCAGCAACGGGTTGCGATCGCGCGCGCTCTGGTGAATAACCCGGCGATCATCCTGGCGGATGAGCCGACCGGGGCTCTGGATACCCGGACGTCGATCGAACTCATGGGTGTCTTCCAGAAGCTGAACGAAGAGCAGAACATGACGGTCATTCTGGTCACCCACGAACCGGACATCGCTGATTTCGCGAAGCGGATCATCTTGTTTCGCGACGGCCGAATTCGCAAGGACTATCGGGTCGAGAACCGACGAAGCGCTGAACAGGCACTGCTGGATCTGCCTGTGGAAGAGGACGAAGAGGAGGACGACGGATGAGAGGCCTCGCCATACTGAAAATTGCTTTCTGGGCGCTGGGACGGAACAAGATGCGGTCGGCGTTGACCATGCTGGGCATCATTATCGGCGTGGCGGCCGTCATCGCGATGGTGTCGATCGGCGAGGGCGCCAATTCGATGGTCCAGGATCAGATGGAAGCGATGGGCACCAACATCATGTACGTCTTTCCCAGTGGCCGGCGAGGTATGGGAGGCGTTCGGGGTGCCGATCAGGGCAGCCAGTTGACCGTGGCTGACGTGGAGTCGATAGCACTCGAGGTCCCGGTTGTCGCTGGAGCCACACCGATCGTTCGTGCCAGCGGTCAGATGATCTTTGGCAACCAGAACTGGTCCGCATCGGTTCAGGGAACCAACGAGCATTTTCCAGACATCAGGGAATGGCCTGTGGCGTACGGTGAATTCTTTACCGAAAACGACGTCCGCTCCGCAGCGCGCGTCGTCGTGCTGGGGAACACGGTTGCCGAGAACTTGTTTACGGGTGTTGAACCGATCGGCCAGACCATCCGCATCCGGAACCTGCCTTTCAGGGTCGTCGGTGTCTTGAGTGCCCGGGGGCAGTCTGGAATGGGGCAGGACCAGGACGATACCGTCATCATGCCCTACACGGCCGCGCAGAAAAAACTGCTCGGGCAGTCCGTTCCACGAATCAGCCAGGTGATGCTTCGCGCCGTCACTCCGGCCGCGACCTCGGTCGCCGAGAAGTTGATCACCGACCTCCTTCGGCAGCGTCACAATATCATCCCGCCGAGGGAGGACGATTTCAGTGTCCGAAACCTCAGTGACATTGCCGAGACCGCCGAGCAGACCGGACTGGTAATGACCCTGCTCCTGGGAAGCATCGCGGCTATTTCTTTGCTCGTCGGTGGTATCGGGATCATGAACATCATGCTCGTGTCGGTCACCGAGCGAACTCGTGAGATCGGAATCCGGATGGCGGTCGGGTCGCGACCCGGCTACATTCGCCTGCAATTTCTTTCCGAATCTATCATCCTGAGCGTGGCAGGCGGCTTGATTGGCGTGGCGATCGGAGGAGCGATGTCCATTGGCGTCGCCCAATTCCTGGAATGGCCGACGCTGGTGTCTCCGGCCGCAATCCTGCTATCGGTCGGGTTTTCAGCGGCGGTCGGGGTCTTCTTCGGCTACTATCCGGCGCACAAGGCTGCCAGGCTGGATCCCATCGACGCCTTGCGATACGAGTGATCGAGCTGCAAGTTGAACAGTGGTTGGTGGTCAGGAGATGGAAGGGAACTGACCACTGACACGGACCTGACACCACCACGAGCACCCCACTCCTGAACACGTATTGTCCCCCCACATCAACAACCCCTCACGATCCCGGGGCAGGGGTTTTTGCTTGCCGATGGGTGTGGAAAGGAGGAGGATAAAACAAAACCTGACAGCAAAACTGGGGGGCCCATGAAAGGTCTGATTGTCAGCTTGATAGCGATCACGTTGGTGCTGGGAGTGTCCATTGACGCCAGGGCGCAAGAGGACGACACGCTCGTTCGCTGGGGCGAAGAAGTCAGTGAGCTTGAGCGGATGGAAATGACGTTGGGGAACGAAGCGGCGTGGCGCGCCGAGATCGCCGCTGCCGTGGCATCCTCTGTTGCCAACCTGCCGGACCTGGCACTGGCACGAAGGATGGCCGATCCCGCACGATTGGACCAGTTGGCCGACGGGCTGAATGAACTCTACGGCGCCTCGCGCGAAGTTCTCTACTACAGGTTTGCGCCCGCTTTCGCCGACTGGGCCGTCGAGCCGGCAAGGAAGGCCTCGCGGGAACTGGATAGACGGCTCGACCGCGTTTCGTCGATGATCATAAAGCTTGATGCGCCGACTGCTGCTCTTCCCGACGATCTGGCACGTCTTCCCCTGTTTTCAAAACTGGACCTGCTCTCCCGTTCCATGGACACCATGCGGCCGAAGTTCAAGCAGATCATGCGAGCGACAGACATCATCGACCTGAACCTTTTGAAGGACGTAAACAGCGAATTCCGGGTCGCCAAAGAAATAGTGCGTGCACTCCGTCGTTAACCCACTCCGCCTGTCTTTGACCTCGGACCCCGGACCTCGGACTCCCCCCCCTTAGTATGTCAACAGAGGCGTTTGCTTCAGGTATTTTGGGGAGCGGAGTTGCTCGAGGATGAAGTGTGCCACGTCCGATCGTGATATGCGGCGGGCCTTGACACCGTCGAGGTCGGTCAGCACGCGATACTCCCCGGTGAACCCTCCGTTCGTGAGAAAACCCGGCCGAACGATTACCCAGTCCACGTCGCTGGCCTTGATAACCGCTTCCTGCCGGTCTTTGTCCTCGTAGATTCGCTCGAGTAGCAACGGCAAGACCAGCTTGTCGTAGAAGAAGCCTCCGTGATTACGGCTGTCTCCCGCCCCGATTCCATTGGAGCCCGATTCCACGCGTTGCCCCGATAACAAGGATCTTCATTCGGAATATCTTCCCACGAGCGTTTGACGCCCACAACAGCAACGTCGAAGAATGTAGAATGTGAGAGAGAGGAGAGCTCGGAAATTGTTCTTCGAACCCCCACCCAGCCGATTGGATGTCCGCTTCAGCCTGCTTCGCATCCCGGTCCGGATTCATCCCATGTTCTGGGTGGTCGCGGCCCTGCTCGGATGGACCCTGCCCATCGTCGAACACCTCCTGTGGATCTTCGTCGTGTTGTTTTCGATTCTGACCCACGAAATGGGCCACGCTCTTTCTGCCCGTCTCTTCGGAAAGGCTACTCATGTTGTTCTGCACAGCATGGGCGGCCTGACGATCTTTGATCATCCGACCTCCGCACGCCTGGGATGGC
>PVBE010936280.1_pt1 | contig 14749 bp, 10 predicted proteins | sample 1631181 | NCBI WGS metagenome assembly PVBE01 (sample SAMN08397723, study PRJNA350692) | Marine metagenome, whole genome shotgun sequencing project. | isolation source: water | place: Pacific Ocean | collected 2012-04
GGGTGGCCTGCCTGGGCTGCTGCACACTGGCACCGGCCGTTCAAATCGGAGACGTAATCTACGGGCATCTCACCGCCGACACCATTCCGAAGATGCTGCAGGATTTCCTGGCGGCGGCGGACAAGCACCCGGCCGAAATCGGATCGGGTATAGGGATCGACGTGGCCAACGATATGACCGAAGTGCGTATCGGGCTGGGATCGTGCTGCGTGGCCAGCGGCAGCGAAAAGATATATCGCGCAATGAGCGACGCGGTCGAAAAATCCGGCGCCCGTGCGGTTATAAAGCCCGTCGGGTGCATCGGCATGTGCCACCAGACCCCGCTGGTGGAGTTGGTCAGCCCCGACAAGACTTCGCACCTGTACGCCAAGGTGGCGCCCCAGGACGCCGAAGCGATCGTCCGCAAACACATAAGACCGGCAAGCATGTTCGGACGGATGGCCGCATCCTTACGCGGTGGCGTGAACGGACTGCTGACCGACCAGACCTGGGGAGTAGCCGGACAAAGATACATAGACGCCCGCGACAAGCCCGTAGTCGACTTCCTGTCCCGCCAGCGACACGTAGCCACCGAATGCTGCGGATACGTCAACCCGGTCGATATCGAAGACTATATCGCCCATGGCGGTTTTGAAGCGATGAAGCGAATACTCGCCGGGACCGATCCGGCGGAGACCATCAAAACCATTTCCGCCAGCGGGCTGCGCGGCCGGGGCGGAGCCGGCTTCCCCACGGGCGTCAAATGGGGACTGGTCGCCGATACCGAGAATCAGAGCAAATATATCGTCTGCAACGGCGACGAGGGCGACCCGGGCGCATTCATGGACCGGATGATCCTCGAGTCGTATCCGTATCGTGTTATCGAGGGGATGGTGATCGCATCGCGAACGGTCGGCGCCCACGAAGGGTATTTGTACATCCGGGCGGAGTATCCGCTGGCGGTGCGTCGGGTGCGGCAGGCGATTGACGTATGCATGGAGCGCGGCCTGTTGGGTGAGAACATTCTCGACAGCGGGCACGACCTGACCCTGAAGATCATGGAAGGCGCCGGAGCGTTTGTCTGCGGTGAGGAAACCGCGTTGCTGGCGTCTATCGAGGGCAAACGCGGCATGCCGGTTCTCAGACCGCCCTTCCCGGCCCATAGCGGCCTGTGGGACAAACCCACGCTCGTAAACAACACCGAAACATTCGCGGCGGTTCCATGGATCATCCGCAACGGCGCCGAAGCGTTCGCCGCAATGGGAACTGAAACATCCAAGGGCACAAAGGTGTTCTCGCTGGCCGGCAAGATCGCCCGCGGCGGGCTTATCGAAGTGCCCATGGGCATTACCATTGGCGAGGTGGTCGAGGAAATCGGCGGCGGAATCGCCGACGGCAAGGCGTTCAAAGCCGTCCAGATCGGCGGACCGTCAGGCGGATGCGTACCGGCGTCACTCAGCGACACCACCGTTGATTTCGAAGCCCTTACCAGCGTTGGCGCTATGATGGGCTCAGGCGGGCTGGTGGTGCTGGACGAATCGGACTGCATGGTCGACATAACGCGATACTTCCTGGAATTCACGCAGGATCAGTCCTGCGGACGATGCACGCCCTGCCGCATCGGAACGCGCCGCATGCTCGATATCCTTACGCGGCTGTGCGAAGGCCAGGGACGCCCCGGCGATCTCGAACGCCTCGAAGAACTTGCCCTCAGCGTAAAGAAAAGCAGCCTCTGCGGACTCGGCAAAACCGCGCCGAACCCAGTTTTGTCAACGCTGAACTACTTCCGCCAGGAATACGAATCGCACCTGGCCGGACGCTGCCCGGCCGGACGATGCAAGGCCCTGATCACCTATTCGATCACCGACGACTGCATCGGATGCACGCTGTGCGCCCAGCAGTGCCCCTCGGACGCGATCGCAATGACACCATACCAGAAACACCAGATAGATCCCGAAAAATGCACCCGCTGCAACGCATGCAAGGCGATCTGTCCGGAAAACGCCGTACGAATTGACTAAGAACCATGCCGACACTCATCATAGACAACCAGGAAATAGAAGTACCCGCCGACGCCACATTGGTGGACGCCGCAACGAAACTGGGAATCGAAATACCCACGATGTGCAGCCTGCCGGACGTGCCTGCATGCACCTCGTGCATGGTATGCGTGGTCGCTGTGGAAGGACGGGCGAACCTGGTTCCGGCGTGTGCAACCCCGGCGGCCGACGGTATGCGAATCGACACGTGCAGCGACGAAGTAATCACCGCCAGACGCACCAATCTCGAGCTGCTGCTCAGCGACCACGTGGGCGACTGTATAGCCCCTTGCCAAATGGCCGATCCCAACAAGGCTGACATTCCCGCGGTAATCCGTCGCATCGCCGCGGGCGACGCCGAGGCGGCTGGGGAACTGCTTACCGGCGCCCTGACCGATATTGACGGAACGAAACCCCAAAAAGCATGCCGCCGAGCTCGCCAGGACCAACCGGTGGCGATCGATCTGCTTCTCAAGTATGTTGCAGCCCATGCCGGCGGCGGCAAGACTCAAGCCGAACGACCTGCGGCCCATCGCTTCTCGGTGCATATCGGCAAGCTGTCGGAAACAGAGCTGGAGCGGTTCATGGTCGGCATATCGCCCGAGGCCCAGGTGGTCCCGGCCGATCCTAACTCCGGATACACTCCCGCCGAAGCCGCCGCCGAAGCCAAACGGTGCATGCACTGCGATTGCCGAAAAGCCGACAACTGCAAACTTCGCGACTACGCCGAGGCCCACAACGCCAAGTCTGCGCACTTCCGAAGCCAGCGCCGCGAATTCGTGCAGAATCTCGAACACCCGGTCGTCATCTACGAACCGGGCAAGTGCATCTGCTGCGGTCTGTGCGTACGCATCACCGAACAGGAAGGCGAAGAATACGCCCTATCGTTCGTGGGCAGAGGGTTCGGCGTGCAAGTCGCCCCGTCGCTTGACAGGAACATTTCCCAGGCCCTGCAAAAAGCGGCCGAGAGATGTGTGGAAGCTTGCCCGACCGGAGCGCTGGCTATGCGGGCGGAAAACTCAGGCCAGTAGCCCGACCCGTCAGATTGACTGGTCGAGCAGTCGCGACGCGTTGGCGTCCATCGCCAGGCAGAATTCCCCCGAGGTCGGCCGGATCTTGGAAAACGGAAGATCCGCACGGGCCTCTTCATCATTGCCCATCACTATCGAAATGGCTTCGGCTTTGTCCGTACCGGTCACCAGCGCCACTATATTCCGTGCAGCGTTGATAAGCGGGAATGTAAAGGTCATCCTTCTCCGCCCCAGAACGGGAACAAAGTGCGAAAGAACCAACCGCTCGGTCTCCGACAGAGCCTTGGTGAATGGAAACAGGCTGGCGGTGTGTCCGTCTCCGCCCATGCCCAGCAGAATCAGGTCGAAACATGGAATACCGTCTGAAGCGGCCTCCACCCTCTGGCGTATGAGCTGTTCGTATTTTTCGGCGGCCGAGTCCAGCTCGTCGCTGTCGGCGGGCATGGGGTTGACGCGCTCGGGGTTCACTGTAACGTGATCAAGCAGCGCCCGCTGGGCCATGCGAAAATTACTCTCAACGTGATCGTGCGGAACGTTCCGCTCATCACCGAAGAACACATCCACATCACGCCAGGGCACTTCGCTGCTGACGCCCTCTCGGGCCAGCTGCTTGTAAAGCGCGTGAGGGGTAGTTCCGCCGGCCAGTGCGATCTTGCACGAACCTCTTTCGGTAACCGCATCACAGATAATCTGACGCACCAGATCCGCCACGTACTCGGTTGCCCCTTGTGCGCTCTGATGAACAACAACCCTTGCTGGATATTGCAATTCCGACATTGACCATTAGTATATAACTTCAACTCGGCTGTTGGCCAATGCAAAATTTTTTGTAATAGCCCGCCCGAACCAACTTCTCACCCGGTATAGAGTTTTAACAGTGGGTTGCAGAGAGCCCCGCCGTTGATATGATGACCTGTAATCCTACAGGGCAGGAGACGCACCATGAAAATGATGAAAGCGCTGGTCAAAGCAAATCCCACAGAGGGCCTATGGCTCCAGGAGGTCCCCGTTCCGGAAGTCGGGATAAACGACGTTCTGATCAGGATTCTCCGCACCAGCATTTGCGGTACTGACGTGCATATCTGGAACTGGGACCAGTGGGCGGCCAAAACCATCCCTATCCCGATGCACGTCGGACATGAATTTGTGGGTGTTGTCGAGAAGTTTGGAGAAAACGTACACGACTATACGCCCGGGGATCTTGTCAGCGGCGAAGGGCACCTGGTCTGCGGGCGGTGTCGCAACTGCCTTGCCGGTCGGCGCCACCTGTGCCCTAATACCAGCGGAGTTGGCGTTAATCGCCCCGGAGCGTTCGCAGAGTACTTGTGTATTCCGGTTACAAACGTCTGGCCGGCCAATCCTGACATCCCGCTGGAGGTCATCAGCTGTTTCGACCCGCTGGGCAACGCCGCTCACACCGCCCTGAGCTTCGACGTGCTGGGGGAAGACGTGCTGATCACCGGCGCCGGACCGATCGGAATTCTCGCCGCCGCCATCGCCAGGCACGCCGGGGCGAGGCATATTGTCATCACCGACGTGAACCCTTACCGATTGGAGCTGGCCCGCAAGGTCGGCGTGACGATCGCCCTGGACGCAAGCAAGAGCTCGGTCGCCGACGCCCAGAAACAACTCGGCATGAAGGAAGGCTTCGATGTCGGCATGGAGATGTCAGGCGTACCCAGCGCGTTTGAGGAGCTGCTGGCCAGCATGTGCCACGGCGGAAAGGTCGCAATGCTTGGCATCCTGCCGAGAACCGAGATCAACTGGGGCACGGTGGTCTTCAACAGCCTTACAATCAAAGGCATATACGGGCGTGAAATGTACGAAACGTGGTACAAGATGACCGCGATGCTCCAAAACGGCCTGGACATCTCTCCGGTAATCACCCACCGGTTCGACTACACCGACTTTGCTGAAGGCTTTGAAGTGATGCGATCGGGACGATCGGGCAAAGTAGTGCTCAACTGGGACGTATAACAGCTCCGCAAACAACCGCAACAGGAAAAAGATATGTTTGATTCAATGAGAACCGTAATCGCCGGCGAGCTGAACGAAATCAGGCAAGGCGGTTTGTACAAGGAAGAACGCATTCTGACAAGCCCCCAGGGCGCCAACGTCGCGGTCGCCGGCGGGCGGAAGGTGCTGAACTTCTGCGCCAATAACTATCTGGGACTCGCTGGCGATAAGCGGGTGATCGAAGCAGCCAGAGCAAGTTACCAGCAGTGGGGATACGGTTTGTCCAGCGTGCGTTTCATCTGCGGTACGCAGGAATTGCACAAACAGCTGGAAGCCAAACTGACTGAATTCCTCGGAACCGAGGACACCATCCTTTACAGTTCATGCTTCGACGCCAACGGCGGACTGTTCGAAACGCTTTTGGGCCCCGACGACGCGATAATATCAGACGCGCTGAACCACGCGAGCATCATAGACGGCGTGCGGCTGTGCAAGGCCCGCCGATATCGATTCGCCACCAGCGACATGGACGATCTGGAGGCGAAGCTCAAGGAGTCCGCCGATGCAAGAACACGAATGATCGCCACCGACGGCGTGTTCTCGATGGACGGGACAATTGCAAACCTCGGGGCGATTTGCGACCTGGCGGACAAATACGACGCCGCGGTCATGGTCGACGACTCCCACTCGACCGGCTTCATCGGCCCCCGCGGGCGCGGAACGCACGAGTATCGAGGCGTCATGGACAGAGTCGACGTGATAACCAGCACGCTGGGCAAAGCACTCGGCGGCGCCTCGGGCGGATTCACTTCCGGTCGTCAGGAGATAGTCGACATTCTCCGACAGAGAAGCCGCCCTTACCTATTCTCCAATACCCTGGCCCCTGCGATCGCCGCCGCCAGCATCGCCGTTTTGGACATACTCACCGAATCGACCGAACTTCGCGACCGCCTGGAAGCCAACACCAAATACTTCCGCGCCGGCATGGCCGATCGCGGCTTCGACATCCCCCAGGGCGACCATCCGATCGTTCCGATAATGCTGGGCGAAGCGTCACTGGCGACAAAAATGGCCTCGATGATGCTGGAAGAAGGGATCTACGTGATCGGATTCAGCTATCCGGTGGTGCCCAAGGGGCAAGCTCGCATTCGCGTGCAGATTTCCGCGGGCCACTCTACCGAAGACATCGACCTGGCGATGAACGCGTTCGCCAAAGTCCGTGACGCCTGCCGGAAATAAACGCCCAGGTATTCGTTTTTTTTGAGCAACCGGGCCCGGCCCGGATATAGAATATCACGTATGAAGCTCCGCTACGCACAGACCGGCGACGCCGAAGATATATGCTCGCTCATCAACTACTACGCCGAGCGAGGCCTCATGCTCCATAGAAGCATGGAGAGCGTCTATGATTGCCTGCGTGAGTTCCAGGTCGCCTGCGACGCCGAACAACGCGTTGTAGGGTGCGTTGCGGTCGATATTTTCTGGGCCGATCTGGGAGAGGTTAAATCGGTGGCGGTCGCTCCGGGCCAGGTAGGCCAGGGAATCGGCGGGAGCCTCCTTAAAGCCGCGATCCAGGACGCCCGGCGAATGGGCGTAAAGAGACTGTTCACGCTGACGTACGAACAAACGTTTTTCGAGCGGCAGGGGTTTGAAGTAATCGACCGGCACTCTCTGCCCGAGAAAGTCTGGCGGGAGTGCCTGGCGTGTCCCAAGTCCGATGCTTGCGATGAAATAGCAATGATGCTTATTCTCGAAGATCAATAGACACAACCGGTTGGCGACAAATGGTGCAGACCGAACCAATTATCAGGCTGAGAAACGTCCACAAGACGTTCAACTCGCGTGCTTTTCTCCGCGGGATCAATCTGGATGTAGCGCCTAACAAAACTACGGTTATCATCGGTCCGTCCGGATGCGGGAAGAGCGTACTGCTGAGGCACATAGTCGGACTGCTCAAACCCGACCAGGGCCAGGTCTTTTTCCGCCACTACGAGGTGTCGGCTATGCCGGAACGCAAGCTCTCCAGGGTCCGCGCGCATATCGGATTCCTGTTCCAGGGCGGCGCCCTGTTTGACTCCATGACGGTCGGACAGAACGTATGCTTCCCGTTGGATGAGCACGCAATTGGAACTCGCGAAGAAAGAAAAGCCAAATGCAGCACCGTCCTGTCGCTTGTCGGCCTTAACGGGCTTCAGGACCAGTATCCCGAAGAACTGTCCGGCGGACAGAAAAAACGAGTGGCCCTGGCCCGGGCGATAGCCATGAACCCGGCGGTCATCCTCTACGACGAACCGACCACCGGGCTGGACCCGATCCGGGCCGACCTGATCAACGAACTCATAATCAAGCTCCAGCACGCCCTGGGCACAACTGCGATAGTAGTCACGCACGACATGGCCTCGGCCAGAAAAGTGGGCGATAGAATCGTAATGCTGAACGAAGGCAGCTTCATAGCCGACACGACCCCCGACGGCCTTGACGACATTGATGACGAAACAGTAATGAGATTCATAGACGGGCAGGCCAGCGAGGCCGAACTGGCGGAACTCCAAACCGAACAATTCATCACAGCGGGTCGGGAGCCGGACCAATGACAGAATACGCAAAGAACATGATGGTCGGATTGACGGTAATCGTGGCGATGGCGATGCTGGGATGGATGATAATCCTGTTCACCGGGTTGCCCATGCTGCTGACAAGCGGATACCACGTTCACGTTCGGATGCAGGCCCGATCCCAGGTCGAAGTCGGAGACAAAGTCCACCTCGAAGGCATGGAAGTGGGAACGGTTTCAAAGTTGGCGTTCACGAACCCCGAGAACCCGTATAAGGGCGTAACCCTTACCGTATTGGTCGATTCTGAAATATCCCTGCCCAGCAATACCGTGCTGTGGGTCACCAAGCAGGCGTTGGTCGGTCGGCCGTGGCTGGAATTCTTCACTAAAGACCAGCTGCCCGAAGGCAAGGCGCCGAAGCTCTCAAAGACCAAACCCGACGTTATCCTCGGATTCGCCAAGGAAGCCAGCATTCTTCCCAAAGAACTTACTCCGGCGTTGAAAGGTCTGGCGTCGCTGACCGAGAATCTCAACGAGCTGATATCGCCCAAGGCCTCTCAAGTCCGCACCCAACCGAGCACAAGACCCGCATCCGACCAGGCCCAGGGCCTGGCCGGAACGCTGGCTAACCTTGACGTAACCCTGAAGGGACTGTCGGGCATATTCGGCGACGTTGAGAACCAGGCCAATATCAAGGTGTCGCTGAAGAATCTCGCAAAAGCCACCGACAAAGCCAACGAGGCGATGGAGGCGATGAAGAAGTTCGCCAGCGAGACTCGCAATTCGTTCAAGCAGGTCTCAGGATCCGCCGACAAGGTCGCCAAACGCGTGGACCAACTCGCCGTCAAGCTCATAGAAGACGCCGAAAAGATATCTAAGCTGCTGGCGACAGTTAACCGCATAGCGCTCAAACTCGAGAAAGGCGACGGTACGGCGGGCAAAATACTCAACGACCCGAAGCTCTACAACAACCTCCAGGAAGCCGCCAACCAGACGCAGATTCTTCTCAAAGAGTTCACTTCATTGGTCAAAACATGGAAGGAAGACGGCATCAAGGTCAAGATGTGAGCCAGGCGAATCGGCGGAAATCGAAGGCGTGAATCAGGATTATCCCAGAACTGCGCTTGCTCGACGGGCCGAGAATCGCTAACTTCTGTCCTGCATCAGGTGGGGACGCGTACAGTACCGGAGCAAACCGATAGGCGAATTCGTTACAAAATTCCGTTGGGCTATACTCGCAGCATGGCTTCTGGCGGTCGCTTTGGCGATCTGTCTGGAACCGGACGAGAACTCCGCGCGCAAGGAGCCCACGTCGTTCCTTCCGGCCGACACCCCCACCCGAGTCGCGGTGACCAAACTCACCGCACACTTCGGACACGCCGTGGGTCTTTCAGAAGCCATAGTAGTCTTCAAGCGAAACAGAGCGGCGCTGACCGAAAACGACTTCCTTACGATCGAAAGGATCGCCGAACGCATCGCCAGCCCGTCTGACCAACTGCTGGGACACGAAGATCTCCATGGCGTGAGCTTCAGGAGCCCGGGCGATGTGCCCGTTCCCCACCGCAGCAACCCGTACATCGCGGCGCCAACCGACGACGGCCAAGCCGCCCTGGTCAAGATAAACATACCGGCCAACTTCATCACGTCGCGATCGGCCAGGATCGTAAAACACATTCGATCCATACTGGACTCTGAAGAGTCCCGATTCCCTGATGGACTGTCAGCATCGGTGACCGGATCCAGCGCATTTGGACTTGATTACGCCCGGGCGGCCGAGAAGAGCCACCTGTACACTTTCGCAGTGACCATCGGGGCGGTCATCCTGATACTGCTGGTGATCTACCGCGCCCCGCTGGCGGCGCTGGTCCCGCTGGGCGGAATAACCGCCGCGGCGATAATCGCACTTACGCTGCTGAAGGTGGGCAACATCTACCTGGGCATGACTACGGGCCTGGCGGAAACAATCTTCACCATCGTGCTGCTTTACGGAGCGGGAACGGACTACACCCTGCTCCTGATGAGCCGCCAACGCGAGTTCCTGATCTCTGGCATGCCCCACCGCCAGGCCACAAGCGAGGCTTTGAATCACACATTCTCGGCCCTGCTGGCGTCGGCGGGAACCGACACCGCGGGGCTCATGATGCTCACTTTCGCGGACTACGGTTTGTTCTGCAGCGCCGGACCGGCTATCGCCGTTGCGCTGCTGGTGGCGTTGTCGGCGGTTGTGACGCTGGTACCCTCGATCGTGGTGATAATAGGCGCCCCAATATACTGGCCCGCCCATCCCGGACGCGTAACCCAGAAGCTCGCGACTGCAAGATCTGTTCTCTGGCAGCGTATCGCCTCGATTGTAACCGCACGCCCGGGGACGGTTCTTGCGATAGCCCTGGCGCTGCTGGCGATCCCTGCGGTAAAGGGCGCCAACCTCAGATGGGTCTACGACACGCTTGCCGATCTGGACGGGAGCTATGAAGCCGCCCAGGGCGCCAGAACCGTTCAGGACCACTGGCCTATCGGTGAAATCGCACCGGTGAACGTGCTTATAGAATCGCCCGATCCGATCGACAATGAGAAGTGGCTGGCTCTGTCGGCCAGAGCGACCGGTGTCCTGGGCGCCGTCAGCGGCGGAAACGGCAAGGCGGTTCACGACATTCGCAGCCTGACAAAGCCCCTGGGCGGAAATATCAACACCGCCACCGAAGCGTTCCTGAAGATGGCGACCGCGAGCAATCCGCCCGACGCTCCGAAATCGCAGCCAAAACCCAGCGGAGTGTTCGATCTGCTCCAGAACGGAGCCAAATCCCTGGCGGCCGAGCTCATGCGGGACAGATTGCGAAAGACCAGGGACACAATATTCACCGAATACGTCAGCAATGACCAGACCGCCATGCGGATCGAGCTCATTCTGGACAAGCCCGCAATGACGCTGCAGGCGATGAGCATAGTCGAATCGATAAGGCGCGACATGGCGGCGATGCTGGCCGACGAGAACTTCAAGGCCGATATCCATATCGCCGGAGCCACCGCGCAGACCATGGATATCCGAAACGTGACGAGCGCCGATTTCTACCGGATCGCGGCTTTGGCGCTGGGCGTAATATTCCTGATCGTCTGGCTGCTTCTGAAAGATGTGATTCTCTCGGGCTTCATGGTCTTTTCAACGCTGCTGAGCTACTGGAGCACGCTGGGGATCACGTACTGGGCGTTCACCGGTCTTTTCGGAGCCGCGGGACTTGACTGGAAGGTCGAGATATTCCTGTTTGTCATCATGATGGCCGTAGGGCAGGACTACAACATCTTCCTCGCGGCGAGAGTCTCCCAGGAAGCGCGTCGCATGGAACCGCGGCGCGCATGTCGGCATGCGATTATCTACACCGGCCCGGTCATCTCTTCGTGCGGGCTGATAATGGCCGCCACGCTCGGGAGCCTGATGGTCGGGGACATGGCGTTGCTGAAACAGCTTGGATTCGCCATGTCGTTGGGAATGCTGCTCGATTCGTTCGTCGTTCGACCGCTAGTGCTGCCGGCCTTCATCGCCTTGACCGGACGCACCGGTCAACAGGGATCATTACACAGCTAATCCCATTGACGAAAAGGCCCGGCTACGCTACCCTGTTCCAAGAGGAAAAACCTATGCGAACAGTCTCAATAATCATAGCGATATCGTTGCTTGCGAGCGTTTCCGGCTGCGATTGGATCGGAACGTCACCCACTATCAAGCCCACCGGTCCGGCTCCGGCGGTTGTTGATTCACCGCCCCCGCCGACCGCGCCAACGACTGCCACTACAGTTGACACCCCGCCTCCGGCTGCGCCGAGCCCCAAACCCGACGAGATCATGGCGACCGTAAACGGCAAGCCGATGACGATGAAGCATCTACACAAGATACTCGTCGACGGGTACGGGCTTGCCATCGCACAGCAGATACTCCGTTCGGAAATCGTGAGGCAGGCGGCGACTTCAAAGGGGATATCCGTAACCGATAAGGAAGTCGAAGCCGAACACGAGCGAGCGTTGGCAATGACGTTTCCCATGGCCAACAGCGACGCCGAACGTCAACAGATGCTCAATCAGTTACTGACGTCCCGCAACGTAACGTACAGCACATGGAGCCTGATAATGCGGAGAAACGCCCTTCTCCGCAACATAATCGGAACGGACTTTAAAGTGCCCGACGAGGCCGTTCGCTCCGCATTCGACAGAAAGCACGGACGCATGGTCGTCGTCAGCCATATCGAAACAAAGGAACACGTGGTGGCGAAACTCGTGAAATCCCTGGCCGAAAAGCAGGACTTCGCCGCCCTGGCCAAAGAGTATTCGATTAATCCAACCGGAAAGAACGGCGGCAGGCTTCCGCCGATAGGCCATGACACCAAGCAGGTCTCGCCGGCGTTGAAACAGGTCGCACTGGAGATGACGAAGATAGGTGAGATTTCCGACCCGGTCCAGGTCGCCAGCCGATTCCACATACTGAAGCTCGAACAGATAATAGAGCCCAAGAAGGTCAGCTACACCGAAGAAAAAGACAAGATCGCAAACAAACTCAAAGAACAGATGATCCGCAGTGCGGGCAATCGGCTGCTGCAAAAGCTGACCGAAGCGGCGAAAGTGGAGTACGTAAATCCCTCGCTGAGAACACAACTCCAGCGGCGAGAGACGGAATAATAATCATCCGACCATATGCAACATCGCGTCGTGCGGCGCGGCGTGTCTGGACCCGAGCGGTCGCTTTCGGTACGATTCAGTAATGCGTGGACTCAAGACTCGACGATTCGGAACATTCTCCGGCGGGATCGATCTGCCCGACGACAAGGGTTCTACGCTCACCGAACCGATCACTGCGTGGGAGCAACCCGCGCATATCTCGCTGCCCCTGGGCCGCAACGCCAAATCAGCAGGAAAAGCCCTCGTCAAGAAAGGCCAGGCCGTCAAAGCCGGAGAACCCCTGGCCGCCGGGCCGGATGAATCACCTGACGTCTTCGCACCGGCCGACGCGACTGTAACGGACTTGTCCACCATTGAAGTCGCCGGACGATACTCTATGCGAAAGGTCCCCGCTGTCGACCTGGAACTCACCTCGAATATCGAGTTTCCAAAGGCCGACCTTGTCGACACCCCGTGGCGGGAAATAGACGACGCGACCCTGTGGGACCGGATCACCGAAGGGCAACTGACGGTGCATCGTCCAGGCGCGGTTCCGCTTGCCAAATGGGTGCTGCAGGCCCGGGCCAGGTCCTGCGATCTGCTGGTGGCCAACGCCATGGAGCAACAGCCCCTGGTGACGGCGAATCATCGTCTCCTGGTCGACTACGGACCGGAAGTCGTCGAAGGCCTTGCGATCCTCGCCCGCGCCGCCGGCATCGCCAGTGCAACCCTGGTCGTCCCCCGCCGCAGAACAGACGCCTACCGCACCATTTCGGCTCCGGCCGATGAGTTCAGGGTCACGCAAATAGCCCTGTTGCACAAGTACCCCACCGAGGCCGACGCCATACTGACCAAGGTGCTGACAAGGCGAAACGTACCGCCGGGACAAACGCCGATGGACGTTCGGGTGGCGGTTATCGATCCGGCGACATGCTTCGCCGCATACCGCTGGGTCGCCTGCGCCCAGAGACTCCCGGGACGCGTAGTAACCGTTTCAGGATCCGACAGGAGAAAGAGCGGAAACTATTTCATACCGTTCGGGACGCGGTGTCGCGACATTATCAACTCAGACGATCATATCATAATACACGGCGGACCGCTGGTCGGAAAGCCGTGCAGCGACGCCACAGTTGTAACCCCGACCACCGACGCTGTGCTGGCTATAACGCCGACGCCCTTTTCTCCGCCCAGCCCGTGCATTCGATGCGGATGGTGCACCGACCACTGCCCGGCCCGGTTGAATGTCGCCGCGTTGAACGACGATTTCGAACTGTCGCTGGTCGAACACGCCCGCAAACTGGACGTGTCGGCATGCCTCGGTTGCGGCGTGTGCAGCTACATATGCCCGGCCCGCCTTCCCCTTATGCAGCGAGTCCTGCAACTCAAGCTGGCGACTATTCACGCCGCGGTGAGCAGAAAGAGGGAGTCGAGCTGACCATGGCCGATGAAAGAACAGACTACGCGCCTTCGATCATCCCGACCGCGGAGCCAACCGCGGTTTTAGGGGCTCCGTTTTACCGGGCTCCGGAGGAGGTCCATACGATCTTCGCGGTGACTTTCGCCGCCGCGTGCGGACCGCTGCTGGCCGGGGTGGTGCTGTTCGGGTGGCGGGCGCTTGTGGTGGCGATGATTTCAATAGCATCCTGCGGCCTGATCGAGCGAGGGTACTACACCGTTACGCGAACACCGGCGCTTCTGGGCAGATCGCACGCGTACCTTACCGGGCTGCTGCTTGCACTTACGCTGCCGGCGTTCGTACCCTGGTACGTACCGCTGATGGGAGCAGCGTTCGCAATCATCGTGGGAAAAGTCATGTTCGGAGGCGTCGGTCACTTTCTCTGGCAGCCGGCGCTGGTGGGTTGGCTCGCGGTGGCGGTTGTCTTTCCGTCGGTAACTAATCCGAAACACTGGTCGGTTCTGGCCCGACAGCAGCTGGTCACCGGAGACATAACAATCACCGGACCGGCTGTGGAACTGCACAAATGGGCCGAAACTCCCGCCGACGGCGAGAACCACGCGTTCAAGACCATTCCGCCCGGAGCGGTGCTGCTGGAACTGGCCAACGCCGAGGAGCCGGCGTTCAGCAAGCTGGCGTTCAGGCACAGAAATTACGATGACGACGAGCCCCCTCCGGCCGACCGCCCACGTCTCAAGCCGTCGATGGTCATGAAGATGCCCCGCATAAACGAACTGCTGTACGGCGCCAGGCCCGGAGCGATCGGGGAAACCTGCACCATCGTTCTGATCGTTATGGGGCTCTACCTGGTCTACAGGCATTACGTGAAATGGCAGTTGCCGATGGCGTTCATCCTGTCGGCAGCGGTTATGCTGGCGATAGCGCCTGTCCAGCTCGCCGGCCCCGACGGACTGGCCCGGGAGGTGTGGGTTCCGCTCCTGGCTGAAGGATTCGACGTGGGATTCGTCTACGTATCCTACCAACTGCTCACAGGCGAGTTGATGCTGGCGACGTTCTTCCTGGCCACTGAAATGACCATCGACGGCTTGAGACGTGGGCGGTCGGCCGGAGGGGGCTCGTCGTCATCGTA
>PVBE010814852.1_pt1 | contig 14742 bp, 13 predicted proteins | sample 1631181 | NCBI WGS metagenome assembly PVBE01 (sample SAMN08397723, study PRJNA350692) | Marine metagenome, whole genome shotgun sequencing project. | isolation source: water | place: Pacific Ocean | collected 2012-04
CAGAACCTCATGTCCTACGGGATGAACGAGAAGTGCGTTTCGGTGAGATCCATCGAATGGCCGGTGCTGGAGGTTACCGAAAATCCCGCGGAGGCCGCGGACGCGTTCGTCCAGGAGGCCATCAAGGCCGTCGAGCAGGACGGTGCCGACGTCATCGTGTGCGGCTGCACGGCCCTGACGTTGGTGCAGCCCATCGCCCAGGAGCGGCTGATCGCGGCGGGGTACGAAATCCCGGTGCTGCATTCGTACCGGTGCGCGATCGAGATGGCCAAGTCCCTCGTGAGGATGAAGGTGAGCCAGAGCAAGTACGCCTTCCCCAGCAAGGCCCCGAAGAAGAGAATGGTCCCGCGCTGAGGGGGGGCACAAAAGGGCGTCTCGGCGGCGCAAACGATTGAAGGTAAGGAAAGGGCTGCCCGCTCCCCCGGTTTGACACCGGGGCGGGCCGGCGCCGAAAATTGTGCCATCCAGCCAGGTCATAGCGGATTTCATAAGAGATGGGCGCGGTTTTCCTTCTTTTCGGGAGGTGTGAGAGATGGCGGTTCCTTCCAGCGTGCGGGTGGGCATCGTGCTGCCCGAGTCGTTCTACGGCGAGGAAGAGTGGCGGAACGCCGAGGCCGCCCTTCGGTTTGCGGACGAGGCGGCGGCGGCGGGAGTCCAGCTTCTCCTCTACCCCGAGGGCTACCCGGGGCCCATGACCGGGCCGCTCGACAACCCCAAGTTCCCCTTCGATCCCCTCGAGGAGCTGAAGAAGAAGGCGAAGGAGCACGCCATGTACATCATCGCGGGGAACGTCACTGAGAGTGAAGTGCCCGGGGCGTTTCTCCTCACCCTCCGGATGCTCGGTCCCGAGGGGAAGGAGCTCGCGTGCTACCTGCGCCAGCAGCCGGACACCCCGCCCCTCAACGCCTATCTTTACGGCGGAAAGGGGCACCTCCTGCCCGGCCAGGGCCCCTGCGTGGTGGATACCGACCTGGGCAAGGTGGGGCTCCAGATCTGCAGCGAGCTCTGGGTGCCCGAGCTTCCGCGCCTGCTCATGCTGCGCGGGGCGCAGATCATCGTCTCCCCCGTCCACGGGATGCACAGCGAGACCGGCTACGCCCTCCGGGACACCTGGCGCTGCATGGCGCGGGTGTGGGCGGCGGAGAATCTTTTTTACGTTCTCGTCACCCAGAATCTCTACAAGGCGGACGGCTTCGACTACGAGAAGTCGGTCGTGGCCGGGGCCATCGCCGCCGGGCCCGAGCGCATGGAGGGAGAGCGCACCGACCCGGGGGTCCTCGTCTGCGACCTGGACATGGAGCGCCTCCGCTACCTGCGCACGCGCAACTACGACGAGGAGAACCTCTCCAAGCCGGATGACCCGAACTGGCGGCCCATCGGGTGCCGGCCGGGGCAGATCTTCGAGCGCAACCCCGCCCTCTACAAGGAGCTCGCAGAGCCGAGCCCCTATGCGTACGACTACGAGTACTGGCGGGAGGGGGACCTGGACAATTGGCTCGGGGATTACGACCGCATCTACGAGGGGGACTACCAGCGCATTCTCAAGAAATCGGGCGGCCCCTTCCGCTTCAAAGAGCGTTAGGGAGGGGCGGACCGCCCCACCGCGGCAGGTCTATTCTCCCTGCGCTTCTGGCGCCGCTCCCTGCGGCGCCGGCCCGCTCGCGATCACCTCTTTTTTCTCTTCGGCCCCGCGGTAGTGGAGGACGAGGGTTCCTGCGATCTTGTCGTTCCAGGCCTGGCTGTCGCGGTCCCAGAGGGCCCAGAGGTAGCCCAGCCCGAAGAAGATTCCGCTGAGGGTCTTGCCGATGGACTCGCGGAGCGCCATCCGCCAGAAGCCGACGGGCTTTCCCGTCCGCAGGACCACCACCCGCTCGCCGAGGATCCACTTGCCCGGGGTCTGGCCCCTGAAGAGGAGAACGAGGACGAGGCCCCCGTAGGCCAGGGCGGCGATCCCGGCGATGATATCGGGCCTGTTGTCGAAGATATCGGGGGGTAAGCCGGGGGGCGTGGGGTACCACTCGCGGGCGACGCTCTCGGCCACGAAGAAGACGATGGTAAGGAGGGCGGGGTCGATCAGGGTGGCGAAGAAACGGCGGACGAACCCGGCTCTTCGCCCGGCGCGGTGGTCGGGGACGAAGGCCTCGCACCAGATGCAGAACATCCGGTCCGGGACAATCTCCTTCCGGCAGCTCTCGCAGATCACGTGCTGTTCTTCTCCCTGGACATGACGTGCGGCGGCGCGGTGTCCCCGCGCCATGCGCGCACTTCTTCGAGGTAGGCCCCGGGGAGGCCGATCCATTTCCCGATGGCGGCGACATCCTCGGCGTAGCCCTCCCGCGGGGCGCCGGGGGCGGGGTCCGCGGCGATGTAGGTGAGGGCCTTGAGGGTCTCGCCCGCCCCGGTCTCGACCCCGACGAACCGCCGGTCGTAGATGCCGAGGTGTACCATCTCGTGCGCGTCGAGGATCTTTTCATCCCGCGCGTTGAGGCGCCAGAGGACGCCCCATACCTCGGCCCCCTCCTCGGGGAGGAGGGTGGCTCCGCCCGTCCCGCTGATCGAGAAGCGGTGGCCGGGGAGCCGGGCAGCGCCCGCCCGTTCGGCCTCCTCGCAGAGCACCATCATATGGGAGTCCCCCATGTTCAGGCCGTAGGCGAAATAAAGCTGGGTGTGCATGGCGCCCGCCTCCCGAAAAAAAACGTCCCCCATTCTCCCGCCCCGGGCCGGGAAGGGAAAGCTCCTCCCCCCGGTTGCGGGAGAGTCTATTTGCGGACCCGAAGCCTGAAGAAGATGTCGCGCGCCCGGAAAAGTCCGGAAAAGTGAAATTCCCAGATCTCGGGGAAGCGGTTCGCGAACCAGGCGACGCCGAGCCATCTGTGCAGGCGGCAGAAGGTGAGCCGCCGCTCGGTGAGATCGAAACGGACGCCGCTGTAGAAGGATATCGCCGGGTAATAGCACTCCAGAAACCGGTTCGCCCAGCGCCGCCACCCGGCGGGCGGAAATTCTTGATCTCTCCGGAAAAAATTCAGGAACAGAAGGGAAAAATGGTGCTGGTGGGTCGGGTCGGCGAAGGAGCAGGGGTTGGAAAAGTGCGGCGTAATCCCTTCTATCTCGGCCCCGTCGCGGGCGACGCGATGCAGCTCCTCCAGGAAGCGCAGGGGGTTTTCCACGTGCTCGATCACATGGCGGATAACAATCCGGTCAAACGTACCGGAGCGGATCGGGAAGGGATTTCCCGAAACATCCGCCAGTACGTCGGCATCGGTGGAGGAATTTACGTCCAGTCCGATGGCCCCGGGCTCTTTCGCCAGACCGCATCCGACATCGAGGGTACGCACACGCTCTCCATGAGAGAACCGGACATCCGGAAACGCTATTTTATCACTTTGCCGGATGGATGCGGACAGCCGGGAAGACAGAGCCCTCAGGGTATCCGCTCCCGGGCGTTCCCTGTCCCTCATCACCAGGCCGTTCGCCGGGGTGAAGGGGGCCAACCTCCAGGCTCTCTTCCCGGCGGCCTTTCGCCGCGCAGGATGTCGCGCCCCGCGCGCGCATTCCCTTCCTCTCCCGGGTGTCTCTAGCCGAAAATCTCGATCTCTGCCTCCGCCTCTCCGTTGTAGATCGCCTTGACCTTGAGCAGGTCGTCGAGGACGTTTCGCTTCTCGCTCGGGCTTCGGAGGAGGTAGGCGGGGTGGTAGGTGGCCAGGGTGGGAATCCCCCGGTAGCGGCCGAACTTCCCGCGCATCCGGCCGATGGGGGTCTTGGTGGCGAGGAGCCACTGGGCGGCGAACCGGCCGAGGGCGACGATGACGCGGGGCCGGATGATCTCGAGCTGCTTGTGGAGGTAGGGCTCACAGCAGCCGATCTCCTCGGGCTCGGGATCCCGGTTTCCCGGCGGGCGGCACTTGAGGATGTTGCCGATGAAGACCTCCCCCCGGGGGATCTCGATGACGTTTTCGATCATCCGGGTGAGCATCTGTCCGGACCGGCCGACGAAGGGAATCCCCTGCGCGTCCTCGTCCGCCCCGGGGGCCTCCCCGATGAAGACGAGGTCGGCGTCCGGGTTCCCCGCCCCGAAGACGAGGTTCTTCCTTCCCGCCCCGAGTTTGCAGCGCAGACAGCCGTCCACCGCGGCGGCGAGGGCGTCCAGGGCCATCTCCGTCTCCGGGTCGAAGGGAAGGGGCGGGGGGGTGAATCCTTTTTTCGCCGGTGCGCGCGAGGGCATGGGGGAGGTCTCCGGGGTATCGAAAAGGGCGGTCTCGCCCGGGGCGGCGTAGGCGGGCGCGGACTCGGCCGCCCCGCCGGCCGGGGGTTCGTGCGCCGGGGCGGGAGACTCGGGGGGAGGGGCCGGGGCGGCGCGCTCCCTTCCCAGGAACGCATAGCGCACACCAGCGGCGCGAAGGACTTCGAGGCGGCCGCGAAGATCGCGGGCGAGCGCCTCCCGCTCGGTCCTCTCCGTCATGGCCGGGGGCCTCTTGCTGAAATTCGGCGTTTGCGTTCCGGGCGGGTCACTTCCTCTTTTGCCACAGATCGGCCAGGCGGTCGAGGATGCGCCCGGCCAGTTCCGCCTTTTCGAGGAGGGGGAGCGCCTCCGCCCCGCCCGACGGGTCGAAAATGGTGGCCCGGGCCGCGTCCGCGCCCATGGCGTCCTCCTCCCCCGCGACGAGGTTGCCCACGATGAGGTCGAGGCCCTTCTTTTTGAGCTTTGCCAGGGCCCGCTCCCGCAGGCGCCCGCTCTCGGCCGCGAAGCCGATCAGGATCTTCCCCCCCTTCTCCTTTCCCAGCTCGGCGAGGATGTCCGGGGTGGGCTCGAGCCCGAGGGAGTCCGCGCCCTTCCTGCGCTTCTCGCCGGTGGGCGCGGCGGGCCGGTGGTCGGCGACGGCGGCGGCCATGACGGCGGCGTCCGCCTCTTTCCAGGCCTCCTGGACGGCGGCGCGCATCTCCTCGGCCGAGTCCACCCGCGTGGTCCTGACCCCGGGGGGATCTTCGAGGGAGACCGGGCCGCTCACCAGGGTGACCTCGGCCCCCCGCGCGGCGGCCTCCCCCGCCAGGGCGTAGCCCATCTTCCCGCTCGATCGGTTCGAGAGGAACCGAACGGCGTCCCAGCGCTCCCGCGTGGGACCCGCCGTCACGAGGAGGCGCATTCCGGCGAGGTCCTGGGGCCGTCCGATGAGGCGGCGCACCTCGGCGGCGATGGCCGCGGGCTCCGGCATCCGGCCCGGTCCCTCGCCTTCCTCTTCGCGGGCCAGGCGCCCCGCCCCCGGCTCCATCACGAGGTGTCCGCGCTCCCGCAGCCTCCGCAGGTTCTCCTGGAGGGCGGGGCCCGCCCACATCCGCGGGTTCATGGCCGGGGCCACGAGGACGGGGGGCGCCGCCGAGAGCAAAAGGGTGGAGAGCATGTCGTCCCCCTGTCCCAGGGCGAATTTGGCGATGAGGTTCGCCGTCGCCGGTGCGAGGACGACGAGGTCCGCCCGCTCGGTGAGCGAGATGTGGGGCATGTCCCCCGGGTGCGCGCCGCCCTCGATGGGGAACATCTTCGAGATGGGCGTTCGGCCGGTGAGAACCTGAAAAGAAAGCGGGCGGACGAACTCGAGGGCGTTCGCCGTGAGGACGGTTTGGACCTCGGCGCCCTCGAGGGTGAGCAGGCGGGCCAGTTCCACCGCCTTGTAGGCCGCGATTCCGCCCGACACCCCGTGGAGGATGAAACGCCCCCGGAGGGCCGGCACGGCCTCCGCCGGGCTCACGGCGCCTTCTCCCCGGCGGCGTTGCGGCGGTCCTCGATGAGGGCGGCAAGCTTGTTGAAGGCTTCCTGGAGGATGTCGTTCACGATGACGTGGTCGTACTTGTCCTTGTAGGACATTTCTTCTTCCGCGATCGAAAGGCGCCGCTCGATCTGCTCCTCGGTCTCCGCGCGCCGGTGGGTCAGGCGGTGGCGGAGCTCCTCGAGCGAGGGGGGCATGATGAAAATGAGGATGGCGTCGAGGCGCGCAGCCTTCACCTGGAGCGCGCCCTTGAAGTCGAGGTCCATGATCACGTCGCAGCCCGCCCCGAGGTGTTCGTCCACCGGTTCGGCGGGGGTGCCGTAGTAGTCTCCGTGCACCTCGGCCCACTCGAGGAATTTCTTCTCCGCGATCTGGCGCTCGAAGACTTCCCGGCCGGTGAAGAAGTAGTGGACGCCCTCTTTTTCGTAGGCTCGGGGGGCGCGCGTCGTTGCGCTGATCGAGTGCCACATGTTGGGGATCTCGGCCAGCGCTTGGTTGACGAGGGAGGACTTTCCGGTGCCGGAGGGGGCCGAGAGGACGAAGATCGAGCCGCGCCGTTTCATCATTCGATGTTCTGCACCTGCTCGCGGACCTTCTCAAGGGCGCTCTTGAGGTCTACCGCGCGCTGGGTGAGGGGCAGATCGACCGATTTCGAGGCGATGGTGTTCGCCTCCCGGTTCATCTCCTGGAGGAGGAAGTCGAGCTTGCGGCCGGCGGCCCCGGAGGCGGCCAGGAGGTCCTCGAACTGGGCGATGTGGCTCTCCAGACGGGCCAGCTCCTCGCTGATGTCCCCGCGCTCGGTGAGGTAGATGAGCTCCTGCTCGAGGCGGCCTTCGTCGAGGGAAATGTCTCCGGCGAACTTCTCGATCCGCTCGCGGGCGCGGGCCGCGAGGGCGGCCTGGGCCTCGGGCAGGCGGTCCCGGATGTCGGCGTGGGCGGCCTGTGCCTGGCCGAGGTGGTCCCGGATGTCCTGCGTGAGGGCCTCCCCTTCGCGCCGCCGCATCTTCGCGAGGGCGTCGAGGGCCTCCCCGAGGGGGGGCATGACGGCATCGCCGACCTCGTCCGCCTCGTAGGCGGGCTCGTCCGCCCGAAGGACGTCGCGGAAGTTGGAGAGAATCGCGATGTCGATCTCCCCGGGAATTCCCAGCTCTTCCTGCACCGCGCTGAGGGCCGAGACGAAATTCTTCGCAGCGGCGGGGTCGAGAAAAGCCGAGGCGTTCGCCTGCGGCTCGAGGCGGATGAAGATCTCGAATCGGCCCCGCGCGAAGCGGCTCTTCACCTCACCCCGGATCCGGTTCTCGATGGGATTGATCCAGCGCGGGCTTCGGATCACCGTTTCGAGGAAGCGGTGGTTCACCGTGCGGGCCTCGACCGTCACCGCGCTGTCACGGAGACGGCCCTGGCCCGCCCCGTATCCCGTCATGCTGTCCGGCATGGGTTTGCCTCCCATCGCCTCACCGGCGAATTCGCCTCAAAACATTGAATCTCCAATGTTTTTAGACGCAGCGGATTGAAAGGTCAAACGCAGGGGCGGCGCTTCTCCCTTTTTCCAGAGACCGATTTCCCGGGGGGCGGATGAGGCCGTTTTCCGCCCCCTTAGTAATTTTCGCCGCCCGGGGCCTTCCCCAACCGGCGGAGGACGTACAAGTGGCCCGGGATGTGCGAGCCGGTCTTGTCCCGGCGGACGCCAATCGCATCGCAACGCGAAACGGCGAAGCCGCTCTCCGCCGCCAGGGCCTCGATGTAGGCGCGCGAGTGGGCGAAGCGCCCGGTGGGGAGAAGGGTGAACCCCTCTCCTTCGAGCGACTCGATCGAGAAAGCGAACAGGCCGCCCGCGCGCAGGGCGGCGGCGCAGCCCGCGAAGACGTCCCCGAGCGCTCCCGCGTAGACGAAAACGTCGGCCGAGAGGGCGAGGTCCAGATTCCCTCTTTCCCGCCGGAGGGCCTCTTGCAGATCTTCCACGCGGAGCTCGTCGTAGACCCCCCGCTCGCGCGCCTTCTCGATCATGCGCGGCGAGATGTCGGCCCCGATGAGGCGGCCGGCGAGATCCCGGAAAAGGGCGCCGCAGAGGCCCGTGCCGCACCCCATGTCGAGCACCGCCCAGCTTTTCTCCTCCGCCCCCGCCGCCTCCCCCACGGCCGCCCGCAGCAGGCGCGGCACGTCGTACCGGAGATTTTCGGTGAGGTGCGTTTCGAATTGATCCGCGTAGGCGTCGAAGAGATCGGCCACGTATTCCGGGGGGGGCGCGTCGCGGGACTCGCCGCGCAGGGCGCCGAGCATGTGGGAGGCCTGGGGGTGGCCGGGCTGGAGCTTCAGGATCGCCTCGTAGCAGGAGATCGCCTCCTCGGACCTGCCGAGCTTCATGTAGGCGTTTCCCAGGTTGTCGTGCGCGTCCACGTAGCCGGGCTGCAGCGCGGCGGCTTTTTCCAGGTACGGGATCGCCTCGGCGGGCTTTTCCAGGTCGTTCAGCACCCCGCCCAGGTTGTTGTACCCCATGACGTCGCCGGGGTTGGCTTCGACCGCCCGCCGGAAGCTCTCCGCCGCATCGTTCAGCTTGCCCTGCCGGAGGCGCACGTTTCCCAAATGATAGTGGAACATGCCGTTTCCGGGATTGGCGGCGATGGCCTTCGAGATGAGTTCCGCCGCCTCCTCCTGCCGGTCTTTCTGGTGGGCGAGCACCCCGAGGTAGTGCAGCGCGTCGGCGTGGCCGGGGTCGGCTTCCAGGATTTGGCGATAGATTTTCTCGGCTTCATCGAGGCGGCCCGCCTGGTGAATCCGGATCGCGTTTTCAAGGACGCCTGTGCCGGGAGGGAGTGGGGGGCGGGCGGGGGGGTCGGAGCGGCTCGCGCGCGCCTTGTTTCGCCGGGTTTTCTTGGATTTGCGGGCCATGGATCCTCCGGCTCCGGGCGGGGCGTGGCGGCCTTCTCCCCCGGGCGGCCGGGGCAGAGGGATTCTACGAAATATCGGCGCCTTTCGGGAAATCCCCTCCGGACTCGGCCTCGGCCGCCCGCACCCTGGCGTTCGGCGCCCGGGTATTTGTAACCTGTCCCCCTCGGGATGGAACCATTCCCTCTTGGCGGGCCAACTCGAGGGGTTCGCGGGAAGATCCCGCGCCCCCCGGACCGGCCCGCGGAAGGACGCACCTCGACATGGACGCATTCGTTCTCCAGGCCGTCGCGGGCGAGGTGAACGCGGCCCTTGCGGGCGGGCGCTTCCTGCGCGCGGCCCAGACCGGCCCGCTCACCGTCCGGCTCGCCTGCGCGGGGGCGGACCGGAAAGACCGCGGGCTCCTCCTCAGCGCGGACCCCGCCTTCCCCCGCCTTCATCTCACCGCGGAAAAAATGGCGTCCCTGCCCGAGCCCTCCCCCTTCTGCATGACGCTCCGGAAGCACCTCGCCGGGTGCCGGATCCGCGCCGTCGAGATGCGGGGGTGGGAGCGGGTGGTCCAGATCTCCTTCGAGCGGCGCGGCGGCTCGTGCGCCCTCATGGCCGAGGTGATGGGCCGCTGGTCCAATCTCATCCTCGTGGAAGGGGGGAGCGGGCGCGTCATCGAGGCGGCCAAGCTGGTGGGGCCGGAGCGGACGCGCGGGAGGCCCGTCGATCGGGGGATTCCCTACCGGCTCCCCCCCGCCCCCGGAAAGCCCGGACCCGATGACATGGACGAGCCGGCCCTCCGCGCCCTGCTCGAAGATGGGGGCAGGGCGGGCTTGGACCCCCGCGGGGCGGCCCGCCTCCTCGTGCGGGGGGTGGCCGGGATCAGCCCGGCCGCCGCGGAGGAGATCGCCGCGAGGGTGCCGGAGGCGGAAAGGTGGGAGGGGCTTTGGTCCGCCTTTTCCGGAGTGGTCCGGGAGTACCGGGAGGGGCGGTTCGACCCCGCGATCATCCTGGATGAGGAGGGCCGGCCCGCCGGGTTGAGCGCCCTCGCCATCCGGAGCGCGGGGCCGGGCCGGGTCCGGCGGTTCTCCTCCATGAGCGAGGCGGCGGACGCCCTCTACCGCGAGTCCGTTCCGGGGGCGGGCCTCGCGGACCAGAAGCGGCGGCTCTTTCAGGTCCTGGCGCGGCGCACCGGGAAAACGAAGCGCTCCCTCGCCGCCGCCGAGGTGGACCGGGAAAAAAGCGGGGGGGCGGAAGAAGAGCGGATCAAGGGTGAGCTTCTCCTGGCGAACCTGGACCGGGTGGCTGAGAAGGCGCGCGCGGTGCGGGTGGAGGGGGAGGGGGAGGAGCGGGAGATCGCGCTGGACCCGCGCCTTACCGCATCGGAGAACGCCCAGCGGTATTTTCGGCGCTACAAGAAGCTGAAAAGGGGAGGCCCCGCCGGGGAGCGGCGGCGAGGGGCGCTCGCCGCCGAGCTCGCCTTCCTCGACGGGCTCCTCTTCGACCTGGAGGAGGCCGCCTCCCCGGAGGATTTGGTTCCCATCGAGGAGGTCATCGAGGCGGCGGGGTACTTCCCCTCCCGGGCGGTGAAGAAGTTTAGGGGGAGAAAGCGCCCCGCGGCCCGGCCCTACCGCCGCTTCCGCACCCCGGAGGGATGGGAGATCTACATCGGGAAGAACGCGGCGGGAAACGACGCCCTCACGCGGGGGGTGGGCCGGGCCGGGGACCTCTGGTTCCACGCCCGCGGCCTTCCGGGGAGCCACGTTCTCCTGCGCCTTCCCCCCGGCGCGGGGAAGGCCGACCCGCCCGATGCGGCCCTCCGCCAGGGGGCCTGCCTCGCCGCCCGCCACAGCCGGGGGCGGGAGGCGGGAAAGCTTGAGGTGGACTGGGTTCCCTTCCAAAACGTTCGCCGCCCGCGCGGGGCCCGGCCCGGCCTGGTGACCATCCGGGGGCAGAAGACCCTGACGGCCGACCCGGCCGAGGGCGAAAGGCTCCTGGAGGAGCTGGAGGAGATCGAGTGAGGCGGGCGCGGGGAAAATTCTTTTTGCCGGCGGCGGCCCTGCTGCTCGCGGGCTGCGCCGCGGCCGGATGGCGCAAGCCGGGCATGACCGGGGAGTCCTACCTGCGGGACCGCTACACCTGCGAGCGCGCGGCCCGGCCCTACATCACTCCCCTTCGGCCGCTTCCCACGGACCCGGCCGGCCTGCGGCGGGCGCTCGAGGACTACGAACGCGGCCCCACCCGCGCCGCCTCCGAGTTCCTCGCCTTCAAGCAGTGCATGAAGGGGAAGGGGTACGGGCTGGTGGGGGAGATGGTGGAGTAGGGACCTTCCCTACACAAATCTCGCCAGCACGCTGTTCGCCACCAGCGTCCCGCGTTCGGTGAGGCGGAGGGTGCCGTTCCCGCGCGCGAGGAACCCGTCTTTCCCGAGTTGATCGATGAGGGGGCCGAAGCGCGCCTCGGGCGATTCTCCGCAGGCGGCGGCGAGGGCGTCGAGGGAGACGCCCTCCTTGAGCCGCAGGCCGAGCATGATGGCCTCCCCGAGGGCTTTTTCTCCCATAACCTCCTCCTCTCCCGCGGTGGGGTCGGAGGCGTTTTTCATATAGTCGTCCGGGCGGAGGCGGTTCCAGTAGCGGCGCCCGCCGAGGAAGCCGTGCGCCCCGGCCCCCAGGCCGAGGTAGGCCCCGCGCCGCCAGTAGTTCAGGTTGTGGCGGCATTCGAAACCGGCCCGGGCGAAGTTGCTGATCTCGTAGCGCGCATAGCCCGCCTCCCCGAGGAGGCGGTCGCGCAGCCGCCACATTTCGAGGGCGGTCTCCTCTTCCGGAAGTCCCCTCAGCTCCCCCCCCGCCATTCGGGCGGAGAAGGCCGTTCCCTTCTCGACGGTGAGCTCGTAGGCCGAGAGGTGCTCGGGCCCGAGGCGGATCGCCTCTTCGGTGTCCCGGCCGGCGCCCTCCAGGGTCTGGAAGGGAATCCCGAACATGAGGTCGAGCGAGAGGTTATCGAATCCCGCCTCCCGCGCGTCCCGGAAGGCGGCGCGGGCCTCCTCCCCGGTGTGGACCCGGTCGAGCCGCACGAGGCCGCCGTCCTCGAAGCTCTGGACCCCGATGCTGAGGCGGTTCACCCCCGCCGCCCGGAGGGCGGCGAAGCGGCCCGCGTCCGCCGCCCCGGGGTTCGCCTCCAGGGTGATCTCGGCGTCCGGTGCGATCTCGAAAAGCGCCCGCGCGCGATCGAGAACGCGCGCCGTCTCCTCCGCCGGGAAGAGGGAGGGGGTGCCCCCCCCGAAGAAGACGGTCGCAACCCGCGCCCCGGCGAGCCCGCCCCTTCCGGCGCGGCCTTCCATCTCGGCCATGAGGGCCTCGGCGTACCCCGCCGCCCAATCCCGCCCCACATGGCCCGATTCGAGGAGGTCATCCAGGGCGTAGGTGTTGAAGTCGCAGTAGCCGCACCTATGGAGGCAGAAGGGGATGTGGAGGTAGAGGGATAGAGGGGTCACCGGGAACCTTTCCGGGAAAGGAAACCGCGCGGCCTCATCCGCGGGCAGCGCGCCTGCGGATATCCTAAACCATCCGTCCGACGGCCCGAAGGCGCGAATCAAAAGGGGATAAGGCCGAAGCCCCCGGGCGGACTTACCCGGGGAAGGCGGAGGATGTATATTAAATCGCATAACCCAATTTTTGTGAGGCTGATTTTCGGGAGCCGTTTCCATGCCTGCGCGCAATATCACGACCGAGGAGCGCTACCGCACCACCCTCCGGATCGGCCATGTCCTGAATTCGAGCCTGGACATCGACGTGGTCCTGGGCCGGGTGGCGGTCGAGCTGAAGTCCGTCTTCCCGCTCGAGCATGTGGCCCTCCTCCTCGTCAACCCGGACGGTGAGACCTACACCTGGACCAACATCACCTCCGGGGGAGATGTGGTCGCCCTGCCCGGCAAGGACATCCCCCTGAAGGGGGGCACCCTCGGCTGGTTCATGGAGCACCGGGGGGGGAAGTCCTACGTCCTCTACCGGGACCTGGACCGGGAGCGCCCCTTCGCCGAGGACGAAATCGTCCTCCGGCGGGGGCTGCGGAGCGGCATCCGGGTTCCCCTGGTTATCAACGACATGATGTTCGGCCAGCTCGCCGTGGCGAGCTCCGCGCCGGACAGCTTCACCGAGGAGATGGGGGAGTTCCTGGTCGAGGTCGCGCCCCACGTCGCGACCGCGGTGGCGAACGCCCGCGCCTACGCCCAGATCAACGCCCGGAAGGAGGACCTTTTGAATGAGTCCCTCCTTCTGCGGGACGAGCTGAACGCCCTGCACAGATTCGGCGAGCTGGTCGGCGCGAGCCGGGCCGTCGAGGACCTCAAGGAAACAGTCCGGCGCGTTGCCCCCACCGAGGCCACCGTCCTCATCCTGGGGGAGACGGGTACCGGCAAGGAGCTTGTCGCGCGGGCGCTGCATGACCTGAGCCCCCGGCGGGAGCGGGCGCTCGTCAAGGTCAACTGCGCCGCCCTCCAGGACACCCTCCTGCTCAACGAGTTGTTCGGGCACGAGAAGGGCGCCTTCACCGGGGCGGTCCAGCGCAAGGCCGGGCGGTTCGAGCTGGCCCACAGGGGGACCATTTTTCTGGATGAGATCGGCGAGATCTCCACCGAGGCGCAGGTCAAGATCCTGCGCGTCATGCAGGAGCGCGAGTTCGAGCGCGTGGGGGGGATCCAGACCATCCAGGTGGACACCCGGATTATCGTGGCGACGAACCGGGACCTCGAAAAAGAAGTGCGGGAGGGCCGGTTCCGGAACGATCTCTTCTTCCGCCTGAACGTCATTCCGATCCGCGTCCCCTCCCTGCGGGAGCGGAAAGAGGACATCCCCACGTTCGTGGACTACTTCGTGGATAAGCACGGCCCCCGCCTCAACCGCCGCGTCAAGCGGGTGGACCCGAAGGCCCTCGCCCGCCTGATGCGCTACGACTGGCCGGGAAACATCCGCGAGCTGGAGAACGTCGTCGAGCGCGGGCTGGTTCTCGGCAAGGGCGAAACCCTCACCTTTCAGAAGCAATTCCTCGGCGACGCCCCGCCTCCCCCGCGCCGCAGTATGGAGCCGGAGGAGTTCGAGACCCTCGAGGAATTCGAGCGGCGCCATATCCTCAGCGTGCTGGAGCGCACCGGCGGGGTGGTTTCGGGGGTGCAGGGAGCGGCGCGAATCCTCGGGATGAAGCCCACCACCCTGACCAGCCGGATGAAAAAGCTGGGCATCCGGCCGAGCCGCCAGTTCAATGTATTGAAAAATTAGGCTTATTCCATCTCCTCCCCGTATGGGCGGAAATCCCGCCGGTCCTCCTGCCTGTTGGAATATCGCCGGGCGCCAATGCGCTGACAGGACCCCCCTCCCTTTTTCTCCCCCGGTGCCGTTTCGGGCGGATCATGCCGCCGACGGAGACGGGGGGCACTCCCCTCCGCGCGGCGGAAGCCGGGGGGGACGGCTCCGAAAGCTCTCGTTTGTGAAATTGCCACAAAGAACATGTGAAACCCTTCACAAACCGGGAGGGTTCGCTCCCTTTGGTATTCGGGTTGCAACTTTCTCCTGAAATCAGGAGCGGGTAGACGGCTTCTGACAGGTTTTTCAAGGGGTTATCGGAATATTGATAATTTTAGCGGGGCCGCCGGCCGGATCACTTGTCGGACATCCCGGCCAAAGGGGATTTGAAATGAAGCGATATCCTGCAATGAGCATGAATTTCTGCCACTCGGGGGAGAGGGAGAAAGCGGCAATGCGCTCACGTGTTTTGATTCCGTTGGATGGGTTTCAGGGCTCGGAAGATGCCGTGGATGAAGCGGCCGGCATGTCGGGAGAAGTGGAAGCTGTCCACCTCGTGTTGGTGGATACGCCATATCCCCTTTCGCGCGCGTGCGGAGGCCGGCGGCTTGAATCGGCCTTTTATGAAGGGTTCCGGAATTCGGGGGCGGATGAGTATCTTGCCGCCTTCCGCAGGCGGCTTGAGGAGAGGGGAATCGAGGTGACCACCGCGGTTCTCACGGGCGATCCCGCTTCGCTGATCATCGCGGCCGCCAAAGAATCGGGGGCGGACCTGCTCCTGATCGGGGAGAGCAGTTGGCTGGCCCGGTGGG
>PVBE011581738.1_pt1 | contig 14740 bp, 13 predicted proteins | sample 1631181 | NCBI WGS metagenome assembly PVBE01 (sample SAMN08397723, study PRJNA350692) | Marine metagenome, whole genome shotgun sequencing project. | isolation source: water | place: Pacific Ocean | collected 2012-04
GATGAAAGGACGACGGAGCCGGACCAACTCCTAAACGCCCAAAACACAAAACAGGCTTTGTTGTTCTGAGTCCCGAGGGGCTCCACCGCGCTCCTCAAAAGAACAACCAATTCCACCCACGAATTGTTCTGAAGAACCAAAATAATAGAGACTTTGCTGATCCCCTGTAGCTCAGTTGGTAGAGCGGCGGACTGTTCATCGAACAGGGCATTCGAGCGAATCGTGGAAACCGCTTGATTTCTGGGGCGAATCGGATCTTTAGGGCAGTCGCAGGATTCGCAACAATCGCACCAATTGAGCTCCAAAGGGTGTAGCCTACACCCGCCGTCCCGAGCTGGTTTGGTCGTGCATCACCTCTTAACGTGCTCGTCCACGCAGCAACCGCCCACCTCCTTACCACTTCCGTGTCGACCCTGCGTACGGCGTCTTGTGCCGACCTCTCTTCTGCCGACCTCTCTTCTGCCGCTCTCGCCTCGCGCTCTCTCGAATGAGCCGAGAGACGCAACTGTTTGATTCGTCATTTGCGATAACGAGCCGGCAATTTGGGGCGCACCTGCCCAAATTATTATCATGTTTGGGGATGCGCTCGTCGTGCGTCGGCAAGAAATCTTCTGATGACTCCACTCAGTTTCCGCCGTTTCGATAGTTAAGAACTGTCGACATGTGTTCAAACTGTGGTGCTACAAACAACCGAGGAGACTGCCATAGGCGTTGAAGCGTTTGGGTTAACTGACACCGGACATGCTCTCAGGTGGCCAATGTTAGAATGGCACTCAGGACTGGACGAGCGTCTCCTTTCAGGACGGTCTGACGGTCCGAGGGGTCAGTATTTCACGCAAGGCTTTCACTGTGTCCGCCGTGTTCCCCACGACGTAGCACACAGGATCGAGGTCTCCGATTAATTCTTCGGCGCCGCCGGCTTCTTCAACCAGCAAGCGTCCAGCCACCATGTTGTGAAATCTTGTCGTATTGCTGAGGTCAACGTAAGCGTGGAAGGTGCCGCGCGCGACAAGGGTCAGTCCCCAGGAACCGACAGCGATTCCGTACGCCCGCTGGACTTCGCTGAACATGAGTTCGAGTTTCGCGCAAGCCTCCGGCAATCGAGCCCCCAGCTTTCTATTGGGGAACTCCGCGTACACGATCTTTTCGTTGGGGTCGGCCTCGACTCGAAGCGGATCGGGGTGTTCCTTGCCGTCGATGATTACGCGAGTCCCGCCTTTTCTGCCAGCATACGAACGCTGGGCGTAAAAGAGTTCCCGGGAGAAAGGAATATAGGTCAGACCGAGGACCGACTTGTCTCTGCGCATCCGCTGCCGCTCGATTTTCTCGACCAGGGCCAGAGTGCTCGTGAACAGGAACAATCCGTGACGGATGTGTCGTTTCCCATCGATGGGATCGATCGCCCAATAGAAGTCATCCTGTTCGTCGAACCAGTCGCAACCGCTCTGCGGCGAAACCGTCTTGAAGCGACTGTGCTCTTCGAGTTCGGATCTCAGACCCCGCTCGACGTTGTTGAACACGTCTTTAGCCAAATCACCGCAATCGTTGGCGTCTTGCGGGCGTCGTAGTAGATCGCATAGCTCGTCCAGATCGCCTTGCACCCGCCGCATCGCCGCCATGGCGACAGTGAATTCTTGAGCCAGCCAGGCGGGCGCTGGTCGTTTGTTCTCGGCGTCGCTGGTTGCGCCCTCCTGTGAAGATCCTTGGCGGGCCAGTAACTCCTCGCGATCGACTTCCAACGCTTTGGCGAGACCGCTGACGATTCGCGGCAGCGCTTGATCGCTACGGCCGTTCAGCAGTTGTTGCACCTTACTCTCGCCACAATCGGCTTTTTCGGCAAGTTCTTGTTGTGTCATCGTGGTGGCTTCCCATAGCTCACGTAACCTGGGGCAATCGACTTGTTCGCTGCGCTCACCCATGGGGTATCCGCTTATTTGTGGTTAGTTGCGGGTAGATACGGATTCCTGGATCGTGATTTTCCCACCGAATCCGGGAGAATACACATTCTTACCAATCGCACGCAATCGACAAGGAGTTCACCGATGGCGCCGCTTGAAAAGCAGACCGGTCAGCGCCCCGAAACGGTCTCCCGCTGGCCTGAAAATGTCGCCGACGCGGTGTTCGACCAGGCGTTCGCCGGCAGTGGGTCGATCACGCTGGAACCAATCACCCAGTTCCTTTGCCGACGGCTTAACCCTGGCGACACTATCCTGGTCTCCGAACCGCACGCGGATGATGTACTCGGTTGTGCGGGGCTGGTGGTGGGACTAATCAAGGTGGGTTTTCGCGTGATCGAGGCCATTTTTTACGCAGGCACGGACTGCTCGGGGTTTCCCAGTCACTTTGTGCGTGAACGGCGCGCCGCCATCCGGCGGGCCGAGGCGGGTTTGGCCAGCCTTTGGTTCGACACGCAACTCGAGTGGCTCGATTTGGAATCTTATTATAACGCTTGCAAGTACATTCCGAGCCATGTCGATTATGACAAGGTTGCCGAACTGATCGGTAGACACAAGCCGAGCGCGATTCTCTGCGCCCCCTCGCACGACGGCCACGCCGCCCATCGCGCTGTCCGGGCGTTGACCGCTGTGGGGCTGCTTTACAACCAGCTGCGTGTCCCCGTTATCGACTATTGGACGCCCTGGGGTCCGCTCCCCAGGCCTGACAGTTTCGCATTCTATGACTGCCAGACCGCCGATTTGAAGCGCAAAGCGCTTCGGTACTTCGTTAGCCAGCCGCTGGATTATGCGAGCTACTGCGGACACCTAGAACGGGCGTATGCCTGCCTCTTGTCCGAATTGAAAGGCGGGCATCACCTCGACGCTGCGGTTGATGGGGGATTTTCACAACCGGCCGGCGTCGAACTGTACCGCGTCCTGGAGACATTCGATGTCAACGCCTTCTGTGGTGTCCACCCGGACCCGATACTGACCGTGTTGGGGATCCTGGAGGGTGTGGTCGAGGAGCAGCCACCGTTTCGCTGCCTGATCGATCCGCCGGCCGGGCTGGCGGATCGTGCCGCGCGGGCGGCGAGAACTTGTGTTGATTCTTAGCGCTCAGCCATCGGGGCCAAGAAAGGAATACGCATGTCGATCATCTTCGAATTCTGTGCCAGTCAGCAACAGATTCTGGAAACGGCTGTCGAGGTCGTGATGACGGACCCCGCAATCCGGCAAGGCGAACAGACGAGTTTTGCCAAAGACTGCTCTGACGAACAAATCGTCGCGGATGTGCTTGCGCACGCGCACTACAAGCAACTTGCAAAGACACAGGGCGCTCTGTATTTCTCTGAGGAATCCCTGGTGGATCGACCGACGCGTGACCAATTGTTGGCGGCTCTGTCGGCGTCGCGTGCCGAGGAACAGCTGGTCTATGTCTGCGACGAGATTGATGGCAGCTCCGAGTTTTCCCGCTTTGGCCCTATGCGTTCGCCGCTTTCCACAGCCATCATGGCCGTGCAGCACGGTGCCGTGTTGGCGGCGGTGGTCGGCGATATCTGGTCGGACGAGATTTATGGGCTACAAGCCAAGGATGGGAAGAGTCCAGAGCTTTGTGTCCGCAATATCGACCGTTCCCAGTCGCGAGTTCTTGCGGTTGCCGACGCCAAGCGTCATTTAAAGCTGCCTGAAGCGATGCTGGCTGGGTACGCGCCGAGCCAAAAGAATTCTCGCATCGACCTCCTGTGGCCTTTGTTTTCGAAAGCGGCGTACGTTCACAACAATGGGGGCCATTTGTTTGCTTTGCGAATCGCCGCGTCGGGCAGCGACAAATCCTACAGCTGCGCTCTGGAACTCATTCCCAAAGAGCTGACGGAGAATATTGGTCCGATCCTGGCTTCTGCCGGAGGTGCCGTCGTGACTCGCTTGGACGGAAGTCCGCTCGGGCTAAACGTCCTAGAAAAGCAGACCAGTGTGACTGCGGCCAGTCCGGCACTGGCGAAGGAAGTGTGCGAAGCGCTGCATGATACGTACCTCAGGTTAAATGTCCCTCATCGTAGACCCATCAAACGCTGACCATTACATGAAAAAGGAGAACCACCATGCCCCAGCAATCAGTTCTGTCTAAGGTAGACAACATTTCGTCATTTCTTGCCGACACGGCCGGGGGGCGGATCCCAGACATGTTCGGTGAGATACAAAGCCAGACACAAGTGTGGCCGGACGCATTCGAACGGATTCCTCCACAAATTGAGGAGATCGTCAACCAGGAGTGGTTTCGCTTGGCTTCCAGCCTTGACATCGTTGGGATCGGAAGCTCGGAAAACGCCGCTTGGATTGCGGCGCTTGGCATCTCATCGGCAAGGGTCTGCGTGCAGCCATCCACGTCGTATCATCCAGTCTCTGACGTGATGGTGGCGATCAGCCAAAGCGGTGAATCGACTGACACCATCGAAGCTGTGGAATACGGCAAGCAGCGCGGCATTCACGTGATCGGTGTGACCGCCGCGGCCAATTCGGCTCTATACCGGCTTGCCGATGCGACAATTCTGCTGGACGTGCCTCGCGAAAATGCCATTGCTGCCACCGTCAGCATGACAACAACGGTCCTCGCGCTGCAGATGCTCCTGGCGCGGTTTGCCGGCACGGAGTACGAAAGTCGCCAGGGGATCGGTGACGAACTTCAATCCCTGATCGCATCGCAAAGTGAGCGTGGTTCGGCACTGCACTCCTTGCGTCTGCTCTTAGAGCCCGCTCAATACATTGCTGTTCTGGGGGATGGTCCGTATGTGGGAGTGGCCCGCGAAGTGGCGTTGAAGATTCGCGAAACAACGGGTGTCATCGCTGAAGGCATGAACGCCCGCGAATACAGGCACGGTCCCATGGAAGTGCTGGCGTCCCCGCGTCTTGCCGCAACAGGGGTGCGCCGGGCCTTAATCCTCTTTGAATCCGAGCTTGTCAAGGCGGAAGCAGTTCTGGGCTTTTACGGCGGTCTGGAACGCAAGTATCGCGGAACACCGTACGAATTCACTTTGATTCGAGTTGGTGTCGGTCGTGCCGCAACTGGTCATGACGTCGTTCTGCCGGGTGTCGGTGCATTCAATCCGAATCTCGCGGTTGTCTTTTGCGGGCAACTGGTGGCTTACGAGCTGGCTTTACGTCACGGGATCGTGCCTGGTACAAGCGAAGTACTAAGCAAGGTTGTCGTTGGCACGTAACCGCGCGCACGGTAGGTTCGATATGTCTCAACGCCTCGCACTCGGAAGTTTAATGCCATTTTCCCACCGGCACCAAGCTGCCGCGTAACCCTGCGGAGGACAAGAATGAACGGTGTACCATCTAACGCCTTATGGCGAATCCCGGAAGATCCTGGCCTACGCGAGTTGTGGTCCAGTGGTGTTGCCGAATTCGTCGATGGCCGGCCGCTGGTGCGGGCCTTGATATTTGTAACCCACCCGGATGACAGCGCGCTCGGCGTAGGTGGCACGGTGGTGTTACTCGGTGCGTTCGCTGCCGAAGTCACACTGTGTCTCGTGACCGCTGGCGAACAAAGAGTCGGCGCAGATCGGCTCCGAATGTTTCGCGACGAGATTGCGTTTTACCAGTCGCTCGTCGATGGCAACGCTTCGCGGATTCGCGGAATCTACCTCCCTAGGCTTCTTCTTGAGATTGGCAAGAGTGAGGACTGTACTGCCGCCAGCGCCGCGGACTACATATCCGTGGGGGAAACTGGCTCTCCAACAACTGGGCTGAGTGCTTGCGATTTAAAACAGGTACAAGTACTCGCCACCGACGCGAAAGTCATCAATCGCTTCGTCGATGCGAGAAGCGTGCCGTTTTACAACTCGATCATTCGCCTCATCCGTTCGTGTCGGCCTGGACTCGTTTGCGTGCAGTGTCGCGATCGGCATCCAGACCATTGTGAAGTGAATCGCGCCGTCCATTTTGCAGCATGGCGGGCAGGTCGTCCTTCCCAGCTTCAGTTCGGGCATCCGTGGCATTGCCCTTCGCAGTTTCGGCTCTACGAGTACGCAGTCACGCAGCCGCTTTCCGCTCTTACCCTTGTCAGGCTGCCGGAAGATGCGTGGCACGCAAAGATTGAGGCGTTTGCCAAACACGAATCCGAGTGGATGAACGATCCCGGCTATTTCGCAACCATGGACAGGATGACGAGACATTACGGAAATCAACTTGGTTCTCCCGAGCAGCAAATTCGGGCTTTAGTTCCTGGCTTTTCGGGCGGGCTCACTGGGCTAGTGCAGTTCGTGCGGGGAGAGTGGGCTCGTTCCCAGGAAAACCGCGTCGATTTTTGGGCTGACAAACTGCACTCCGCAAATCAAATGGTGACTCGCGCGGAGGGTTTTCGTCAAGTGGCTCCATCTGACGGCAGAAAATCGGCCTGAAATTCCATTTGAACGACCCCTTTTGCTCTGCTCTCGCCTACGTCAGTAACCTGCGTAGGAGCGGTCACATCGCCCGAGTTCACGAATCCGTCATGTCGCGTCATCAATTCGATGACATCAGCGGCGCAAGTCGCCAGGTCATTGCGCACACATCGTCGATGTGACCGGCGTAGGTTACAATCAAACCCAAAACCGCTGATCGCTCGGAGAAATCGGTGGTCTGTTTGGGACGGGGCTCGATTGCCGTGCTCCCCATCGAGTCCTCGGAGGGGGAAAGGAGTTTCCTTGATACGATCTTAAAACCGTCATGAATCACGAAATATGACACCGCAAAAAGACAAGCTCCTTTTCACTCCCGGTCCTCTCACGACCAGCGGTGCCGTCAAAGAGGCGATGCTGCGCGACGTGGGATCGCGGGACGCCGAGTTCGTTAACGTCGTCCGCGAAATCCGGCAACACCTGTTGGGCGTTGCTGGCGTCAGTCAGGCAGACGGCTACGAGGCAATTCTGATCCCGGGCAGCGGAACGTTCGGGATAGAAGCGGTTGTTTCGTCAGTGATTCCGCGCGACGGCAAGCTGCTAATCGTCATCAACGGCTCGTATGGCAAACGCATCCGGGATATTGCCAAGTGTCATGGGATCGAAACGGTGGCTATCGAAGTGATTGAGAATACGCCGCCGGATCCGCATCAGGTGCGTCGGAGCCTGACCGACGACAGCGAGATCACGCACGTCGCCCTGGTGCACTGCGAAACGTCGTCCGGCATTCTCAATCCGGTGCACGAGATCGGAGCCGTAGTGAAGGAGTTGCAGCGGACGTTCATCGTCGATGCGATGAGCAGTTTTGGCGGCATCTCGCTGAACGTGGCCGAGGCCGGAATCGACTTCCTCGTTTCGTCGGCCAATAAGTGCCTCGAAGGGGTGCCGGGCTTCTCGTTGGTCATTGCCGATCGCGCGCGACTGCTGGCCAGCGGCGGCGCCGCGCGCAGTGTCAGCCTCGATTTGCTTGCGCAATGGAAAGGTCTCGAAGAAACCGGGCAATTTCGTTTCACCCCGCCGACGCAGGTGCTTCTGGCGTTCCGCCAGGCCCTGCGCGAGTTGGATGATGAAGGCGGCGTCGCCGGTCGAGCAAACCGGTACGCGGCCAACCACGCGGCGTTGGTGCACGGTATGCGGCGGATGGGATTTCGCGAATACGTTCCCGCCGAATCGCAAAGCCACATCATTACGACGTTCCTGTTTCCAGAAGACCCGAACTTTGAGTTTAAGAAGTTCTATCATCGGCTGTCGGACAAAGGAATGGTGATTTATCCCGGCAAGCTGACCGAGGTGGATTGCTTCCGGATCGGCAACATCGGCAGGATATTTGAGAGCGACATCGATTCACTGTTAGCTGCTATTGAAGAGACACTTTTGGATATGAATGTGGAAATCCCCGATCGAAATCCCGCCCGTCAGACGGAGACATTGCACACTGTCGAATACGAGGATTACGACTGCACGTCCGGCAGCTATGACCACACACGAGTCCCGGTCGGTCTGCCGATCATCCTGGATTTTCTGGCCTCGACGCCGATTGTCCTGAGCGAGCAAACGGTTCTGGACGCCGGCTGCGGGACGGGCAGTTGTCTGGCCGAACTTCGCCGTCGAATCGGCAAGTTGCATGGCCGGGAGTTGAACGCGGGCATGCACCAGGTCGCCAGAAAACGATTCGCCGCCGACCCGGACGTGCAGATCGATCAGGGTAGCATTACGGAATTGCCTCATGCGAATGAGACCTTCGACGGAGTAATCTGCAACCAGGTTCTTCACCATCTCGATCACGGAGAGAGCGAAGATGCCAACGCCGCTGATTTCCCCAACGTCAAGAGGTTTTTCCGCGAAGCTTTTCGCGTGTTGCGGCCTCACGGCGTCCTCGTGATCAACACCAGTAGTCACCAACAGCATCGCGATGGGTTCTGGTGGGCCGCCTTGATACCTGCAGCCATCGATCGGATGCTGCGACATTTTCCATCGATTGATCGCCTCGAGGGCATTTTCCAACAGACTGGCTTTGTAGGCTTCGAGGTCGTCGTGCCCGTCGCTGAAGTGCTGCAGGGCGAGCAGTATCTGGACCCGGCAGGGCCGCTCAGCGCGGCTTGGCGCGCGGGAGATTCCACATGGTCTCTGACCACCGAGGAGGAGCTTGCACACGCCGTCGACAACGTGACATCCAGACTCGAAGACGGCAGCATGGCCGCCTTCCTGGAAGAACGCGAACAGCGCCGCGCAAAGATTGGGCAGATGACTTTTCTGGCCGCCCGCAGACCATAGACAACCAGGCATACCTGACGAATGCCGAAGGAGATTGCATGAAAACGGTCTATATCGCGATGAGCGCCGATTTGGTCACACCGAGTCACGTGAACATCATCCAGGAAGCCAGGAAGCTGGGCGAGGTGGTCATCGGCCTGCTGACCGACAGCGCCGTCGCCGGCTACCAGCGACTGCCATACATGCCATACGAGCAGCGCAAGGTCGTCATGGAGAACATGGTCGGCGTCAAAAAGGTGGTGCCTCAGGAGACGCTGGACCACGTGCCGAACCTGCTGAAGATCAAGCCCGACTATGTGTTCCACCGCGACGACTGGAACACCGGGGTGCTGCGAGAGACCCGCCAGCGCGTCGTCGATACGCTTAAGCAATGGGGTGGGGAGCTTGTCGAGCCGCAGCAAATGCCCGGCATCACGTCCATGTCGCTCAATTTGGCGATTCGGGAAGTCGGCACCACGCCACAGATGCGCCTGGGGATGCTGAAGCGGCTGTTGGAAGCCAAACCGTTGATTCGCGTTATCGAAGCGCACAGTGGCCTGACGGGACTGATCGCCGAGACTGTGTTCGTCGAAAGCGACGACAGGGTACGGGAATTCGACGGAATCTGGCTGAGCAGCCTCACGGACTCGGCCGTCAAGGCCAAGCCAGACATCGAGTACGTGGAGCGCATGAACGCCGTCAGCGATATTCTCGAGACCACGACCAAGCCCATCATTTTTGACGGCGATACCGGTGGCATCACAGAGCATTTCGTGTTCATGGTCCGCACGCTGGAGCGTCTGGGCGTCTCGGCCGTGATCATTGAAGATAAGAAAGGGCTGAAGAGAAACTCGCTGTTCGGTATCGAAGCAGAGCAGATACAGGATGACGTCGAGGACTTCTCCCACAAGATCTCCTGCGGGAAGCATGCGCAAGTGACTGACGACTTCATGATCATCGCCCGCATCGAAAGCCTGATTCTCAAGGCCGGCATGGACGACGCGCTGACTCGCGCCCAGGCCTACATGCTTGCCGGCGCGAACGGCATTATGATCCACAGCAAGGAGCAAACCGCCGACGAGATAATGACCTTCTGCCGGGAATATGCGAAGTTCAATGATCGCGTGCCGCTGGTGGCGGTGCCGTCGACGTATTCCCGCACGACCGAGGATGAACTGGCGGAGGCCGGTGTTAGTATCGTGATCTACGCCAACCAACTGCTGCGCAGCGCTTACCCGGCCATGGTCCAGGTCGCCAGGAGTATTCTCCAGCACGGACGAGCGGCCGAGGCCGAGGAGTTCTGCATGCCGATCAAGGACATCATCAGCCTAATTCCGGAAAGGTCGTAAGCTAAGCATGATTCGCTGTGAGGACTTTGTCGATTGGCTTGAGGCGTTCGGTGTCGATTTCTACGCGGGCGTGCCGGATTCGCTGCTCAAACCGGTTTGCTTCTACCTGGCCGACCATGCCGGCGACAAACACGTTGTGGCGGCCAACGAAGGCGGGGCGGTGGCCCTGGCATGCGGATACCATCTGGCCACGGGGAAAGTGCCGCTTGTCTACTTGCAGAACTCCGGTCAGGGCAACACGATCAATCCGCTGCTTTCGCTGGCCGACCGCGACGTCTACAGCATTCCGCTGCTGCTGCTGATTGGCTGGCGGGGCGAGCCCGGTACGAAAGACGAACCGCAGCACGTCAAGCAGGGCAAGGTCACCGGCAGCTTGCTGAAAGCGATGGACATTCCCCATCGCGTCCTGGCACCGGAGCCCAAAGCGGCCCGGCGCTGCGTCGATGAGTTGCTGGCGATCGCGGCGGCTGAGAGCCGAGCGGTCGCCTTGATGGTCCGCAAGGATACGTTCGAGCCTTACAAGCCGACAGGTCAGGCCGCGGGTGACTTCGAGATGACTCGCGAACAGGCCATCGAGGCCGTCGTTGCGGCCCTGGGCGAGACCGATGCGATCGTTTCCACGACGGGAAAAATATCACGCGAGCTTTACGAATGCCGCGATCGCGCTGGCCAGGGCCACCAGCGGGAGTTCCTGACGGTCGGCTCGATGGGGCACGCCTCGCAAATCGCCATGGGCATCGCCCTGGCCACACCGGATCGACAGGTATTCTGTCTGGACGGCGACGGTGCCATGCTGATGCACATGGGCGGCGCAGCGATTGTCGGAGCGGCCGGCGTGGCGAACTTCAAGCATGTCATCTTCAACAACGGCGTACACGATTCCGTTGGCGGCATGGCCACCGCAGGCTTGCGGGTCTCATTCACGGAAATCGTCAGGGCGTGCGGCTACACCGAAGCCTGGCGCGTAGAGCGGCGCGAAAAACTGGCCGAAACGGTAGGCCAGCTCCGGTCCGCGCAAGGGCCGGCCATGCTGGAAATCATGGTTCAGAAAGGCGCACGAACCGACCTGGGCCGACCGAAAACCTCACCGATCGAAAACAAGACGGCCTTCACCGAGTTCCTGTCCCACTGACGCCGCGATTACGTACGCATATACGAAGCAACAGACGATGTGGTTGCGGAAGCCAACTTGCGCCAATCGCGGTGATGGCCAGTCGGAGCATGCGTCTTGAGGAAAGACCAAGTCTCCTTGACCGATCGCTGGCTTGCTTGAGCAGCTTTCTTGAGGTGGGCTGCTCAGGAAAGGACGGCCATCGGTTTCCCGAAGTCCAACAATGGACTTCGGACGAAGCCGTGTTGGATACTCCGTCCGGTCCCTGCACGTCCGCGCGCGTGGCCATCGAACGATGCTCGAATAGAATTCCCCTGAATCGCGGGCATTAGAAGCGACAGCAGCGATAGAGGGTCACCAACCTGAAGTCTCTCTCCCTTCGCCGGTCTCACGGTCACATTGTAGGCCATGCGAATCCTTTCAAACGTCTTCAATGCCTAGTTCCGGCCATACTGGGCCAGTTCCAACCATTGGCGGGAATTGATTCATGGGCCAGATATAGAAACGGCGAAGGGCAGTTCGAGCGATTAATTCCGCCGACCGAGGCAAATCAGACGGAGCGTTGGCCACTGCAGCGACGGTCTAATACTCGATAAAGTACCTACCGTCCTTGCCGGTGTCATGCCTCGCGTAAGGCCGGCCAGTTGCCCTTTCATCGTCGATGCTGCGTTTCACGTAATCCTCGAATAGCTCACCTTTCGGACGCGCAAATGATCGATCGGAAGTCTCGTACGCGTCGAGTTTCCATTTGTTCACGTCTTCAAGGCAGATGCACGTTAAGCGACCTTGACGAGAAAAACGGGTCACCAGAATGGCCTGTGCCGCATGATCTCGACCCGACTGGACATCTGATACCTGCCAATTTCACTGTTTGTGGTCGGCGTGACGTACTCCCTGCCACCTGAGATCAATCGGCTTCTTGAACAAAGGCCTTGAGCTTCGGCTCGTTCCTCTGCATCAAATTGTTCCGCCTTTTTTACTTCCGACCATCATACCGTGTTCAGCGATATTTCAAGACCAACAATCTAGCCACCGACAGAGGCGGTAAACCACCACGAAGGACACGAAGAGCACGAAGACATCAGAGGACGAAACGTTTGATGCCGTTCTTCGACGCTCCACGGGTCAATCAAGGGCTGACAATTGCGCAACAGTCAGCGGGTCACAGCAACCGCGCGGTGACTACCGGGCACTACGTATCTGGCGGGGTGCAAGAACGGATGGTCGCTGCGGCGATCAAGCGAATGCCTTCACCGATGCTCACAGGATCATCCACCAAAAAGGGAACCACACGATCACCATGGCGGATGCAACACCATAGAATGCCCACCGCATTGTGCCGTTGTTGCGCTTTTCCAAGCACCCCACGGGCATGCAGATCCCTACGCCGATCAGCGCGGCCCCAGCATTCCCGAGCGCCGAGTACAATTCGTTGACGCGTAGCATCCCCAATCCGATTCCGATGAGGCTGATGCTGAGAAACACAGCCTTCAGAGTGAGCTGCTGTCGCTTCGGCTTGTCCGTCGCTTTGTCTCGCTCGCTGGGTATGGGGGGGTATTGTAACAGGGGTGACGACGTGCGATCGCCCCGAGAGCCAAAAGCCAGCAGCCATTGAGGTGATCGCCGGCCCGACTGCGGTAAAGTGCGGGCCTCAAAACTACTTACCGCGCGGGCCGTCAAGCTGAGTTACAGCCATCGTCAATCCGGTATACTGGGCTGATCAACTCGCATTGGAGGTGTCCCGAAATGATCAGCAGCGTCGTCTTATTGATCCTCGGTGTACTGGGGCTTCTGTTGGTGATCGTCGTCGTCGGGCTTGTCGTCGCTCTCTTGGCCAACCGCGGGCAACAACAGACCGCAGAATGTCCGAAGTGCGGCGCGATGTCGCCACCGTCTAACTTCTGTCCGCACTGTGGCGCTGGGCCGATGAAGGAAGATTGAGTTGGGACGTCCGATCTCTGCCCAACTGGTGTCGGATGTCGCCGCTTAGGTGGCGGATCAGATTGCATCTCTACGCAATGACTTTCTTCAGGTACATTCTGTGGATGTCTGGGATCGATTGCGGCACAACTCCGATAAGTTCCCATCCATCGTCGCCAAGATCACTAAGAAGTTGCAGTTCGTTGGGGCACCCAGCGGCTTCGGGGACGTACTTCCCGGCGGATAGACGTTCTCTCGCACCATACCCCAATTGTATGCTGCCATAATTGCGTGTTCTTACTATTTTACCAGATAAGTGCCGTCAGATAGAAGCATTTACCAATACCCTCTCAGGGCGCGAGATTCGCCTCCTAACACGATGTTTCTATGTTCGACCTCAGCTAGAAAGAGGGTAGATCGTTCGCTGGCGGCTCTCCTGGGCCGTTCCTGCCAGTATTTGGCGGGCTACTTGTCGTGAGTGCCCGGTTCGCTATGCTTGCAACGCCGGTCCGTTCCTTGCTCGCGATTACTTCGTTTCTTGGCCGAACAGCCAACCACGAATATGCTCAGACACCCGGATCAACTTGGCGTCGTCGAACCGTTCGCGGTAGTGGCCTGAAATGCTGCTGTCCGCATGGCCCATGATCCGACGAACGGCAAGATAGTCGCCAGTGTCGTCGCCGATCGTTTGGAACGAGTGTCGCAGGGCATAAAACGACAAGCCAGGCCGATACAATTCCAGTTCATCTAACAGCTTGCGAAACTCATTCCCAACAGGACTTCCACTGGTCAAATCATTGTGCCAGCTCGCGCCAAATGTCGTTACAAACATCAAACCAGCGTGCTTGTCATCCGCGGGCTTCTTGCGTTTCACAAGCCATGCACGCAGCGCGTCGACCGTCTCCGGCCATAGCTTGCATCGACGGGGGACTCCAGTTTTAGGCCTCGGAAAGTCGATCCATGCGCCGTCCAGGTCGACCGCTTCAATTGGCAGCTGGCCGCAATCGCTGTTTCCAAATCCACAATTGATTGCCAGAAGAATCATAGCCTTTAGCTGGACGTCGGCGGCTTTGATGATTTGCTGGAGTTCGGCAGGATCAAACAACCGGCTCCCCTTCTCAGCGCGTGCTTTTCGTAGCGCCGGTTTCCCCGGTCTCTTGAAGTCGCCGAACCGAACGGGCTTGTCGATCAATCCGTTTTGAAACGCGAAATTGAAAACCACACGACAGCGGTTGACTTCATTTCCCAATGCGACTGGGCCCAGCCGATTCGCCAGCGATCGGCGATACGCTAGCAGATCCTCGGCCTTGATTAACTCGACCGGAGTTTCCTTGCCCATCGCATCCGCCATGCCCTCGCAGGTTTTTAGGTAGTCGCGGAAACTTCGATCGGTCAATTCGCCGATTTCGACCGCCGATTTCTTGTGGGTGAGGAACGTGTTCGCCAGCCTTTTGACCGTCAACCGTTCGTCGTCATCGGGCGCTTCCTTGGGTGGTGGCGTGCGCCCGGCCTCAAGATGAACTTTGACGCGCATGTATTCCGTTAATGCGGAAGCCTGATCCGTGCCGAAATAATGGAACTTACCTTTGATTTTTGGTTCTTCAGAACAATTCGTGGGTGGAATTGGTTGTTCTTTTGAGGAGCGCGGTGGAGCCCCTCGGGACTCAGAACAACAAAGCCTGTTTTGTGTTTTGGGCGTTTAGGAGTTGGTCCGGCTCCGTCGTCCTTTCA
>PVBE012208957.1_pt1 | contig 14738 bp, 14 predicted proteins | sample 1631181 | NCBI WGS metagenome assembly PVBE01 (sample SAMN08397723, study PRJNA350692) | Marine metagenome, whole genome shotgun sequencing project. | isolation source: water | place: Pacific Ocean | collected 2012-04
ATATCATGGTTACTAATAGTAGACCGCGCGTTAACATATACTTAGGGGGGGCGGCAGACCGGTATTCCTGTGCTCCTTCTACCTTTCGGCTCCATCACCTCCCTTTCGGAAGGGGACTTCCCGCCGAAGTAAAAAAAGTTATATCAGGATGTGACCCCCCGGCGGGAGTAGTGTGGCGGGATCGGGGCGCCTCCGGGGAACATGTGGGTGACGTGCTCGGTCTGTCCGAGCCCGCGAAAGGCGAGGACCTCAGGGCGTGCCTGGAGCGCGTGATACGCACGGGTGATGCGGCCGAGAGCTTCGAGCGCGTCATGCGCCTCTACAACGAGCTTCGTGGCGTGTTCATCGTGTCAGGGGCTCGGCTGAATCCCGACGGATCCCAGGATGCCGACTCGTCCCGTGTCTATTCCGGCTTCACCGACCGACACCGTCTCGCATCGTACCTCAAGGAGGGCGATCCGATAGTGGAAATGGCAAGGCTCTACCGCCAGAGCGCTCTCGTCAGCGTTGCCGTTGACCTGTGGCTCGAGGAGCGCTGAGCACGCCGGGGCGACCATGCTCTGTATGTCAAGGTAAACGATACCTTCCTGTTCCTCCTCATGACTCATCGCTTACGATGACACGTCGATCCTTCGCTCGACGCTATAGGGGCGAACACCTAGAAACAGTCCCAGTGCTCGGCCAGATGGCCACGAAGCCGGTCAAGCACGCGTGCGAACATCGGGTCCTCGCCCTCTTGGTCCCCGGGCAGCTCAACGCGCTCCTCCGGGTAGTCTACGGGGATGTCCACACCGGTGACGCCGCGGATGAGGGCGGCCCAGCTCTGGGGGACATGGTCGCCGTACCCGCTGATCGTGAGGTCCACCAGCCGGCCGCAGCTCGTATCGGACAGCTCGCGCACCATCGCCCCAACCGCCTCGAGCCCGGCCATGTCCAGCGCCAGCTCGGTGAGCTCGTCGCCCACGTAGGGATCACTGCCGCCGTTGCGGATGATGACGTCGGGACTGAACGAGCGGGTGAGCGGGGTGACGACCTCGTCGAAGGCACGACGGAACCGGGGCAGGCCGGAATACGGAGGGAGTGGGATGTTCACCGTATAGCCGAGACCGGTGCCCGCACCCAGCTCGGAGAGGAATCCGCGGCCTGGGTAGAGGGTGCGTGGATCCTGGTGGAGAGAGACGAACAATACCTTGCGGTCATCGTAGAATATGTCCTGGGTACCATTGCCGTGGTGGGCGTCGGTGTCGATGATCATCACCCGTTCTACATCGGGCCCGTCCAGTAGTGTCCGGGCGGCCACTGCAACGTCGTTGAAGAGGCAGAACCCACCGCCATCGTCGCGGGCGGCATGGTGGAATCCACCGAACGCGCATGCCACCGGCGCCCCGTCCATGACGCTCCGGGTCGCTGTCAGGGCTCCGCCCACAATGAGCCGGGCCGCGTCCACCATCCCGGGGAGCACAGGGGTGTCGAGGGTGAGCATCCCGCCAACCCGCTCCAGGGCCGCGATCCGATCCAAATAGGAAGGAGCATGGACCCGCTCCAAGACCTCCCGGGAGGCCGGTTCGGGTTCCACCAGCTCGAAAGAGGATGCAGCATCGCTGGCCTCCAGTAGCTCGATGAACGCACGGAACCGCGCGCCGTTGAAGGGATGCCCCTCCCCCAGGTCGTAGTCCCCATACTTGGAGGAGTACACCAGCGGGACTGCCATGGCCCGTCAGAACGCCAAGCTTTTATCAATGTACCATCCCGTTGTACGAACCTTACCCATCTAGAACAATTCGAGACGGTGTTCGATTCCCGCTTCATCAGGGGTAGTTTCACCGCCGCAGTAACGCGACGGCCAGCGCTTTCCCTTCTCACGGGCGTTTAAGCTCTCCGTGCAACTCACGGCGAGCTTTTCGAGATTGTGACTCGCGTTCAGGTCGCGGTCGATGCGAAGGCCACACTTCCCGCACATGAACGTACGTTCAGAGAGCCTCAGCCTCCTCTTCACATGACCGCACCTTGAACACCTCTTGCTTGACGGGAAGAACCTGTCGGCGACCACGAGCCGCGACCCGCACCACTCGGTCTTGTAATCGAGTTGCTGTCGGAACTCATTGAACCCGACATCTGACACGGCTTTGCTAAGATGCTTGTTATTCATCATCCCGGAAACGTTCAGGTCCTCGACCACCACGACCGACTTGGTTCTCGCCAGCCATGAGGTGGCCTTGTGGATTGCATCCCTGCGAATGTTGCCGATTCGGGCGTGGACCCGCTGTATTCGATGCACGGTCTTCTTACGGTTCTTGCTCCCTTTCCTCTTCCGAGCGAGCGATCTTTGCATCCTCCTGAGCTTCCGCTCGTAGCGTGAGAATGACCTGGGATTCTTGAACACCGTCCCGTCGGACACGGTGGCCAACCGTTCGATGCCGAGGTCGACTCCCGCAGACGGTCCGCCATTTATGGGGACATCGATCTCCTCCTCGACCAAGACGGACACGTACCACCGCCCGGCACGCTCCGACACGGTGGCCGAGAGTATATGGACGTCGGTCGGGAGGTACCCGCGCTCCTTGAGCCTAAGCCTCCCGAGCCTAGGCAGCTGGATGGCGTTCTCGAAGACCTTGATGGTTCCCGTCAGCCTGAACGAGCTAGCACCTCGCTTCCTCGACCTGGACCTCGGGTACCTTGCCCTGCCGGTGAAGAAGTTCTTGAACGCGGTGTCGAGGTCACGCAAGGCCTCCTGCGCTGCGCACTTGGACACCTCGTACATCCACGGATAGACCTTCACCTTGAGCCGGTTGAGCTCGCGGTGAAGCTCGATGCTGTTGGTCGACCGCTTTTCTTTCTCATACAGCTCGATCCTCCGTGCAAGACCCCAGTTGTAGGTGAACCTCGCCGTACCAGCATGCTTCAGGCAGGTGGTGCGCTGCGTGTTATTGAGCTTCAGCTCGGTCTTGTAGCCACGATGGACGATCATTCCTGTTCCGCCTCACGGCCTTTCCTGTTCGGTCCCGTGCAAGCAAGGCTCGGCCGATTCACGTCACGCCTCGTAATACTATTTTGGCATCCATCCAGTATAGGATTATGGGGAGGGCGATGCCGGTAATATGAAGAGGGAAACTCATGCACAGAGAGCGTTCCTGTAGAGCGCTGCTCTGTTAGGCGGGGAGGTGCATCCCGCCATTGAACAGTCGATAGGCCGTTGTCAAGTCCAATCCGTTCTTCCTCGCCCATCAGAGAGTTGGTAATAAATTATTATAGTCTAAATCCTCCCCTTGAGGAACTGTTATGGTGTCGCTACGGATCGGTGTCATCACGGACTCACATGCGACCGGCCACGAGCGAGAGGCAGCTTTAGCCCTGGACGACCGCGACTGCGACGTCCTCGCGTACCTGGGCGACCTCCCGGGGCACATGGGCGGGTCCGAGGCTGTCCAGCACCGGCAGATCCTGGATGGTCTGGAGAACCTCAGCGCGTTCCCGGGTACGGTGTTCGTCATCCCCGGCAACTACGAGGAGTACGCGCCCTACAAGGCCGCGTTCGCCGAGGCCCTGAGAGAGCATTCGAACCTCTGCGATGCCAGCACCTTCGACCGGACGTTCACAGCGAAGGGCATCGAACTGGCGTTCCTTCCAGGCTCGAAGTACTACGCGAGCGGATTCAGGGTGCGTGCGGGGACCGGGACGGGGCTCTATCAGGGCGGCGACCGACGCTTCTGGGTCTCCGATCCCGCCGATCTCAAGAACCTGGTCAAGAACCCACGGCGTGCCGTCGTCATGGTCCACAACCCGCCGCAGCTCCCCGGGGTCCATGCCATCGACGTGGCGCTGCGGGCTGTGTGCACCGAGGACGTCGAGGTGGAGGGCCACATCTTCCACGCAGGCACCAAGGTGGTGGGCCCGCTGGCAGAGACCCTTGTCCGCCGGTGGCTCGCAAAACCGCTCCTTGAGCACACGGGGAACCCCGAGCTCGCCCACGTGCTGTTCGACCTCGGTATCAAGCAGGTCGTGGCCGGAGATATCCACGAGGCGGCCGGGTGCGTCGACTGGTCGGGCTCTGACCTCTCCACGGGCCGATGGCTCCGCGAGTTCCACTTCAATCCCGGACCGGTGTCAGCGGGCGACTACGGGCTGGTGACCGTGCGTGGCGACGGGTTCGGAAAGGTCGAGCGGTTCAACCTCTCCGGAAGTGCGCCCCGGGACTATCTGGACCCTTACATCCACTGGACCGACAGGTGATGGTCCGGGGGCAGGGGGGTCGTCCACACGACGTCTTATCAACGAGTAGCTGGAGCCGTACGATGACGTGGAGGTCTTATCTACATATCCCTGCTCATGTGGACGGGATCCTGAAGTCTAATCTAAAGGTCCCGTCGAACGTCCCCGATCCCCCCTTGAGGTCAACAGCGACCCACGCTCGCGCCAGGTCGAAACACCTTTAAACCTTCGTCATCGACCCGGCCACGGGAACGCTCATGCCTACAAAGAAGCTCACCAAGAAAGAGATCGCTGAGATCGAGGAGGAGCTCGTCGCCGTCGAGGAGAGGCTCGACGACATGAACGAGGTGATCACTCAACGGGAGTCGGCCACCGATCCGTGGATGATCACATCCCTATTGCTCGCTTTCATCCTTGTCATCGGTGTAATGGGATTCAGGGGCGAAGGATTCGCCTTCCAGCCCGGCACCAGCGGTGGAGGCATCACCCTCCAGCAGGTGCAGAACCTCGCCATCGACATGCGAGCTCGTGGTCTCTCCGAGACCGAGGTGGCCGAGGGACTGGGCATCCTCGGCATCGACGTCTCGACCATCGCTTCCATCGTGGAGGCACCAAAGGCGACACCTCCGACCGCTACCGTCACTCCGACCGCTAGACCGGAACCTACGAAGGTCGCCCCCACGCCCGCCCCCGAGGTGGATGAAGGGACGGCCGTGGTGACCATCATCGAGTTCTCCGATTTCGAGTGCCCCTTCTGCGGAAGGGCCCATCCCACGATCGAGCAGATCAAGAAGGAGTACGGGAGCAAGCTCAAGCATATCTTCAAGCACTTCCCGCTCAGCTTCCATCCATTCGCACAGAAGGCCGCCGAAGCGGCCGAGTGCGCCCGTGACCAGGGCAAGTTCTGGGAGATGTACAACACCCTCTTCGACAATTCCAAGGCGCTCGGGGAGAGCGATATCAAGGGGTACGCCGCCGAGCTGGGATTCGACATGGACGAGTTCAACGAGTGCTACGACAGCGGTATCAAGGATAAGATCGTGTTGGAGGACTTCACGGAGGGCCAGTCCCGCGGCGTCTCCGGCACCCCCGCCTTCTTCATCCAGGGCACGACCGAGGACGGCAGCATCATAGAGGAGTCCATCCAGGGCGCGCAGCCCATCGAGGTCTTCAGGGACACCATCGACATGATGATCGGAGGTCAACGGCCCACGGACGAGGACCCTGCCATGGAGATCGTGGTCGTGAACGACAAGGAATGCGACTCGTGCGACCCGACCCAGATCCTGACCATCCTCAAGACGCAGCTCTTCCCCAAGGCGACCAGCCGGATCATCGACATCTCGTCCGACGAGGGCGCCGCCTTGGTGAAAGACCTCAAGCTCAAGGTGGTCCCGTCCTACCTCTTCCCCAAGGACGTGCTCACTGCCAGCCATAACTACATCAAGCTCCAGGACATGCTCGAGGACAAGGGCGAGTGGCTCACCATCGTGCCCGGTGCCACCGGTGCCGGCCGGTACCTCGAACCGCCGTCGGTGGACGATGATCCGAGCAAGGGTCCTGCGGACGCGCCCGTCACCATCATCGAGTTCACGGACTTCCAGTGCCCGTTCTGCAAGCGTGGTACCGACATCGTCTATCAGATCATCGACACGTACGGTGACCAGGTACGGGTAGTGATTCGCGACTTCCCGCTCGCTGCTCTCCATCCCGATGCGCCCCTGGCCCACGAGGCGGCCGAGTGCGCCGACGAGCAGGGCAAGTTCTGGGAGATCCATGACAAGATATTCGCCAACCAGGCCGACGTCTCCATCGCCACGTTGAAGGGCTATGCCAATGACCTGGGCCTCGACATGGACCGGTTCAACGCCTGCCTCGACGGCGGCGCCATGAAGGCCGAGATCGACGCTGACATGGCCGCCGGGAGGGAGTACGGCGTGTCCGGGACGCCCGCGTTCTTCATCAACGGCCTGATGCTGGCCGGCGCGCAACCGTTCGAGAACTTCGCCTCGATCATTGACGCCCAGCTAGAGAAGGCCGGTGCGGCCCCGGCAGCGCCCGCGGAGCCCACTGCGACACCCGCTCCAGCCGAGCCGTCAGAGGGAGAGGCCACTCCCGCTCCCGAGGCGACGCCCGAGCCCACCCCGGTGCCAACAGGCCGGGCGGCGGACCTGGCAGCAGCGGCCTACGTCGGTAACACCGCGGCCGACAGCGCGCTTGCTGAAGCGTGCAAGAGCTGGATGTACAGCGACTGGGAGACGCTGCCCGAGACAGAGCACCCCCTGGGCGTGCTCGCCACGCGCATCGTCATGCCTGGTGACACTCGCGTGCTCACCGAGGACGAGTACCTCGCCGAGAAGGACCTCACCAAGTGCGACTGCATGGTGTTCCTCAAGAACAGGGGCGGTATCTCCGATTCCGAGGTCCGCGCGCCCTTCGCTGCCGAGACCGACTGCTCCGCATGGGGCCACGCGCGAGGGTGCGAGCTGCTCTGCTACGGTGACGGCGAGGACGAGTGCAAGGCTGCCCACGGGTGCGCCTAGCGCCACCATGACACACCAGCGACCGCCCAAGGTACGCGAGGACATCCTGCCCGAGAGCTCCAGCGCCGCTCCGGCGTACATCGATAATCTCGAGGTCGTGCTCGTTCGGCCCCGGGAGAGCGGCAATGTGGGTTCCTGCGCTCGCGCCCTGGGGAACTTCGGGGCACGCCACCTCACTGTCGTTGGCATGGACTGGTTCGACCGGAGCAAGGCCGAGAAGCGCGCGGTGGGTGCCTCCTGGCTCCTGGACCGGGTGAGGTTCGTCGACACGCTGGATGAGGCGATCGCTGACTGTACCTTCGTGTACGGAACGGCAGGACGCGCACACCGCCACCGACGGACCATCACCGCCCGCAGCTTCACCGATGATGCGACGGGGCAGTTGGTCTCCAATCGCGTCGCCCTGCTGTTCGGATGCGAGCGGACGGGCCTCACCGAGACGGAGACCGACGCATGCCATGCCGTGGTCGCCATCCCGACGGACCCTGCCTTCCATTCCCTTAATCTCTCCCATGCCGTCGTCGTGATGCTCTACGAGCTCTGGTGCGGATCGGTCACGACGGACCGTGACAAGGTCCCGAAATATGTTCCAGCCGCCGACCAGAATCGGTTGATGGACCTGGGCCGGCGCACCCTCTACCGCATCGGATTCCTCCGCCCGGAGAACGAGCCCCGCATCCTTCGCACGCTGATGAACCTCTCGGGGAGGACCGGGCTCACCCGGCGCGAGTTCCAGACGCTTGAGGGCGTGCTCCACCGGATGTACCGGATCGCCGACGAACAGGGGACCATCGGGCGGGATCCGGACACGTCTGCAGCACAAGGCAAGGTAGAAAAGGACCGGCGCGAAAAACAGGATTGATCGAGATGTCCGAGGTCATTGTAGAACAAAAGGAGGACGGGCTGATGGAGGCTCGGGCCGGAGAGCATGTCGTGCTCATGGACCTGCCGCGGGCCTGGGGTGGAGATGAACGAGCCATGCGACCCCCCACCTTGTTCGTTGCGTCGCTCGGTGGCTGTGTCGCTGCTTTCGTCAAGAACTACTGTACCAACGCAGGGATCGATACCACTGGTATGAAGGTCACCGTGAGCTACGGCAAGAAGGAGTCGCCCAACAAGGGGGGGTACATGCTCACGGACATCAAGGCAACCATCGCCATGCCCCCCGGTGTGGAGCTGGGTAAGCGTGAGCGTGCCGTGCTACGGACCGCCGAGAGCTGTGTCCTCCATAAGACGCTCGAGAACTTCGAAGGGATACGGACCGAGCTCGCGGACAGCGAGTGATCCGCCGCATCACAGCTCGGTATATGGCGAGATAGGGCAACTCTCCCTTTCGCGACAATGCAGGCAGCTGAGCTGGAGCCGTGCCCGTGACCACGCGAACTGAAGGAGCAGGAACGTGGCCATGAACGCGGCCCGCCGATCGGAGAACTCGTCCACCACAAGGTAGAGAAGGGCGAAGGCCGGGAACACCTGGAACCAAACCGTCCAATGGAGGGCTGCGAGCATGTCGCCCGAACCATGATCACCTGTTTTGGGAGAGAAGAACTTCGACGCGAGCCATCCACGCCCGCTGCTACAGCGCGAGCCGAAGTAGGAGCAGCGACGGCAGCGTAGTATTGGGGCGAGGACAAGATAGTCGAAGATGAACACGGCCAGATAGACATCGGCCACCAGGCCATCGGCCATTGGTTGCATCCCGACGTAGGCGACACCCACGACGATGAACGTGAGGAGGTTCGTGATAAGGACGTTCCCGAGAGGATAGGAGTCCCAGACCTCATCATCCACATCCGGGACGTCGTCCGCGGCGGGCGGGGTCACAGTCGTCTCACGGTCGTCCGTGTCCAGGGATGCCGACCTCCGATATATCCTTACTCCGGTCCCGGTGCATCGGGCCCCGCGACAGGGGACTCGGCAGCGACCTCTTCACCGGCAGGGGGCGGTGTCACGTCCTCACCGGCTTCAGAGGGTTCGGTCTTCTCCTCTTCAGGGGGCCCTGCTTTATCGGTCGATCCATCCTTTTCGGGAGTATCGGCCTTCTCGGCCTCCTTGGGACGTCCTGGCCATCGTGGCCTTCGCCGCCAGCTGTCCGATCCCAGGTCCGACGGGGGCTCGACCGCGGGGAGTGCTCCTGTGAGGTTCTCACGGAACACGTCCATCGCACTTGCAGGTATCCGGGCATGGGCAGCCTCGGGGTGTCCCGATGCGTCGGCTCCCTCGATGCCCTTGATGGCGGCAGTGGCCAGATCACGAAGGTTCATCCCCTCCCTGCCCGTGCGCAGCTCTATAAGAGCAGCGTCATCCTCGAGCTCGGTGTTCACGACCGTGCACACCCACTCTGGGCGCCTGGCCCTGATGATGCCGGCCAGGTAGTTCTGGATGTAGAGCGTGGACTCGATGGGATAGTAGATGAGGGCCTTGTCAGGGACGAAGGTGGCCTTCTCGTCGTGGATGTCCACGAGGTTGCGGACCACCCGGTTCGTGCTCAGCCGGTAGTGGAATAGATCGGCGGCGCCCGGGGGGCCCGAGACGACCATCTCTGGCGACTCGTTCTTTCCGGCATCGTTGAGCACCTCCACTGCCAGCGTCGCGCCCTTGCCACCGGCATAGGCACGCCCGCATGCGATGATCCCGATGAGGAAGCGCACCATGGCGAAGTCGCCGTACGAGGGACCTCCCTTGAGGTTCGGGAACCGATTGAAGGTCTCTTCCACGAGCTCGGGGAACCGGTCCTGTTCCTTGTCGCCAGCGACGCCCAGCAGGCAGATCCAGCAGAAGCGCTCGTACTCGCCCAGCTCGTTGATCATCTCGTAGACCAGATAGGCCACCGGGGCCTTCCGTCCCTCGGTGATGGTGGGATTGTAGTACACGATGTCAGGGACGTCGAACGGTTCGTTGTCCAGATGATGGTCGATGACGACCACCTTGGTCACCTTCGCCAGATCCTCATAGACGTCACGTGGACGGTGGGCGATATCGAGTACCACGGTGTAGTCGTAGTCGCGGGCCATCTCCACAAGTGATGGCAGAATGCGGGGATCGCCGTTCTCCGGTGTGTAGAGCGTATAGGCCGTGCCGACGCTCTCGAGGAACAAGCTGAAGAGCGAGGCAGAAGAACAGCCGTCGGCATCGCCGTGGAACACGACGAGCACGCGGTCTGCCGGATGTATCGAGCTCAGAACATCTATTAGACTCATCTTGGGTTCACCTCAGGAGCATACAGGATGTGATGGATGATGCCGTAGAGATACGGTGTGGTTTGATGCGATGGAGCACCGCTCGGAGCGGCGCCTGTGAGCATGACTGTCACGCCCACCGGGGCGTATATTAAATGTTTTTGCGTCAACAAAATTATAAATACTACGAACCCCTAGTCTTCAACTAAGAGGGTAGACCGGAAACGTGATTGTCATGGCCGATCAAGCTGAATACGAGCTCATCCCATTAACTCCCATCCGCAGGATGGAAAAGGAGATCGCGGACCTTAAGAAGAACAAGGAAGGCGGCTCCACAGCGTTCCTCGTCAACGAGATCGTGGACATCCTCAAGATGAACCAGAAGATCGTCGATGACATGGTCCGCCTCCACGGTGATCTTGTGAGCAAGCTCTCACGCACCACCGACCGCATCGACCGGCTAGTGACCTCCATGGACAAGCTCGTCGAGATCCTGGGCGAAGCCACCGAGGCCGAACTGGCCGGTGAGAGCGGCGGCTACCGTGGCGGTGGCGGCGGCGGTGGTGGCGGCGGCGTAGCCGATGAGAAGATGGACAAGGTCATCGAGCAGAACGCGGCCCTCATCAACAGCCTCAAGGTCATCTCGGGTGAACTGGGCAAGCTCGGTGAGGTCGAGAAGGGACTCCAGAAGCTAGAGAACCTGGAGAAGGAATCACAAAGGGCCGGTCGACGAGGGAGGTAGGTTCCATGACACGGTGGACGCGGGGTCAAGTCAACATCATGTCGGCAGTGCTCATCACGGGCATCCTGCTGGCCGCCGTGGCAGGTACCTATATTTGGGCACAGCCCATCATGCAGAAAGCGACAGACCAGCGTCGCATCGAGTACGCCAAGGAGATGCTCTCGTCGATCAATGACGGCGTGGAGAACGCCGCCATGCAGAAGCAGCAGAAGGTCGTACCGGTCGAGTACGACCGCGGCGTCCTAAAGCTCATAACCGAGGCGGGTACCGGCGAGTACGTGCTCCAGTACGAGATCGAGACCAACATCCCCATGCTCGCGTCAACTGCATGGGTCCCACTTACGGGGACCGAACTGCCGTTGCAGGAGAACGCGAAGTTCGTGACCGCCTGGTGCTACAACATGGGGCATCAGGGCGATGATCAGAAGAAGTCCTCGCGTGACGCACAGTGCAAGAACATGGACTCCTGGGAGTTCTGGAAGGCCTTCGACCTTACCGGGAACGGCGATTACGTCCCCTACTTCACTAGCTGCAAGGAGCTTGGAGGCCCCAGCTACTTCGGTGTCTCGGACAACATCATCACCATCGAGTCGAACGAGTACCGCGCGCTCGTGTGCGACACGGGCCGACAGTCCTATTCCTGCTTGGTGCCGTGGAAGAACGGCGAACTCGAAGTGAACGAGAACGGCTGCCAGGGCGCTTGGAAGACCAAGAACGACCGCGTCACGATCGGGGACAGCAAGTGGCAGGTGGCCGAACTGAATACCGGCGACATGGTCGCCATCGGCCTGCGTCTCCTCTCAGGGTACGTGGACAAGATGGGTATGAAGGGCAAGAGCTCGCCCTGTGTCATCATCGCCCGCTCGCTGAGCCCCTCGCAGAACCGGCGCGCGATCATCCGTATCAAGTGCCGGCCAATCTACGACTCACAGGACAACATCGCCTACGACATCAAGCTCAAGCCCGGACAGATCACGCTCGCACCGGCGGGATCGCATACGATCACGATCCGTTACCGGTTCGACAAAACCCTGCCACCAAAGCCAGGGGAGCAATGGACGACCAAGGAGATTACTGTCGAGGTGTCCCTGGACTAGGTCCCAGCGATGGCGAACCGCCGACGCTCCACTTGCCGACCACAAGGGCCGCGCTCCCGAATACTCACGCACGAGCGTGGACAGCAGCTGATCATCGAGGCAGTCCTGACCTTCGGCGCCGGCGTCATGGTGCTTGGGATGGTGGCGACTGTGTTCTCATTCACGAACGAGAAGGTCGTCACGATCCTTATCGAGCGGTACATCGAAGAGATCGCGGACTACACGGCCTCGGCGATCCTCATCGTGTACGAATCGGGCAAACACTTGAAATCGCCGACACCGGATCCCATCGCTGTCTCGGAGCTCCGTCTCGACATCCCCGAGATGCTGGCGAACGAGCCCTACCTCATGCACGTGTCCCACGACCGGCGAAAGAAGGCAATCGTGGTGTCCGTCAAGATCCCGGGTAAGGCGCGCAAGGACGTGCTCGTCACCGGTCTTGAGGACGTTAACGTCTCCTGCTGCAATTGTAAGAGCTGGAAGGAGGAATCTTCGACGAGCGAGTTCTATGGTGAGATATTCCCCATTGCTTTCCCCAGCGGAAGACAGATGGTAGTGCGTCTCTTCAAGCCGTATCGCATGATCGGGTCCGATAAAGTATATAACGCATTATGTATTGAAGAGTTACAGTAGCCACGCGGTTCTCGCTGGCTACGAGGGCTGATGCGGCCGTGAAAAAGAAGAAGCGCATCGTTGATGGCATCGTCAAGGGTAAGCTCTCTCTCATTAGACGGAAGACCCACCGCGACAGGAAGCGCATCATCCGTGCATCGATCAATCCCGTGAACGTCGATGTCGCACCGGCACCGGTCATCGTGACCGGCGGCGGAGGTGGCGGGGTATCGAGCCCCGCTGTCGAGGCAGCCATCCTCAAGATCCTCCAGCGCATGGACTCCATGCCCGCACCCGCACCGAGGAGCAGCGCAAGCGATGACGGGCTCATCGAGGAGTTCGGCTTCCAGCAGGAAGCGCTACTCGAAGAGATGCGCGCCATGCGCCAGCAATCGGGTGGTGGAGGTGGCGGGAGCGAGGTGAAGATCGCGTCCAAGAAGAGATCAGGAACCCATGGCAAGAATCAGGAGGGCATCAAGCTCCTCACCCTGGAAGAGATGGCCGAGCTCGGGCTGGAGGACCGATTCGAAGAGATCCAGCGGGCGAAAATCGAGGAGTCCCAGGAGCTCAGGAACGTCAACCAGACGTACCCGCTCATGCAGAGCCCGCTGAACACGGAGCGCACCCTGACGTGGGCCAACATCCGCTACAACCAGCAGACCAAGTCACTGGTCTATACGGTCATCGAACCGCAGATGTCCGAAGAGGAGGAACAGGTCTTCAAGGAGATTCAAGTGAAGCTCCAGGAGCGCATGGACGTCAACTTCGAGGGCGGGGGCGCGTTCCAGCAGGAGTTCCTCGTCAACAAGGTGTACGAGTTCCTAAACTACTTCGGCTACGTCCTCTCCCCAGACCAGCTGGAGAAGGTCATCTATTTCGTGGTCCGCGACTTCATCGGGCTCAACAACCTCGAGCCGCTGCTCCATGATCCCGCTATTGAGGACATCTCGTGCGACGGCTTCAGCATCCCGGTCTTCATTGCTCACAACAATCCCCTCTTCGGAGAGATCGCCACGACAGTGGTGTTCGAGGACAAGGAACTACTGGACAACTTCGTCATGAAGCTCTCTCAGCGGTGTGGTAGGGCCATCTCAGTGGCCGACCCCCTCCTCGACGGAGCACTGCCTGACGGGAGCCGTGTCCAGGCGACCTTCGGTACCGACATATCCAAGCGCGGTTCCAACTTCACCATCCGTAAGTTCTCCAAGGAGCCGGTCACGCCTATCAAGATGGTGCGGTCCGGCACTGTCACTCCCGAGGTGCTTGCCTATCTATGGCTCGCGGTCGAGGCTGGCAAGTCGGTCCTCGTGTCCGGAGCGACCGCCACAGGGAAGACGACCATGCTCAACGCCATCTCCCTCTTCATCAAGCCAGAGCAGAAGATCGTCTCTATCGAGGACACGGCGGAGCTGCGTCTGCCCCACCCCAACTGGCTGCCCCAGGTGGCACGGGCCGCTGCTGGCTCGCATGGTGTGGGTGGCGTATCGATGTTCGACCTGCTCAAGGCCGCACTGCGCCAGCGCCCTGATTACCTCCTAGTGGGGGAGGTGCGTGGCGACGAGGCAGCCATCATGTTCCAGGCCATGTCAACAGGCCACGCGGGGATGAGCACCATCCACGCAGAGAACATGGAGAAGCTCATCAATCGTCTCACCACAAAGCCGATCAGCCTTCCTGCGGTGCTCCTCGAGAGCCTTGACATCGTCTTGTTCCTCATCCGTGCACGGCTGGGCAAGCATTACGTGCGCCGCGTCAACCAGCTCGTGGAGATCGCGGGAGTGGACGGGGACACCAAGGAGGTCCAGACCCGGTTCGTGTTCGAGTGGGATCCCACCGAAGACACCATCGCTGCGCTCGAGGAGAGCGTGGTCATGGAGAAGGTCAGGGTCAACCGGGGTATCTCCAAAGACGAGATCCTCGCCGAGCTCTACAGGCGTGCGAAGCTCCTGGAATGGCTCAACGACAACAACATCGTGGACTTCGAGCGAGTATCGAAGTTCATCGAGACCTACTACGTGGACCCCGAGAGGATCAGGCAGTGGACTCTGCCTTCTCGGCGTTTTCCAGATCGCCTCTGATCTTCTGCTCGCGCTCCTGCAGGCCTCTTAAGATCGGGGGCCAGGCGAACTTACCGAGGACAGCTACCAGCAACACGAACAGGACGATGGTCCAGATCGCTCCGCCGGGATCCGGCTCCATCAAACTGGGCCCCCCATGTCCGGCGCCTTCGGCACCGGCCGCTTCGGACGCTGCGGACACAGCCAGCGGCAAGGCAAACAGGACGATGGCGATCAAGACGACCCTGATGATTCGAATCATGGTTAAGGTCTCCACGCTGTTTTCAATTCACGGACCG